>Ga0105047_10002500_pt1 | contig 32738 bp, 28 predicted proteins | sample MAT04_FD_78384 | JGI IMG/M metagenome (GOLD analysis project Ga0105047, IMG submission 78384) | Freshwater microbial communities from Lake Fryxell liftoff mats and glacier meltwater in Antarctica - MAT-04 (megahit assembly) | ecosystem: Environmental > Aquatic > Freshwater > Ice > Liftoff... | reverse complement strand
GCAATGTTCGAACAATCTCAAGCAGCTTGGGCTGGCGCTTTTGAATTACGAAAACTCGCTGGGCGTTTTTCCGCCGGCGTACGTCGGCTCTTCCCGAATCGACGGCACTGCGTTTGGGGTGACCTACGGTGACGACAATCGCAATGGGCCGCCGGGCTTCGCCTGGGGCGCGTTGATGCTGCCGCAGTTGGAGCAAGCGTCCCTGTCCAGCAGCTTTAACTACAACGTCCCTTGTTGGGCGCCGGAGAACGCCGCCGCGGCCGCCATGGCGCTGCCGGTCTTTTTGTGCCCTTCGGCCGCCAGCGGAAGCGAAGGTTTTGAAGTCGAAAAGGACTCCGGAGATACCATCAACGGCACGCCGATGTCGCCGCGAATTTTCTTTGCCCATTCGCACTACGTGACCAACGCCGGCATCCATCAACCGTGGGGGCGGACGACGGCGTACTCTTACGACTTTGACATTCCGGAACCGATCGCCGAGGACAGCAATAAACGCGAGCCGTTAACGGGCCCCTTCTATCGCAACTCGCGGACGCGCGTTGCGGACGTGACAGATGGATTGTCGAACACGATTTTTTTGGGCGAGCACACTTCATCCTTGAGCCACAAGACCTGGGTGGGCGTTGTCCCCGGCGCGGCCACATGCCCACGAATGGACTTGCATCAATGGCTCAGCGAATGCAATTCGGCTGGCTGCCTGGTGGGCGTGCACAGCGGGCCGGACACGCACGACCATCCGGACGTCATCATCCACGCGCCTAACAATCCATTCGGCCACACGGACCAGATGCAGGCGGATCATCCGGGTGGATGCAACGTGATGATGGGAGACGGCTCCGTGCGGTTCCTGCTGGAGAACATCGATCTGGATACGTTCGTGGCGCTCTCCACCCGCGCGAAAGGTGACTGACGATTTCCCATGGCTATCTGTTTCGAGAATCGAATGATCGCTCGGCGACACTGGCTTGTTTTTGCGATGCTGGTTTCGCTGGGGCTCATCACAGGATGTGGCAAGCCACCGCAGATCGCGGATAGCCCCGAGGCTTTGAAGATCGCGGATGCCCTCTGGACGGCCATCGGCAAGCAGAACAAAGACTTGCTGACCGCAACGGCCGAGAGGGTAACGCAACTGGCGGAGGCCGGCAGCATTTCGCCGGAGGCCAAGGACTTCCTGCAGGACGTGATCCGCCGCGGGGAATCTGGCGATTGGGACTCCGCCCACAAAAAGTTGAAATCGTTCATCAAGGGGCAGCGGCGCGTGAAGTAGCGCTCAGTCCCGCTATAATCGTTGGACATCCGAGTCCATTCCGCCGACCTGCTTGGAACGATTGTATGCGCGCAGAGATCCTGGGCTTCGCGGCGCTGATGGTCGTGGCGATTGGCGTGATTGCGTTTGCCACGCGCGGATACCCACCCGGCTTGAACACGCCCAGCGTGCACCTATTTCACGGCGCGAATGCAACTGGCTACGAAGTGAAGGACCGCGAGCACGACGTCCTGATGATCTTGCCCAAGAAATGGCTCGTTCGATCGCAAGGGTCCGTGCCGGGTTTTGCAACCATTGTAAATTCGACCGGAGACAAGTCCTTGTCTCTCGCGCGGCACGGCGGAATGCCGAATACGGTCATGATCGACGGTAACACCTACAATCTGGCGTCCGGCTCCGTCTTTCGCATCCGCGAGATGGACAACGTCCAGAATGGGCAGCGCGTCTTTGATGTCACGCAGTGGCCCTTCGCCCCGCTCGACGTAACCCAGACTTACGTCGACAGCTTGAACGAATACTTCATGGAGCGAGACGCAGAGTCCGCTGCTCCGGCCGAAAGTCCGCCGGGCAACGATTCGCCCAAAGTCGAGGGCGGCGTGCAGCCCAGCACGCCCTAAGTGCAGGGGCACAGGGCGTCTTTGGATGGCGATTAAGACATCGGCGCGAAGGGACGATCTTCCAACCCAAGACGCTTCATCTTCTTGTAGAGCGTCGTACGGTTGATACCCAACGCGTCCGCCGTTGCGTGCCGGTTCCAGTGAAAGGATTCCAGCACTTCGAGAATGATCCGGCGTTCCGGTTCTTCCAGGGCTTGCTTCAGCGTGCGGCCCGCGACCGGTTCGATCGACGCACTGCTTGCGCCGTTCGTCAGTCCGTGGGGAAGGTCTTCCAGGCCGATCAGTTCCCCTTTGCCCAACAGCACTGCACGTTCGACCACATTTTCTAGCTCACGGACGTTGCCGGGCCAGCGATAACGCTCCAGCGCGGACAGAGCCTCGTCGGTAAAGCCGCGCGGCTCGCGGCCGCATTCCTCGCAGACTTCCTTGAGGAAGTGGGCGGCCAACGCCGGCACGTCGCTCGGCCGATCGCGTAGCGGTGGCAGCTCGATATTGATCACATTGACGCGGTAGTACAGGTCTTGGCGGAAGCGTCCTTCGCGGACAAGGTCTTCCAGTTTTTCGTTCGTTGCCAGCACCACGCGGGCTTCGCAACGGAAGGTCTTGGTCCCGCCGACCTGCTCGAATTCGAATTCCTGCAGCACGCGGAGCAGTTTGACCTGCATGGCAGGGCTGGCAGTGCCGATTTCGTCCAAGAAGATGGTGCCGCCGCCGGCCAAGGCGAACTTGCCGATCTTTTCGCCCAACGCGCCGGTGAACGATCCGGCCGCGTGGCCAAATAGTTCGCTCTCCAGCAACGTCTCGGGCATGGCGCCGCACGCAACTTCAACAAATGGTTTGTCGCGCCGGCTGCTGCGGCGGTGCATGGCGCGGGCGATCATCGACTTGCCCGTGCCGCTCTCGCCTGTAATCAGCACCGTGGCCTTGGTGTCGGCCACGCTGTTGACCATGTCAAAGACGTGGCGCATCCGGTAGTCGTGACCAATAACGCTTTCCAGTCCGAAGCGGAGATCGAGCTGGGCTTTGAGATTCTTGTTTTCTTCGACAACCCGGCGATGATTGAGCGCGCGATCGATTGATAGTTCCAGCTCATCGTCGACCAGCGGCTTGGTGACCAGGTCGAAGGCGCCGGCGCGGATCGCCTCGATTGCGGTCTCAACCGTGCCAAAGCCAGTCATCAAGATGACGGCCGTGTTGGGGCGGAGTTCTCGACAATGGGCCAGGATATCGAAGCCGTCGCCATCGGCGTCGGCGAGGCGAATATCGACCAGCGCCAGGTCATAGGCTTTGCGTTCCACGGCCGCGATGGCCTCGTGGTATCCGCCCATCGCGTCTACGGAAAAACCGAGCTCGCGCAGCCAGGAGGCCATGGATTGGAGGATTTGACGGTCATCGTCAACCAGCAGTAGTGACCCGCGTTTCATTGTCAGCGCCTCTCGAGCCATCGGGCAGCGCGAACCGGGCAGGCGCAGGAATCCCTCGCGCCACCGGCCGGACTGCCAGACGTGTGTCTAACGGAAACGGCCAGGTTCCGATCGCTAGCCGTGTCGGGCCATCCAAACGCCTTCTTCCGGGAAGAAAGCCGCCTGGGCCCGTATCATCGCTCTGTTCCGTACAATCGTTACGTGGCGAGGTTCGCCACGCTATTTTTTGACGGCTCCGGTGGGGAAGGCCCGCGGGAGATGGGACCGTGCCGTCGCAAAATATCTACGTCACGCGCTGCACAAGGTCAACGCGGCAAATGCCCAGGTGGCGTGTCCGAAACGGTCTCTAGCCGCCTGGACCGCAGATTGTGCCGATTGTTCGGCCTGCAATCCAACGGTACGCTAAGATACTAAGGACCCGAGACGCCTCGCCCCGCTTACGTCTCCTGTACGCTTCGCCCTCACGGAGAGTTCTTGCCATGACGATTCGAATCCTTATCGCTGACGATCATGAAGTGGTTCGCGAGGGTCTAGTTGGCCTTTTGGCCGGAACGGACATCGAAATTGTCGCTCAGGCCAAAAGCCCGGCCGAGGCCGCCAAACAGGCCCGCAAACATCGCCCGGATGTCCTGCTTTTGGATATCCGCATGGGCGAAGGGGGGGACGGTCTGGCGGTGCTGGAAAAACTCCATAAAGAACTCCCCGAGACCCGAGTGGTCATGCTCTCGGCCTTTGACAATCCAACGTACGTAGCGCGAGCGCACGCCCTGGGGGCCAGCGACTACTTATTGAAGGGCTGCACACGCGAGCAATTGCTCGACACCATTCATGGCGTGACCGAGAACCCAGGCCCGACCGAACATGGTCAACTGCAACGCGTGGCCGGCGCCATGGCGACTCGCCAGAAAACGCAAGACGACGAAGCCTCGCTGACGCAGCGCGAGACTCAAGTGCTGCGCCACTTGGCGCTGGGCCTGAGCAATAAAGAAATCGCCAAGTCGCTTTCGATCAGCGTCGAAACCGTGAAAGAACACGTGCAACACGTGCTGCGCAAAGTCGGCGTCAATGATCGCACGCAAGCCGCCGTATGGGCTGTGCGCAAAGGGATTGCGTAACATTCCGGTCGAGTCATCAGCGCCGTGGTGTCAGATCACTTCGCTGAGCACGCGCGGCAAGTTGGTCTGAAACGGAAATGGCGAGATCATCACCTTCGCCTCGGGCATAAACTGCAAGATGCTTTCGCGGACGACGTCCGTGACGTAGCGCGGCAGCGCGGAATTGATGATCAACGTGGCGCCGGGGTGCTTCTCCAACAACTGGCACATGGGGCCATACGCCAGCTTGGCGCGTTCGACCGGACAGACCGACGTGATGTCAATGATGATCAGGTCGACCGCGCGATCCTTGTAAATCGCCGTGGCCAGTGCGTCGAACGTGGTGATCTGCGCGTCGGGCCAGCGGGCCAGGACCATCGGCGGCACGACCAGCGTGCGCATGTACTCTTCGTCGTCGATCACCCAAACCTGCATCGCGCGCCTCGCTTAAAAAAACCGTCTGGTGGTCACCTATTCCGTATCGCCACGCGACCGCCACGCTTCATTCTACACCGCAAACGGCAGTGGATCGGGAACGGTCGAAACAGAAGGCCGGATGTCGGGCGGCTAAGCGGCCGGCCCGCCAGCTCAATTGGCGCGTGGGTGAGCCTTTTCATACGCCGATCGCAACGCGGCCGTACTGACGTGCGTATAGATTTGCGTTGTCACCAGGCTCTTGTGCCCTAGCAGTTCTTGCACGCTGCGGATGTCCGCCCCGCGGTCCAGCAAATGCGTCGCAAAACTGTGGCGCAAAGTGTGGGGCGTGGTGCGGCTATCGAGGCCGGTGATTTTCAGGTACTTCTCCAGCAATCGGCCGACGCTGCGAGTTGTTAGCCGGTGGCCGAAGCGATTGACGAACACGGCCTTGACCACTGGCTTGCCTGATGGCGTCGTATCTTTCGCCAGTCGCCGCACGGCCAGCCAATTCTCCAGAGCCTTTTTGGCGAACGAGCCGACCGGCGCCATCCGCTCGCGCCGACCTTTACCACGGACGCGCAAGACAGAGCCTGGCAGATCGAGATCCGTATCGCTCAGTCCTACCAACTCGCTGACGCGGAGGCCGGCCGAGTAAAGCGTCTCGAGAATCGCGCGGTCGCGCATGCCCATGGGGTCTGTCGCTGGCGGCGCTTCGAGCAGCTTGCCCAGCTCATCGCTGGATAAAAAATGGGGGAGCGAGCGGCCTTTGCGCGGATTCCGCAGCGGCTTGGCAGGGTTGGACTTTGTCCAGCCTTCGCGCTGGCCGAAGCGAAAGAAGCTCCGCATCGACGCCAGCCGCCGCGCGATCGTTGTCTTGGCGTAACCGGCCGCGTGCATCGCCGAGGCGTAACCGCGCAGATCGAGCGTGGTCAATTCCTCGGGAAGCGGATCCTGCCCCCCTTGCCGCTCGCGCAAATACTGGCCGAGCGTGGTCAAATCTTCGCGATAACTCTTGATCGTCAGTGGCGAAGCGTTCCGCTCCACGCGCAGATAACGCAAGAACCGAGTCACCGCGCCAGCCAAAGAGGATTCCGCAACGCTCGCCATACTTTTTGGTTCGACGCTGTCGCGTCGGGTGGCTTGGCTACCTGGATTTATGAGTGTCGGCCGGGTAGTGGGAATCGCTGTTTAACGACTCAGGCGGCTCTTTTGTGTTGGGGCGCGTTGTGGGCGCGCGGAAATGGACTGCGACGGCCCGCTCCGATTTGCAGAGGTTGCAAGCACCCTTTTTGGCGGCGGCTTAGATGATCTCGTCGCTGTCTGTTCGCAGCGGGAGTTCGAAGCGGCGGTGGGGCGTGGTGGGCTTTTGATTCTCTTGCCGAATCTTTTGGCTCAGCACGGCGGCGTCGTACCATGAGAAGCTCAGGTCCGGATTCGATGCGAAGCGGCCTAGCGTTCGCAAAGTGGCAGCACGGCTGGAATCATCGTAGAGGAATACATAGCGTTCCTCTCCCTTGACCAGCGCCAGAACGTTGATGTCTTGCGCCACGACCTGCGTCCTCCTTAGCGATCGTTCCCAACGGGCCAGCTCACGTTTGTCAGCCCGCGCAGTGCGGCTACGTCCTATGTAGCCACCACGCTATTCGTATCGGTCGCCAAAGCCATCGAAGCCAACGCGTCGAGCCACCGCCTAGCGCCGCTGACTGTATCGGCACAGGCGTTAAAGTTTCTCCAGTCTTTGCAGACCAAATGGTCGGCGCGAATCCAGCGCCGTTGCTGGCGCCAGCAACGCTATTGCAGCGAGAAATATTCGCATGCACCACGAGAGATTCAGACGAATTGGCGCCGGGTGGAAACGTCGCTCTGAAGAATCGAAGATCGCCGTGCAGTATCAGGGCGCCTTGCGCGGCTGTTGCTGCTGTTGTTGAATCGCCCGTTGCATCAGCGTTTGGGCCTCGGCCGAATCGGGGGCCATTTGCAGCGTTTTATTGATCTGCTCAATCGCCAGGGCGAATTCGCCGGCGGCCAACAGCGCCGCGGAGAAATTGTTCTGTGCGGCAATATTCTGCGGCTCCAGTTGCGCGGCCGTGCCCAAGTATTGCGCCGCTGCGGCCGGTTGATTCTGTTCGAGCGCCGCGGCGCCCAACTCCTCGTAAGCGCTCAATACCAGACTGCCGCTGGATAATGAGGCGGCGTTTTGCAGCGCCTTCTCTAACTGATGACGCGCTTCGTCCAATCGTTTGACGCCGAACGCGGCTAAGCCCAGCGCGTAGTGCAAGTCGGCCGAATCGGGATTCGTCTTGGCGATTGTTTCCGCAAAGAGCGCAAACTGCTGGCCCGCTTCCGCCTTTCGGTCTGCCTTCCACAGGCTCTGTGCGTAGCTGAAACGGACGCTTGTGTTATCGGGTTGCTGCGTTAGGGCAGATTCAAAATAGGGCCAGGCCTCGATTGGGCGATCGGCTTCGACGAGCGCCACGGCCAGATGTTGTTTCGCGTCGGCGTTTTCAGGATTGAGACGCAGCGATTCCTGAAAGTGCCGAATGATCTCGTCCAACTGGCAGGGCTGGTATCCATCGCGCGATCCGGACAACAGCAATGCCACGCCCAATACGTCGTGCAACGTATCGCGATCTGGATTATTGGCGACTCCTTCACGGGCGACGTCGATGGCCTCTTGGTGGCGACCTTCGGTTTCTAGTTGTGCCGCCAGATTACTGTACGCCAGCCAGGCCTGAGGGGTGCGGGCGATCGCGTGCCGGTACAGGGTCTCCTGACTGTGGTAGACCTTGGCCTGGTCGACCGTCAGCGCGGCCAATAGCAGCAACAGCGAGGTTGCGGCGACGGCGCCGACAAGACGCGCGGCGGCGCCCAAATTTCGCACGGCCAATGTCGCTGCGGCCGCGGCCAGCGCAATCAACGCTATGCCGGCGTGATATTGAAAGTGATCCGCCACAAACGAGTAGCGCATGATGTAGATATTAAGAAAGCCGAGCGCCGGCGCGAGCACGCCTGCAAAAATCAACACGGCCGACAGCGGTCCGCGACCGATCCGTCTGCGAAGCAACCACAGCAAGGCCATCAGCGCCAAGGCGCCCACCGGATAGATCCACTGCAGCGGGTCATTTGCCCGGACGTCCCAGCGCGGATAAACATGGCAGACGTAGGGCCAGGCCAACTTGCCGGCGTAGAACCAAAGGGCTCTACCGGCGATCAAGACGCGATCGGCCGGGCTGAAGTCGTATTCAGGGCCGTGCGCGCCGACCTGATCAGACGTTTCGATCGAGAGCGTCAACAGCCCCAGGCCGATGGTGATGGCAAACATTGGTAGCGCCGCGAGCACGCGCCACGTGCGCCAGCGTCCCAGCTTCCACCAGTCGATCACCAACAGCACGGCCGGGAACGCCGCGACAGCGGTCTTGGCAAACATCGCCAGGGCAAAGAGCAAAATCGCCAGCAAGTACCAGCCGCCGCGCGTTTGCAGCGCCCGTCCAAGAGTTCGCCTGACGCCTTCGCGCGCCGCTCTGTCTTCGTTGGTTTCTTCCGGCGGCGCAAAGTGGAACCACGCCAGGAGCGCGAGTAGCGCCATCGCCAGGGAGAGGACGTTTTTGCGTTCCGTCACCCAAGCGACGCTTTGCACTTCGATCGTATGAACGGCAAAGATCGCCGCTGCCAACCATGCGCCTGGCACGCGCAGCCGGACCAGGACTCGCCACAGCAGCAGCGCGCAGGCGATGTGCAGTAGCACATTATCAACGTGATACCCCAGTGGGTTCATGCCCCAAAACTGATACTCAATCCATAGAGAGCTGTACGTAAGCGGATAATATTGCGGGAGCGCCGAGGGATGAAACCAGAGCGTGACGATTCCCGCTTTGGAATCTTTGGTGGGATTGGCGCCCAGGTAGAGATCATCGTCCCAGATAAAGCCTGCCTGATACGCGGGGGCGTAAGCGATGGCCGTAATCAGTATGAGCGCCGCTCCCAAAAACCAGGGAGACGCGATCGCCCCCCAGATGCTATCGATGGGGCGCTGCGCAGCAGCCGCTTCATCGTGGGTTGGGAGCGAATTCATTCGGTGGATTCAGCAGGATTGCAGAGTACGGCGCAGATTCCAGAGTGCGCCGCAGTGGGCTTCGCAATTCTACGCTGAAAACGCTGCCGTTGCCGCTTGCTCAGATCCAAATATCAGACGTGCAATCTCCGCCGGGGTAGCGCATCTCATGCGCGCGGGCGGGGCCACCGGGCTCTTTGCCAAAATCGACCAGGAACTTGTCGTTGAGCTTCATGCCGCCGTCCGGATTGCAGTCGACTTCCAGCAGCAGTGAGCCGGTCTTGGCCATGTCCGGATAGAATTGGTTGTCCCAACTGCTGAACAGGCTGGTGGTGACATATAGCCTGCGGCCATCCAGACTGAGCTGCAACATCTGCGGTCCGCCGGCGACTTTTTTGCCGGCGATCTCGCTCCCTTTGCCAATCACGCCGCCGATCCACACCTGACCGGTGAGCTTGGGCTTGGCCGGGTCCGTGATGTCGTACTGGCGGATATCGCCGTGTAGCCAGTTGGAGAAGTAGAGGTAGCGATCGTCCATCGAAATGAGCAGATCCGTAATCAAGCCCGGCACGGGGATCGGCCATTCCTTGACTTCAACCGTGGGGACTTCAATCACTTTATCCGCGTGCCAACCGTCCGCATTGAGATGAAAGTGCCACATCGTGCTGGAGAGCGCGGCCCCGACAAAACCGTGAGGACTGTCCGGCGCGTGGTGAAAGCGAACTTCCAGCGGAATCAGTCCTTGGTCTCCCAAGTCAATCGACTCAGTGATCCCGCGCCCTTTCCAATCCCAGAAATGCAAACGCTGGCCGAACTTGCCCGCCTTGACGTCTTCGAGCTTGAAGCCTTCGTAATACGTTTTTGGCGCCGCCCACTCGCTGCTGACCATGACGTTAAATCGCGGCTGGTACCAGAAGTCGTAATTGAACTTCATGCCGCGGGTGTTGCGCTCCCAGCGGCCAGCGATCTCAAACTTTTCGTCCAGCAGCAAGAATCCGCCAGGCGCGTTGCCGTCTGCATCGCCCAACATCGAGATCATGATCTGGCCGTCCGGCGTGCAATGCACGGTATGAGGCGCAGTGAGGTTAGTCTTTTGCTTGATCGATTCCGGCGAGATGATCTTGTGAATCTTGGGCGCGCGGGCATCCGCCGTGTCGATGATATAGATCCGGCTCGATCGCTGCCCCGGCACAATCAAGAACTGCCGCGCGGGGCCATCCGCGTCGCCGTGGCAGGAACTGCACGCGTTCCAACCAAAGTGGTGCAGCTCGTCGCCGATAAACGGCATCGGCAACCGGTGGATCACTTTGGAATAGGTGGGTGAGTCCGGGTCTGCATCGATCGTCGCCAGAAAGTCGGGCTTCTTGTCGTCGCTGCCAACGTACAGGCCGATGGTGTAGAGAAGCTTTTCGCGAGGCGCCTTCATCGCTTCGGCTGGCGAGGCATAGCCCGGCCCGCACGCGGCGGCCGTGCTCTTGGCAGCGCCATCGGCGGTGTGCGCTTCATTGCCATGCGCGTGGGGCGGCGCGGCAAGCGCCGAGTGGAGCAGATTGGGCGCCAGGCCCGCAGCGGCCCCAACCAATAGAAAGTCTCGGCGGTCCATTTGTTTGCTCCTTCCCCTTGGAAAAACAGATTGCCCCGGCAGCAGTGGAATTGTACCGGACCGCGACAGAAAAGACCCCAGGGGCCGCCAGCAGCGGCAAAACTATGGGCAATCTGTTCGATCTTGGTCGGTCCACTTCTCGGAAGTCCGACGAATTGCAGACAATTCGGACTTCGCGCCCGGCCGTCGCGGTGGACGAATCCTACGGCGATTGCAGGGCTGGGAACTGCTCAAGGTATTCCGTGTCGACATGTTCGAGCCATACAAAGTCGCTCGATCTTCTTGGCATGGAGCGGACAGGGTCGGGTGAATGCCCAGATCTTTACGACGATGCCGACAGCAGCCGCGGCAACGATGAGCACGACGGCAAACTCCGGGACAGGTTCGATAAAGAGCGTCGAGAATGCGCCGATGACGAATGCGATGGCCGCAAGGACCACGATGATCAGCGTCCGCCTTCTGTTTCTCACGATCGCGCCGTGCGCAGGACAGAATCCGGGCTGTATCTTGGCCGAAGCGAACGCGAAATGGATCATCAAATAGAACGCCAGGTTCAAGAAGATGGCCAGCACCCAACGGAGCCGCATGCTCATCCTCGGGACGCGAAGCGACTCACGGAGCCCTTCGGCCGGCGCATTGCAGAGGATGCAGCGATCCGGGAAGCTCTGGCGGTCCGCCGCGTCACAAGAAACGGGCCATCGCTCCATGGCCCCTGGCGAACCGCAGTTTCAGACGCGACCATGATTGCCCCCAGCATTGCCGTTAAATGAAAGGCTGGCCGACCGGCTTCCTAGCAGAAGCTGCTGGGGAACTGGCCCAACCATCGACCGATCTCCACCGGCCCATCGCCGCAAGCATAGTTGCCCGAACGGCTTAGAAAAATAGCGGCGCAGGGATTCGAACCCCGGACACGCGGATTATGATTCCGCTGCTCTAACCAACTGAGCTACGCCGCCCTTAGGACCCCTGAATCTACCCTGCCGGGGCCGAAGGTCAAGGCGGCCGAGGCAGGCGCCGTGCAGCATGGCCACGATGCGTCAGCTCTGCCCCAGGGCGCGGTCGAACGAAAGATCACGGCCCCGTGTCCTGGGGCTGTGTAGAAACCTCGGGAAGCTGGCTGAGAAACGACTCGGAAACGCCATCCAGCCAGACGTAGTAGCGATCCGCATGGGTCACGCTGAGGAGCTTGGGGCGGAGGATTTCGTACATCATCGCGAACTGAAAGAGGACAAGAGGGAACATGATGCCAATTACGATCAACTCGTCCGTCTGATACCAGACGGCGGCGGCAACGCAGGCGAGCGCAAGCCCGAACATCAGCCGCGTCGGCAGCCGCAGGAGTCGTTCGCTGCTGCGGTGCGATTTGCAAAGCGCCGCGTGCAATCTCGCCGCCGGCAAAGAAAAATAGACGGTCAGGCCGAACAATCCGAGAAGAGCCAGCAACCGCGAGCCTTTGCGGATCTTCAGGTGAACACGCCCGCTGTCGGCCGCGCCACAAACAACGCATGTCGGCGGCAGGTCCACCCAGCGCTGCGGCACAACCAAATAGCGCCCGTCGCGCAGGATTCGTGGATTGTCGGTCATGGTGCTTGCCCCAAGTCCTCGGTCTCGCCGAATGGAAATGTGTTGTATCGAGCGCATTGTACTTTCTCTGACTATTGCAGCATGGTGCGGCGTTGCCAGTTCAGAGAAACACAGATCTTCATATTATAGTTACCGTTCCAATCGACCTCAAAGCCCTCACTACGTAGGGAGTCGCAGACCTCGCGGGCAATACCGAGCGCATTCTTCTTGTAAATGTCAGGAGCTACTTCGGACCCGTCTGGCGAGATCCACCCATAAGAGAGGTAGATCGAGATTTGAGTGCTGTCAGTCAGCATTTCAGGCATGGACTGGTCGATAAAAAATGCGTAACCGCGGAGGCGATCGATAAAGCCCGGATGGCGTTGGTTGACGATGGCGATCCGATCTGGAATTTCGCTTCCCGTGCAAGTGTCGCAACACGGCGAGACTTGCCAAAGCAGGATGCCTTGATTGCGCAGCGTCTCTTCAACGCGATCGAGGCGATCGCAATCCGTCTCTTCCAGCCATCGGGCCTTCTCGGTAGCAAGTTGCTTAGCGCTGCGATCAAGTTCGTCGGCCGCGAATTGAAGAAAGGTTTTCACTTCTTGCTTCGGACAATCGTCCCCAACGTAGACATCGCGGCAGAATTCAAGAATTTCCTCGTGTTCGCGATTGTTGAGCAGGAGTTCACCGAGAATCTCCGTCCGAAGCGTTTCTCGTAGATCACTCCGCGATCGATCATTCCAGACTTTTTCGTTCATCGGTGAATGCCCCAATTTCAGTAAGAACAAGACGAGGATATTGAACTCGAAATTGACTCAGCATTTTTCTAGGGTCGGATCACGGCGCGGGTAAAGGCCCTGACCAATCGAATTCTCACTTTTTAGCGGCGATGTTTCGTAGTTCGTTGTTGTGGCAAATCCGCCGGCCGGATGGTCGAGTTAGTTTTCGGTAAAACGGACCCGGCCATGACGCTTCGCCAGCCACTTCTGACTCTGTCGGCCTTGGCAGAAAATTCGCTTGACTTCGATACCTGTTCTAATGTACAGTATCGGCCATGGATGCTACCTCTCACCTAAACGGCCGTTGTCGGGCCGCGGAACCCCGCTTTTTGCCCTCGGTGATTGGGCGAAGACAGGTCTAGCAGTGGCGGTCGTCATGGTCGCGGAAACGTGCCAGGTTGCGTTCACGAATCGACAGTGGGAAGCGTATCAATTTGTGTTGAAATTCGATCGGCTGCGGCGTCGGGCGCCAACGGCCGAAGAACTCGGCCGGGGCCTGGGTATCACCCTGGGCGATTCGGCCAAGCTGATCGCCGCACTCACGTCCAAAGGCGTTCTCAAGCGTCGTGTTTACCACGAGCTGGCAATCGTTCCGCCGAGCTTCCACCGCCGCGAAGAAACCGGTTTCGCCATGTAGCGCGACCCAAAGCGAGTAAATCACAGTAGTGGTTCAGAGGATCCATTGACGAAGCTAAATTGCGAATGCAATCCTAGCTCGCCCAGTAGCGCCGTTCCTGAAATCTGCTCTTCAGAAAACCAACGCGGCGCGTTCCCAGCAGTTTTCCCTTATTCAAGCAGCACTGGAGTCCATAGACGACATTGTCAGTCCGTCGCCCAGGCGCCAGAGGATTGTTACCGTGGTGGTTAGATGCGGCGGGAGGCTCGTTGCGACGTGATTTGGTATTTCGATCACGACACTGTCGGGCTTCCAGGTCAACGTCTCGATCAGATGGAGCGGATGTCCGGCGAGGAAGTACGTCCATAACGCAACTTTCCTGAGTGCGTTGCGAAACTCGGCGTCTGTGCGGAGCACAAATGCGTCGTGGCGAGCGCGGAGCATGGTCCCTTTTCCATCCGGGTACTCGCAATTCGCGCCAATCTCCAGTTTGATCGGGCTACCTTGCACATCTTGCGGGACGGGGAGCGGGATGCGCGCCACGCCAAACGCCGCGGCGTCACAGTCGATGTTCAAGGTTAGTGCCTGCCCTGACCGTCGGAAGAATCCAGACGGCGGGCGTAGCGAGACCCGTGCAATGCTCGGCATGTCGCGCCGGTTCTGGAACCAGATATCCAGAAAACAGACGCCCTGCATCGAGCACGCTTGCAGTTGAAAGCAGAAGCCATTCCGCTCGAAATATTTGCCGAACTTGGAGTGCAAGAAATCAGGCGCTGCGTCACGTTGGAAATGGACGACGAGGAACCAGGCGAGCCCGACAAAGGCGACCGTTGGCCCTGCAAAGCGATAGATCCAAGTACTGTCTTCGGGTCGATCATTCACCCAAGCCAGAGCTCCGACAAAGCCGCCTGCCGCGATCAATACAATGCAGACTCCTTTTATAAATTCGCGCATGTCTGCCGGGTTCAAGGGTTGAACAAGAGTGTTACGAGATATCTCCGGACGGAATAGCACAGCCTTCGCACGATGGGCTAGATGAGCGACTGATGGACCATCGTTTGGGATGACCGGCTCGCCGGTGGTTTTGCCTTCTGACCGACGTGTTGAAAAGCGCTGATTGCCAGAATTAGGAACAGCCCATTCAGAAACAGGCCGATCGATGCTGGAATCAGCAGCTTGCGAGGACCGAAGAGTGCGCTTATGACAATCGTAAACACCGCGCAAGTAAATCCCGAGATAATCAACAACGTCGCCACACCCGCCAGTGCGAGCACGGCAATTCGATTATCGGAAGCGCCGCTAGCCGTTGCCGTTGACGCGTAGGCGAGCAGCGGCGCAATCCAACTGGCACGCGCCGTCTGAAAAACAAAGGGACGCGGTTTTTCAACTTCAGGTGTTGTCAAATGTCCTAGCAGCCTGTTGATTTTCTCGACAGACTGCGACCTCACATCCATGTGAGGACAAAATAGCGACGTAAGTCGTTATTTTGCGAGCCTCGCGAAGCTTTGCTTTGCGCCGGGCGAGGTTGAAAAACGCCACGACGGCGTTTTTCAACAGGCAGCTAGCCCTTTGAGTGAGTGATGGCGGCCAGATAACGACGATGGCGACTTTGGAAACGGGCGTTTCTAGAAGGATCGCAAAAAGACTAGCATTATCGGGGTGAAAAAAGAATACGCCGGGCGCCAAGGCGTCGGAATGAGGGCCTGACGTTGGTGGAATTTGCTGACTCAGTCAGAAGAAGACGTGTAAATGCTTGACTCGCGCCGCCGGGGGATTAGGCTGGCGGAAGTTTGAAGAATGAACCGTGCGTCTGGCCGATTGTATGGCCGCTTGCCGGTTCCCAATTGCTACGGATGCGCGGTTCTCCAGGCGGGGGCTAGTTGGGCAGGTTTTTATTGGACGCCATTTTTTTCTTGGGGAGTAATGCCATGCGAATTGTGATTGCGATGACTGTCTGTTGTGCGGCCGCGCTGGTGATCGTGGGCGACAAGCCTGTTAGTGGCGCGCCAGCGCTCAGCGGAACACTGCTCCGCGCAACTCTCGTCGCCCAACAGGCCGCCCCTGCGAAACCAACGGCGGCCGCGCTGCCAACCACCGCGCCGGCGGCTGTCGTGGCGAAATCGACCGACGCGAAGGCGGCTATTGCCGACGAGGCCGGCAAAGCGGCTGCGCAGCCCGCTGCCGCTTCGCCGAGTGATTCCGAGAAGAGCGCCTCCGAGAAGGCCGCGTCCGACAAGAGTGCGACACCAAAGGCAGAAGCCCCAAAGAAGCGCGTCGCCAAGAAGCAAACCGACGCTGCGCCGAAGAAGAAGAGCACGGCCAAGTCCGCGACCGACAGTGATCCCTTGAAGACGGCCAAAAAGAACCTGGCCCAGGCGCGGCGCGAACGGACGTTGATCAACAAGAAGATTGCCGCGCTGGAACAAGAGGTCGCGGAGCTCGATCCCGAATCGGCCGAGAAACCGAAGCGGACCAAGGCGGCGACCAAGACGGAGACGCCCTCAAAATCTGAGAAGGGCGCCAAAGAAGAAACGCCCAAGAAGGCCGCGAAAAGGACGCCCAAGGCAGAGCAGCCGGCGGCCGGCAAGGCCGAGACCAGGCAAGCCGCGGCCAAAGTCACGGCGTAGCAGTTGGTTGAACATCGGCGATGTCACAGTCGCCGACACGATCTGATTGACCGGGGTTGCCGGGGAGTGGACAATTCGGGTCGAGATGGTTGCTGTTCGCGTGAGTGTCGCTGGCAAACCATACGCTTGGGGACTCGATCGATGCCGCTCTGCATTGTCCGCAATTCAGCGTCTTCAAATCACCCTGGGCATGGCAGCGTCTTGGCCCTGCTCTTGGTGGGAGTCGCGGCGTTTTTCTCGGCGCCTTGCCTGGCAGTAGCGCAGCCGCCGCCGGCCGGAGACTTTCCGCCGTTGTCGCGTTTTGAGTTTCCCACCCAATGGATTGGGAGCGAGCCGACGTCGGTGGCTTCGCTACGCGGCAAGGGAGTGTTTCTGTACTTCTACGAAGAAAACTGCCCGAAGTGCAAGAAGCGCTGGCCGGAGCTGATGGCCGCGGCGCAAGAACACGCCCAAGATCCGATCGTCTTTCTGGCGGTCAATTCTGGCACGGCGCCTCAAGAGGTCGCCGCCTACGCGCGCTCGGTCCAATTGAACTGGCCGGTGCTCGTCGATTCGGATCGCACGTTCGAGCGGCTCTGCAACGTCGGTGAGATTAGTCTGCAAAACGTTATGCAGGTGGCGTACATCACGGCCGATGGGCAACTCAAGCGCGGCCAGTGGAAGGATATCGAGTCGACGATCAAGTCCGCGCTCAAGGGCGCCAAGTGGAATGTCGACCCGGCCGAAGTCCCACCGGAGCTACGACCGGCGTGGCGCAGCCTTGAGTTTTCGAAATACTCCCAGGCGGCGCCGATGTTGACCAAGGCGTTAAAATCCTCGAAGCCGGCGATCAAGACTGGCGCCGAAAAACTTTCGGCCACGGTGGAGGAGCGGATCGAGCGCGACCTTCAAGCGGCGAACAAGTCCGCTGACGAGAACCACAAGCTCGACGCGTATCAGGCGTATGGCGAGATTGCAGCGGAGTTCGCCGGCTATCCGGCCGCCGAACCGGCCGCCGCGCGCCGGCGCGAGCTGGCCAAAGACCCAGCGGTGAAGAAGGAACTCTCGGCGCTCAAGCAATTGGAGAAGCTGCGGCCGATGTTGGATTCTCCCAAACCAGCCGCTCGCGAACGCGCCCGCGTGGCGATTCAAAAGCTGATCGATAGCCAGCCGGACAGCGGCGTGGCACAGCAGGCGCGCAAACTTTTGGGGCCGCCCGACCAGGAAGAAGCGGCGCAGCGCTAAAGCACCCGATGGGGCATCCGATTGGGGTCACGTCGAATCTCGGCGAATACAGCACCGTTACACGTGGCAATTGCCGTTGCCATACGTATCTAAGCGTCGCGGTGGCGTAACCTCTGGCCGACCTGCGAGCAGGTCGATTGTCATCCGGCCGCGCTTTCGCCTTTTCACGACGAGCGAGCCGAAATCGCCGCATATCTCGGCCGCAGAATGAATGGCGCCCTTTTTGCGTCCATCTTAGGTGGTAGGGACAGAGATGTAAAAGATCACGTGCTAAATCCTGATAAACCACTGCTACGAGGCACTACCATGAAACGCTTTGCGCTGTTTGCCGTGCTCGTTGGATCACTCTTTGCAACCTGGAACGCATCCCAAGCATCCGCCCAATATTATCCGCGCTATGGCGGTGGCTACCGCGTGAACGCCAGCTATGGGCGTGGATACAGCGCGTACGGGAATAGGGCGTACGGGTACAGTCCGCGATCTTATTCGCGATCCTATGATCGCGGAGCGTATGGGCCAGGGTACCGGACCAGCTACTACGGTCCGAGCGCCTACAATCGGCCATACGGTTACGGAAACGCGTATAGCAGTGGTTACCGCGGCTACGCGAACCCTGGCTACAGCGCGCGATACGGCCGCGCCTATCGTGGCTATTCACGTTGGTAGTTCGTTAGCGCGGGGCATGCCCTCAGTATGAATTGCGGACCGCGCGCCTGGCGCCAGCACTGCTTGCGGTCGGAGGTTTCGCGTAACCGGCAAAGTTTATCAAAACGCCTCATCTTCCATTCCCTCGCTGGTCGATACGTTCGTGCGACAGTCGGTGATTCTCGCTGCGTCTTGCAGATAGGTTCGCCGCGCCGTCGCTACCCGATGCGAACGATCGCCGTCTCCGTGCGAGGGAATTGAAAGTGAAACACGCAAGAATCTGGCCAACCCTAACAGTTCTTTCTGTCGTCATCCTCAGTGCCCTGGCAATTTCCATCTGTGGTGAGCACGGGATTATATTGCCTGATTGGGTAACGGAGCTGGCAGCGCAGCGCGCCGAAGCGGCCGAGTGCGACGCGTGCGTCGAAGCGCACACGCTGGAGCCTTTGGCGCAATCGAATCAGTCACCTTCGAACGATGGCCCTCGTTTGACGCCCATTTCAGAGGACGCCGGCCCAACGCTCGTAGCGCCCATGATCGCGCAAACAGCGGCGCCATCGGACGCAGACGCCGCTCGCTCGCCGCGTTTCGCGCAGAAAGAGAACATCGCGGCGCCGTTCGCACTGGCGGACGCGGCCGAAGTGAACACTCAGCAACCTCATTTGGCCGCGCCAGCAACCGACGATCGCTACGCGAACCGCTACGCGACGCCCGTTTCGCACACGACGCCGGCCGACAAAGGCGCCACGCACGAGTCCAATCCGGCGCCTGTAGCGACTGATTCAGCGTATGCGGAGACGACCGAGGATGGCAGCGCGCATGAGGAGTCGAGCGACGCCGATCTCACCACGCGTCCGCTGCCGCCTGTGGAACTGCAACCGGTTCAAGAGGGCGGGCCGCGCTACACGGTAGGCCCCATCGTTTCGATCGCCCCCAATCGCGCGGCGACGACTGCGGTGACAACTTCGGACGAGAGCGATACGGAATCCAGTATGTCGCGCTATCCGTCGAGCGCTCCGCCGATGCCGATTGCCGGGTCAGGAAATAGCGCCGTAGAACGTGCCGCGGCCCTCGCTGCGGAACCAACAAAACAGAATCATTCTGCGGAATTACGTCCGCTGGCCGGCGGCAACAAGCAATCCGGCATGACGCTCAAGTGGATCCTGCCGAGGGCGATCACGCTAGGTCAAGAATCGGCCTGCCAGTTGCAAGTCCGCAACGCCACCGACGCGACCGCTCAAAGCGTAACGGTCTCCGTGCAACTTTCGCCCGGAGCGCGCGTGGAACACGTTGAGCCCCGCCCCACCGCTGCTGAGGGGAACACGCTCACTTGGGAACTTGGCGACATCTCCGCTGGCGCCGGAACGGGTATCCAATTAGGAATCGTGCCGGAGGAGCAGGGCGAATTCGCGCCGGTCGCCAGCGTTACCTGCACGCGGAGCGTCGCCGCCAAAACGCCGATCGTTGAGCCGCGTCTGGCGATGATCGTCGAAGGGCCGAACGAAGCAGTCGTCGGACAGAACACCACCTTTCACGTTCGCGTTAATAACCAGGGGACAGGCGCCGCGACGGGCGTCGCCATCGAATTGCGTCTGGCCGAAGGGCTGGAAGGCGCCGCTGGATTCAAGCCGCGCTACGAGATCGGAACCTTGGCGCCGGGCGAGAATCGCCAGGTGCAAGTCACCGTTACCGGCCGCGACAAAGGCAACTTCACGATCAGCGGTCAAACCATCCTGGGCGATGCCCCGGCGGCGGCGGCCACGCATGCCGTGCGAATGAATCGGCCATCGCTGGCCGTGGCCGTCGACGGTCCCAAGTTGCGATTTGTTGATCGCAAAGCGGAATACACCATCAAGGTGCAGAACCCCGGGCCGGGCGCCATCGATAACGTTCAACTGCAAGAAACCATTCCGGCCGGCTTCCGCTTTGTCGAGGCCAGCAGCGGAGGCTCGTTCGATCGCGAGGCGCGTCAGGTCGCCTGGTTTGTCGGTCACTTGGAACCGAACGAAACCGCCAACGTCGCCGTGCACCTGGTAGCGATTGAAGCGGGCGAACATAAGCTCAACGCCGAGGCCAAGGCCGACTTCGGCGTGGCTGGTGAAGGCGAAGCCACGACCACCGTTCGCGGCGCGCCGCGCGTGGTGATCGATGTCACAGAAGACGATGATCCGGTCGAAGTCGATGGCGAGACGGTCTACCGCGTTCGACTGACGAACATGGGTTCGATGCCGGCCCACGGCGTGCAATTTGCCGGCGAGGCGCCACCCGAGATGAAACTACTGAAGGTCAACGGCCCTGCCGAGGGAACGATCCGCGGTCAGCAGGTGGTCTTTCCGGCAGTCGAGACGTTGGGCCCCGGCGAGACGGCCTCATACGACGTCCACGTCAAGTGCCGCAAGGCAGGCCAGGTACAGTTCAAGGCCTACTTCCGCAGCCAGGACAATCCAACGCCCGTACTCGAAGAAGAGATGACGCGGATTTACGCCGAGTAAAATTGTCGAACGCCGCGTTCATCGTCTGAGTAAGTCGAAACAGATATTAGAAGGGCCGGCCTTCGTCGCCTGAGCGCGATGGAGGACGGCCTTTTCTTGTTGGTTCAATTGCGCAACGTGGACGAAATTCAAACGCCGGCGACCGCCTACGAATGATCTTGCGAGGTCGGCTTGATCGTCAGATCGGAGACGTGCGCCCTGGGGGGCAGACAGGCGACCATCAGCACGGTTGCGGCCACGTCTTCGGGTTGCAGGATCCGAGCGCGGTGTTCGGCGCTGACGGGGACAGGGCGATTGTCCAGGATTGGCGTCTCCACCTCGCCTGGGTAGATGTTGGTGACGCGGATGCCGTGTTCGTTTTCTTCACGTCCCACGGTTGTGCCTAGCCCGGTGACACCGAACTTGGACGCGGTGTAGCCGACGCCCCCCAAGAGCGACGAGCGGATGCCGGCCACGGACGAGATGTTAACGATCAAGCCATCCTTGCGCGCCCGCATCTCAGGCAGCACCGCGCGAATGCAGTAGAACGTACCGGTGCAATTGATCTGGAGCATCTTGTCCCAGTCTTCAGGGGTAAGCTCCGACATCTTTCGCTTGGGGACGTTGACGCCGGCGCTGTTCACCAGGATATCGACATGCCCCAGTTTCTTATGCGCCCAGGCGAAGAGCTGTTCAACGCTTTTCAGATCGCCGACGTCGCACGGATGAGCGATGATCGCCGGATCGCCTGCGAACTTCTTGCACGCGGCCTCGAGCGGTTCCTTGCGGCGACCGGTGATCGCCACGCGGCAGCCCTCCTGAGCCAGCGCCAGGGCAACGCCCAGTCCGATCCCTGTTCCACCGCCTGTCACCACGCACGTTTTGCCGGCAAGTCGCTTGGTCATCCGTCGCCCTCGGTCTGGCTGAAAGTCTATTGAATGGGTTGGTTGCGAGCCGGCTATTGTAACGTTCCAACGATCGGCGAAAGAGGGTGCGAAGATCTAGCTTCGCAGTCGGCGGAGAGAGGCGAAGCTATCTGTTTCGCCGCCGTTTTACGGAAAATGTAAATGTCGAACCCAATGTTTTGCCACTGTCATCGATCGGAAAAGTCAAATCAAGTTTGCCCATGAAGTCAACGAGTTGCCAACAGTCGTTCGCTGAGAACTGATCCGTCGGGTAGGCCTTTTCCGTCGGCCCATCTTCGCCCCACGGAACCAGGTAGTTCTTAACGGACTCTTCGGAAACGCCGGGCCAGTGTTGCGCCAACGTCTTGGCGTCGCCTGCCCACTGGGATCGCTCGTCGTCCGAAAGTTCATCAGACCAATATGCCGGAATCGGATTAAACCAATCAACGTCCTTGCCATCGACGAACAAGGTGTACATCCATAAATCGCCATCGTGAATGTGCATTGAGATCGTCGGAACTCGTAGCGATTCTGAAAGTAACAACGACATTTCATCCCATTCGGTGAAGCCACGGGGATAGAGGACAGTTACATTGCCAGAAGGCGATGGCGCGATAATCAACTGGCCATCAGGATCGTCCGTCCGCGGGGCGGGTTCCAGAATTCCCTGCCGGCTGGTGGTGAAATCAACGAATACGCGCTCGACCGCGGCCTGACTGGCGCCGGCCACGCCGGTCATTGAAAGAAATTCGCCCATTTTCGCTCCAATGTCGAGGGTGTCATCATAGGATCGTTCGTACAGCGTAACCTTCGGCTTATCCAGCGGGAATACGCCGGGAAGGGAGTCTGAAAGCGGGAGTTTTATTAGAGCGAGAAACTTTTGAGACAAGCGAGCTTGCGGATTTGTACCGCAAACGCACAGGGAACTTTGTTGTTCGGCAAAAACGCACGACTAGAATGAGGGCCAGGCGGGTCTTGAAAGCTTCTCCTGGAGCCCCGGATCATGACCTGGAAATCTCAAAGTTCGCAATCTTGCGCGGCGCGTGCGCCATTTTGCGCAGATCACCTCGCGCATCGCGCTGGCTTTACGCTCATTGAATTGCTGACGGTGATTGGCGTGATTGGCGTTTTGCTAGCGCTGTTGATACCGGCGGTGCAGCAAGCCCGGGAGAGCGCTCGACAGGCGGAATGCAAAAACCATCTGCGTCAGATCAGCTTGGCGCTGGCGCTCCACGCGGAAACGTTTGCCAGTTTTCCCTCGAGCGGCTGGGGCTGGAAGTGGCCTCCTTACCCTGACCGCGGCAGTGGGGATCGCCAGCCAGGCTCTTGGGTCTTTTCCATTCTGCCGTGCATGGAAGGAACCGCGATCGCGAGCGTTGACATTCCTAACGAGCAACGGCTGACGACCGTGCTACCGCTTTTCTATTGTCCGAGTCGTCGCGCGGCGGAGTTGTATCCTTGCACCAATCTGGAAGTGAGCGCGCCCTGGTTGCCGCTGATGGCCAAGAGCGACTACGCCGCCAGCGCCGGCGATCACAATGATCCCAACGCCGCTGGGCCTGCCCATCCCTTCGTGCAGCCGTCGCTACTGGCTGAAGGAGATAGCGAAGCGTGGTGGCAGGATCACGGCGCCCAGCGCAGCGCCACCGGACTGATCTTTCAGCGCAGCAGCGTGCGCATGGCGGACGTGCTTGACGGTGCTTCGCAGACGTACTTGCTGGGCGAAAAGTATTTGAACGCCGCGGAGTACACTAGCGGCGCGGGGCTTGGGGATTTAGAGAGCGTGTATCACGGCGATAATGACGATACCTCGCGCGTCACGTTTCTAGCCGATGGAAGTCCGCGGCAAGACACGCCAGGGCTGGATAACCGGAGCCTGTTTGGCAGCGCGCATGCGGCCGGTTGCAACTTTGCGATGGCAGATGGATCTGTCCGCGTGGTGTCGTACAGGATCGATCCGGAAGTTCACCGCAGCGCCGGCAATCGGGCAGATGGCCTGATGACGAATCTCTCGTCGGCGCACTGACGACCGGCGCCCCGCGTCTTTCCACGCCTCTGCCTGGCCGGCCGCTTGACATCGGCATGCGCTCAGTCGAGCATTGGGCAGCGGCCGCCGGCGCGTATTTCGCTGGCGCCGTCTGCAACATGGATGAACCACTCGCACGCTTTCGGAATAGGCCCAACTATGCGTTTTCACTCCCGCACTTGGCCATTGCTCGGGACCTGCCTATTGGCTTTCGCGACAGCCAATTGTGCGCTCGCTGCGGAGAATCTGCCGGTCGTTACGACCGACGGGTTGCCGCCGCGATCGATCCCTGAATTTCGCCCTGCACGGCCGATCCCCGAATGGACGAAAACGCACCTCCGGGTGGGGCACTTGCCTGGCAGCTTGCCGATGGCTGAGCAGTTTGTCAAAGCGGGCTACAACGTGGTCACGCTCAACGTGCTGGGGCGGTGGGATGTAGTCGGTCCGTCGGCGCATTTCTATCCGCCGGAACGCGTCAAAGAGGCCGAGCAATACATGCGGACGCATGTGGAGCGTTGCCACGCGGCCGGCGCCAAGGCGATCTTCTACATTGGCCCAGTGCAGGTCGCGGCCGGCAATGAGATCTTTGCCAAGGCGCATCCCGAGTGGCTGAAGACGCTGCCCAATGGCAAGCTGGAGGAGACGCCCAACTTTGCCAACTTCCGCAGCGGGTACAAGGATTGGATGCTCGCGCAGTTAGCCTATGTTACACGCGAGTTCAAGGTCGATGGCTTCTGGCTGGATGGTTACGCGCCGGTCCATCTCCACACCTATGACGAGGCGACCAAAAAAGCGTTTCGCGCTTTCTCCGGTGGGCAGGAGATCCCCACCAAATTCGATCCGGTGAACGACCCCGTCACGCGCAAATACTTCGCCTGGCATAACGCGTATTTTGTGGAACTGGCGGACCGGATGCGCGGCGCCATTCGTCGCGAGCGGCCGGAAGCGATCATTTACGCCAATCATTCGGCCAACCGCACCTGGTACTTCCCGGACATGTACATGGGCGAGTATCCGCTGGAATATAGCAGCGCCGTGGATATTTCCTCGGTCGAACTCTACTGGGATGTACCGGGCGATCCGCTCTATCAGCAATTTGTCTATGCCTTTATGCAGGGCATCACGCGCGAGCATGGCGCCACGGTGTGGATTCAACCATCCGCCCACGGCATCTCAGGCATTGCCGCGCCGGTAGAGATTCAGTTGCGCGGTTTGGAATGCCTGCCGTGGGGCGTTTGTCCGGAGTTCATTGAATCCACCGGGCGCGAGGAGTATTACAAGCTCCATCTGGAGAACATCAAGGCGCGCGAGCAATGGTTGGAAAAGTCCGAAGCGATTTCTTACGTGGGCATTGTCGCGTCGGAACAGACTCGCACGCTCTACGCTCAGGGCGCGCTGCCGATGTACTTTTCGCATACGCTTGGCGCCTTCAAGACGTTTTTGGAGAAGCACGTCCCGGTGCGCGTGCTGACAGAGCAAGACCTGGAAGACGGAAATCTCCGCGGAGTCCGCGTGCTGGTACTACCGAATGTCGCCTGCATGTCGCCGCGCGCCGCCGAAGTGGTGCGGCGCTACGTGGCCGATGGGGGCGGGCTCGTCGCGTCGTTCGAAACATCTCTCTACGATGAGCAATATCAAAAGCGCGCGGACTTTGCCCTGGCCGACGTGCTGAAGGCCCATTATCAGGGGACGGCCGTGGTGAATCAGCGGATCGAAAACCTTAATCTGCTGCTCGATGACGATACGCACCCAATCGTTGACGACCCAATCATCAAGGCCAAGCAGAACACGTCCTGGCTCAATCCAGGCAATCCGCCGGCCAAGGGGACGCTGGCCCTGATTGCTAGCGCGACGAAGGTTAAACCGCTCGAGGGCGCTAAAGTTGTGGCGACGTATAACGTCAACCTGCCACCAGCCGACGCCGCCACGCGGCATCCGGCGATCATTGCGTCGGAATTCGGGAAGGGCCGCGTCGTTTATTTCCCGGCCTCGGTGGATAAGGGGATGTTCTTCTACCCGGACGCGTACATGCGGCAAATGCTGTTTCGCGCGGCGCGTTGGGTGGCGCGAGACGTGGCGCCGATGGTGGAAGTTGAAGGCCCGCTGATTCTCACCGCGACGTTTCGCTCGCAGCCTGAGCAGAAGCGGACGATTGTCCATCTGTTGAATCAAGGCAGCAGTTGGGGGCAGCATTCGATCTATCAGAAGCTGGCGCCGCTGCCGGAAGAATTGAACAAGCAGTGGGGTTTTCCGAACCAGTCCGAGTTGCGCGGCACATGGCCCGTGCGCGAAGAAGTGATTCCGCTGAGCAATATTCGCGTAATCTGCCGCGCGCCAGGCGTGACCAAAGCGACGCTCCAGCCCGGCGCAATCGCGTTACCGCTGACCAAGGTCGACGGTGGCGTGGCAGCGACGGTCAACAATCTGCAAATGCACGCGATGGTGGTATTCGAATGAACAGGGTTGATTCCATGACGAAGCGAGTTCTGTCGTACCTTGCGCTCGTGCTCGTCACCGTAGGCTGGAACTCGGCCTTTGCCGATGACGTTGCGACTGCGGATGGGTCTGCCATTCAAACGATTGACGACCTGTGGGCAGGGTATGACCCACGCACGCTGGCGCTCGACGTGGACGTCATCAAGCAAGTGGACGAGCCGGGCGTGCGCCTGGAGACGATTTATTTCACGGGCGAAGTCTTCGAAGGGGAAAAGACCCGCATCTTTGGCTACTACGGCCGCCCGGCGCGCCCCGAGGGGAAACTTCCCGCGATTCTGCATATTCATGGCGGTGGTCAAACGGCGAATCTTGGCTGGGTCAAATACTGGGCGGAGCGAGGCTACTGCGCGCTCAGTTTTGATTTCTGCGGCGACACCAACTTGCCGACGCTTGGGCCGGACTATCGGCGAGAGCATTTCACAAAATGGGGTAAGGTTCCGGCCGACATGATGAAGGTCTCCGGTGGCCGTCAGATGGAGCCAACGCCCCGGTATAACCCGTGGTATCACTGGACGATGGCCGCGCGCCGCGGATTAACATTCTTGGAGTCGCAGCCACACGTCGACGCAGACCGGCTGGGGATCTTTGGCATTTCTGTCGGCGGCACACTGACCTGGATCGTGGCCGGAGTCGATCCGCGCGTGAAGGTCGCCGCGCCAATCTATGGTTGTGGGTGGGAGTCCTACCCTGAGTTTCCGCCGCAGTTGGATCTGGCGGTCGATCGGCCGACGCAACTGTGGCGCGCTTTGATTGCGCCCGAGGCGCACTCGCCGCGAATCAGTTGCCCTGTCTTGTTCTTCAACGCCACGGATGATTTTCATGGCAAGATGGACCTGGCGTACGAGACACTCGACCGGCTTCCGGCGGCGGCGCAGCGAGGGCAAGTCTTTACGGCGAACTACGATCATCACATTGAGCCGGCCGAAGCGCACTCGCTCCCACTCTGGATGAGCGCGCACTTAAAGGGAACGCCCGCGGTTTGGCCGGCGACGGCGCAAATCGAGATCGCCGGCGCGGATCCCATGCCGCTGGTCCGCGTGGCGCCGGCCGACGCCGACCAGGTGGAACGCGTCGACGTCTATTACGCCCTGAATAACGACTGGCCGATGTCCCGGTTCTGGCGAAGCGCCGTGGCAGAGCGCGGCGCGGATGGAGTCTTCACTGCGGCCACGCCCTTTTTGACCGCGGACGACGTGATCTATGCATTTGCCAACGTTACGTATCGATCGACGATTCGCCTCAGCACTCGGTTGCTCAAACAGCCAGTCAAGGAATTGGCTGGCACGCGGCCCACGCTGGTCCGGACTTCGATGATCGACGCCATGGACAACGCCGACGCCTGGTGCTGGGTACCGGCCTACACTGATCCAAACCAGGGCGAGACGGCGTTCTTTGAACCGTGGCGCGGCGCGGAAGGAGAGCAGGGATTTACGCTCGATTCCAAGATGTTCCACCACGATCGTCCGACGACGTTTTATTTCGGCACGCGCAAGATTGGCGATCCGCAGTATCGGGCAGCGTCGACACCCGTGGGCGCTGCGCCATCCGCTGCGGCGGATGGCCCTGGCCCGGAGTCCGGCGCGTTACTGATTGACGTTTTGGCGGACCGATTGCCGGAGACACTGACGGTGCGAGTCAGACATCGCGCTCCGCCGCAAGCGCAGACAGAATACGAGGCGACCTGGAAACCGGCCACGGAAGAGACGGACATGACTGGGGCCGGCGCATGGCGCACGCTGCGGATGGATCGATCGCGGTTCCAAACTGCGCAAGGCTCGGCGCTGCCGGACTGGGGGCACGTGGAATACTTTATTCTCAACGGCAAGTCGCCGGCCAAACAGCCGCCCGTCTTTAAACGCTTGCGTTGGGAAAAATAACGTCAAGCGCAATCTTAGAGGCGCGACGTTTAATCCGCGCTCGGCGGCATCGGTTGCGCCGCGGCCTTGGCGCCCATCCAGCGGTTGGCCGCCAGGAGCAGCACCAGCAGCACGGCCCACTGCGCCAGGACAGTGCCAGTGTTGAGCACGGCGATCGGTTGCAGCCATTCGGTGACGCGCTCCCCCAGCGAAAGCGTGGCGCCTTCTTTGGTCAGTTTTTCCGGAAACGTTTGCCAGAAGAACCAGGCCAGTAGAACGACTCCTTGGAGCGGGATCAGCACCGCCGACGCGTAGTTCCACCACGGGCCGATCGCCATCTGATTGACCGGCAGATTGACGTAGCGGCGGCGGAACGCGTCCGTGCCATATTTGAAGACAACAAACGAGAACATCATGCCGCTGGCGATCAGGGCGGTGCTCCAGACCCAATCCTGGTTGTCCAGGATTTTGATATTCATGGCCGATGGGACGCCCCCCAGAATGCTCACCGCGCCCACCAATAACAGCCCTCGCCGGCGCGTGAAGCCCACGTCTTGCAGCCCACGCACCGCCAGTTCGACCATCGAAATTAACGAAACGAACGCCGCCATAAAAAGCGCGGCGAAGAACAGAATCATAAAGAACGCGCCGCCGGGCATGCGCACAAAGAGTTGCGGATACCAGACGAACGCCAATCCGGCGTTGCTGGCGCCGACGATCTCCTTCTCGGCGTCCGGCATCAAGGCAAACACGGTGCACAAAAGCGCGACGCCGGAAAGGAGCGAGGCGATATTATTGCCGATGCCCAGCATAAAGCAGTTCACGCTGCTGTCATCCTCGCGGCGCATGTAGATGGCGTATGCCAGGATCAATCCCCAACCGCTGCCGGTGTCCCAGGCGTTTTGCGTCAGGGCTTCCAACCAGATGCGATAGTTGGTCATCTGCGCCCAGTCGACGGTGAACATGAACGCCAATCCACGCGTGGCGCCAGGGAGAAGCATCGCTCGAACCGTGAGCACCACGACCAGCACCATCAGGCTGGGAAGCAGGATGCTGGTGACGCGTTCGATGGCGCTGACGCCGCGGTAGATCACGACCAGCACGGCCAGCATGCAGATTACGTGCAGCACCAGTGGCCAATGGCCGGCGATGAAACTATCGTAGAAATCCTGGTAGTTCATATCGGGCCGCGTCAGTTCGCCAGTCAGCGAGGCGAAGAAGTAGCGCAGCACCCAGCCGGTGACGACTGAGTAGTAAAACATGATGAACGACGCCACCAGGATGATCCAAGCGCCCATCCAGGCGAACTTGGGTCCCACCAGCCGGACGAGCGAGCCGAGTGGGCCGGCCTTCATGGCGCGGCCCAGCGCAAACTCGGTGATGATTAGCGGGATCGACCAGACGAACAGAAAGATGATCCACGGAAACAAAAACGTTCCGCCGCCATTCGTTGCCAGCACGCGCGGAAATCGCCAAATGCTCCCCGTCCCCACAGCCATGCTGAGCATGGCGAACATCAGGGCCCAACGGGACGAAAACGCTTGCTGTGTGCTCATGTATTTTGCAAGTCGCGGAGTTTCGGAGAAGCGGACATGGAGTCAACTGCGCTGGTCGGCCGTATTTACAGAGACCGGCAGCGGACCGGGGTTTGATTGTAGCGGCTATTCGGCCCGCGCACGCCTGGCCGTCCGGCCGCTGTAAAGTAAGCCAGACTTTCAGGCGCTGCGCACAGGTCAGAGCACGCAGGAAAAATCGATCGTTCAGCGCATTTCCGGCGAGCGCGTTTTTTTAGCAACCGGTAGAATAGAGAGCATGGCCGCCAACGTCACCTACAGTCATCGACTGATCCTGCCCGTCGACGCCAATCACCATGGCACGCTGTACGCCGGCTCGCTTCTGCGGATTGCGCTCGAGGCCGCGTACGCTAGCGCGTTCCAGGCGGTCGGCCAGGGCGCCAACCTATTGTTGCGCCGCGTGCTGACTCTGGAATGTTATCGGCCCGTCCCCGTAGGGCGACTGATCGAAATCCAAGGGACCGCGCTCCATCTGACGCGGGCCTACCTGGTTGTCGGACTGATCGGCATGCCGCTCGACGAACACTCCGGTCCCTGGATGGACGCGCTGATGGGCTTTGTGCAGGTCGACGATGGCGGCCAGCCCGAGGCGTTCCCCACGGAGCTAACCGCGCCTGCGGCGACGGACCAATGGCGCGACCTGGCGGACCGAATGGAAAAGCTGATTAGGATCCGGTGAACGCGGAAGCCGTCATGGCTTCTACGGTCCCGCGGGGGTTCATTGCGTCTCGGCCGCTAGCCTTCGGAGCACGGTCTGCAAGATTCCGCCGTTGCGGTAGTACTCTGTCTCCACTGGCGAGTCGATGCGGACTCGCGTGGGGAACTCGCGTACGCTGCCGTCGGGCGAGGTAACGCGGACAATCATCGTGCTCCGCGGCTCGATTTCGTCGCTGAGGCTGGGGAAGTCGAAGATTTCTTCGCCTGAGAGTTTGAGCGACTGCCAGGTGGCGCCATCAACAAATTCCAGCGGCAGGATGCCCATGCCGACCAGATTGCTGCGATGGATGCGCTCGTAGCTAACGGCGATCACAGCCCTTACGCCCAGGAGCATGGTCCCCTTGGCGGCCCAATCGCGACTGCTGCCGGTGCCGTATTCCGCTCCGGCGAGCACGACCAGCGGAATGTGGTCCTGCTTGTACTTCATGGCCGCGTCGTAAATGGACATTACTTGTCCGTCTGGCAGGTGGCGCGTGACACCCCCTTCGGTCCCCGGCGCCATTAGGTTGCGGATGCGAATGTTGGCGAACGTGCCGCGTGTCATCACGCGATCGTTACCGCGGCGGGCTCCGTAGCTGTTAAAATCTCGCGGGTCGACGCCGGCGGCCATCAGAAACTGTCCGGCAGGGCTCTTGGTGGCGATCGATCCGGCGGGCGAAATGTGATCCGTGGTTACCGAGTCCCCGAGCGCGGCCAAAACGCGGGCGCCCAGGATTGGTTTCACCGGCGTGATCTCGGCCTGGAGTTCGGTCAAGAACGGCGGCTCTTGGATGTAGGTGCTATCCGCGTCCCAGGAGTAAAGATCCGAGGCCGCGACTTGGATGTCGTTCCAACGAGGGTTGGAATCGAAAACGTTCGAGTAGCGATTGCGGAACATCTCCGGTCGCACGGACTCTTGCATTGCCTTATCGACTTCTTCCTGCGTCGGCCAAATGTCCTTGAGGAACACTGGCGTTCCGTCTGGCGAATGCCCCAACGGCTCCGTCAGCATGTCGATGTCGGTCGTGCCGGCCAGGGCGTACGCCACCACCAGCGGAGGGCTGGCCAGATAATTGGCTTTGACCAGCGGATTGATGCGTCCCTCGAAATTGCGGTTGCCGCTTAACACGGCCGACGCCACCAGGTCTCCCTTGGTTACGGCCTGCGCGACAAAGTCCGGCAGCGGTCCACTATTGCCAATGCACGTGGTGCAGCCATAGCCGACCGTTTGAAATCCGAGCGCGTCGAGCGACTCCGTCAGATGGGCGTGGTCGAGATAATCGGTCACTACGCGCGATCCTGGCGCCAGGCTTGTCTTCACGTAGGGCTTCAAACGCAGGCCCCAGGCGACTGCCTTCTTGGCCAGCAGGCCTGCGCCGATCATGACCGATGGATTGCTGGTGTTAGTGCAACTGGTAATTGCCGCGATCACCACGGCGCCGTGGTGCATCTCGGTCGAGACGCCGTTGTTTTCCACCACGGACGACCGCGTAAGTGCGTCGCCTGTGACCGCAAAGCCGCGATCCGCGACCGGCGCTTGCAAAGAATCCTGAAAGGATTTCTTCATCGAACGTAGTGGCACGCGATCCTGCGGGCGCTTGGGGCCAGCCAGGCTTGGTTCGACCGTCGATAGATCGAGCGACAACCGTTGGCTGTAGTTCGGGACGACCATGTCGTCCGTGCGGAACAGACCTTGCGCCTTGGTATAGCGCTCGACCAGTTGCACTTCGGCTTCGTCGCGTCCCGTGGTGCGGAGGAAGCGGAGTGTTTCTTCGTCGATGGGAAAGAAGCCCATCGTGGCGCCATACTCGGGCGCCATGTTGCCAATCGTCGCGCGGTCCGCCAATCGCATGGTCGAAACGCCCGATCCAAAGAACTCGACAAACTTGCCGACCACACCCGCCTTGCGGAGCACTTGGGTGACGGTCAACACCAGGTCGGTCGCCGTGGCGCCCGCAGGGAGCTTGCCGGTTAGCTCGAAGCCAACGACTTCCGGCAGCAGCATATAGAGTGGCTGGCCGAGCATGACGGCCTCGGCCTCGATCCCGCCCACGCCCCAGCCCAAGACGCCCAGGCCATTGATCATGGTGGTGTGGCTATCGGTGCCGACCAGTGTGTCTGGCACGGCGATCGTTCCTTTGTCGTCCTTACGGAGGAAGACGCACTTGGCCAGGAATTCCAGATTCACCTGGTGGACAATTCCAATCGCTGGCGGCACGACGCGGAAGTTGTCGAACGCCTTTTGACCCCAACGCAGGAATTCGTAACGCTCGCGATTGCGGTTGAATTCCAGATCGACGTTGAAATCAAGCGCGGCCGATTCGCCAAAGTGATCCACCTGGACTGAGTGGTCGATAACCAGGTCGACAGGGATCAGCGGATTGATTCGTTTGGGATCGCCCCCCAAACGTCGCATGGCGCCGCGCATTGCCGCGAGGTCGACCACGCAGGGGACGCCGGTAAAATCTTGCAGCACCACGCGCGCCGGCTTGAACGGAATCTCAACGCCTTGCTTGGACGTTGTCTGCCAATTACAGAGCGACTTGACGTCTTCCTCCGTGACCTCGTAGCCATCGCAGGTGCGGAGCGCGGCTTCGAGCAACAGGCGGACCGAGAATGGAAGCTCTTGCAGACGGCACAGGCCGAGCTCTTCGAGCCGCGAGAGCCGATAGAGGCCCGCCTTGCCGGCGCCGGTTTCGAATTGGTCGCGAGCTGCGAAGGGATCATGCTTGCGGGTTGGATTAGCCATAGCACGCGTTTTCCTGCGAAGAAATCTGCCGGGTC
>Ga0105047_10002499_pt1 | contig 32750 bp, 35 predicted proteins | sample MAT04_FD_78384 | JGI IMG/M metagenome (GOLD analysis project Ga0105047, IMG submission 78384) | Freshwater microbial communities from Lake Fryxell liftoff mats and glacier meltwater in Antarctica - MAT-04 (megahit assembly) | ecosystem: Environmental > Aquatic > Freshwater > Ice > Liftoff... | reverse complement strand
ACTCTGGGTTATGCACAATCCAATAAACTTATCGTAAATGTGACAAATTTTAAAAACAATCAAGGTAAAGTAATGATAGGTATTTATAATGGACAGGAAAACTTTATGAAGAAAACGGCTTTTAGAAAATCGTGCGCAATCCAAGCCAACTCTGCTAAAGTAGTATTTGAAAACTTACCAAGTGGTGAATATGCTATTTCTCTGTACCATGACGAAAATGACAATAATAAACTAGATACAGGTTGGTTTGGGATACCTGATGAGGGTTACGGCTGTTCAAACAATGCTAAAGGAATGATGGGTCCACCCAAATATGAAGATGCCAAATTTCAACTGACAAGTTATAAGGAAATGACCATTAAAATCAATTAAACAAACAATTCAATAAATTTAAAAATAAACAAATTTAAAAAAATGAGACAATTAATCGTATTATTATTAGTGATGGTATCCGTAGCGGTTTACGGACAAACTGCTTACGAAAAAGGCATGAAAAGTGCAATGGATCTATGGTCAGAGGGTAAAACCAATGAAGCTGTTGCTATGTTTGAACGTGTAGCTTCCGCTGAAAAAGACAATTGGCTACCCAATTATTATGTGGCATTGGTCAATACAACGACTTCATTCCGCACCAAGGACAAAACCCAAATAGATGCACTCTTGAAAAAGGCTCAGGCTTCGCTTGATATAGAATTAACTAAGCAGCCCAATCATCCTGAGTTACTAGTCATGCAGGCTATGATCCATACTGCTTGGATTGCATTTGACCCCATGACTAATGGCATGAAACTATCTGGCAAAGTCATGGAAATCTATGGCAAAGCGGAGGCTATTGCTCCAGATAATCCAAGAGTAGTCTTTGGTAAAGCAGAGTTTGAAATGGGTTCAGCTAAATTTTTTGGTATAGATACAAAACCTTTGTGCACAAAAGCTGAAAGGGCTGTCGAACTTTTTGCTACTTTTAAGCCCGAAACCGCTTTCCATCCCAATTGGGGCCTTGACAGAGCGCAGGGAATGGTAGCAGCTTGTAAGTAATTTAACATCTTAGTATCAGCATATTTTGCAAAAGGAAATCCAATATATCGTTAAATCAATCACGACTGGAATCATAGTTGGGATGGGAGTTTCTGTAGTCATTATGGGCTTGGACGCCCTTTTCGGCAAAAACTTCCATTGGGATATAAAGATGCTCCATGAATTCTTTTATAACGCACTTTTCGGTTTGGTATTGACGATCATCAACAGTAGCTTTTTTGACTTTTTAAACCATAAAGTGAAGTGGAATCCCAATAAAGATTATTACAGAATTTTGGTTGGATTTTTTGGAAGTATTCCCTTGACTATCTTGGGAACATGGTTCGTTCGATTGATAATTGAAGTAGGTTTTGAAAATCAAAGCTTTGAGACATTTTCCAAAAATCAACAGTTCAGCAATTACTTGGGGACACTGATCATTACTTTTGTGGTATCACTTATCTTTCATGCTATTTTCCTGTATAGGAAGTTACAAGAAAATAAATTTAAAGAACAGAAAATCATAGCTGGCAACGCATCTGCACAGTTTGAGACTTTAAAAAATCAAATCGACCCGCATTTTTTGTTTAACAGCCTGAATGTCTTGAGTTCACTGATCGAAGAGAATCCTGAAAATGCACAAAGATTTACCACATCACTTTCAAAAATATATCGGTATGTGTTGGAACAAAAAGACAAAGAATTGGTCCCTTTGCAGGAAGAATTGAACTTTGCTAAGACTTATATGAAGTTGCTCACCATGCGGTTTGAAAATTGTTTGACTTATAGCCTTCCTGACTCACCTATAGATGATGATGCCAAAGTAGTACCCCTTGCCTTGCAATTACTGTTAGAAAACACCATCAAACACAACATCGTGAGCGATATCCAACCTTTGCATATTTCTATTTTTTTAGAAGGTGATTATCTGGTCGTGTCCAACAATCATCAGAAAAAAGAAGTCTTGCAAAATGGTGAAGGCGTAGGATTGAAAAACATCGTCAATCGTTATGCAATAATGACAACTAAAATTGTCAAAGTAGAATCAGATCAAGCCACCTTTAAAGTAAAAATACCAATACTTACCAAAGAAATCACCTTAATAAAAAATAAAGCCTACAACGAAGTTGATGCCTATTTGAAAGCAAAAAAACATGTCAAAAATATCAAGAGTTTTTATGGAAATTTGATATCGTATTGTTTTGTAATTCCTTTACTTATCTTTATCAATTACAATATCTATTGGGAATTTAAGTGGTTTTTGTTTCCTATGATAGGTTGGGGATTAGGACTGGCTTTGCATGCTTTTTCAGTATTTGGCTATGGCAAGACCTGGGAAGAGCAGAAAATAAGTCAATATATGGAAAAACAACAGGATAATAATTTTAATAACAATCGTAAATGGGAATAGTCATGGAAAATTTGGATAATGAGATTTTATATGAAATCGCAAAAAAAAGGGTAAAAAAAGTAAAGGGTTTCTACATTCACCTTTTGATTTATTTGGTGGTCAACATCTTTATTGTATATGCCAATTATACCTATTCGAAAAACAGTGTGTCACTTTTTGAGTTTAGGAATTTTTCTACCGCTCTTTCGTGGGGAATTGGTTTATTGGCCCATGGTCTCAATGTATTTTCTATTGATCTTTTGTTTGACAAAAACTGGGAAGAGCGCAAGATCAGAGAACTCATGGATAGGGATAAAGAAAACAACGATTTTGTATAAAACAGCACCTAAAAAAAGATGACAGCCATCATTATTGAAGACGAAAAGCCGGCAGCACGTATGTTGCAGCGTAAACTGGAAAGGCTTCAAATTCCTGTACAAGTCATGTTGCACTCGGTCAGAGAAGCAGTAGAATGGTTTCAACAAAACCCACATCCGGATTTGATATTTTTGGATATCCAGTTATCAGACGGTTTGTCTTTTACAATATTCGAAAAAGTAGCCATTCAAAGTCCTGTCATATTTACCACGGCTTACGATGAGTATGCACTTCGGGCCTTTAAACTCAATAGCATTGATTACCTATTGAAACCCATAGACGAAGATGACCTAGAAGTGGCCGTTGAAAAATACAAGAGCCTCATTGCTCCACAGAATACCGTCGATCTGCAGATGATACGACAATTAATTACGGCTTCAAAAGTACAAGAGTATAAAAAACGGTTCAGTGTGAAAGTGGGCGAACACATCAAAATTATTTCTATAGAAGAAGTGGAAATGATTTATAGTGAGTTTAAGGGTACCTTTTTGCACACGCTAGAAGGTAGGACTTATGTATTGGACACTACGCTTGAGTCACTTGAGAAAGAGCTGGATCCGAAGCAGTTTTTCCGTGTCAGCCGCAAGTATATTATTGCTCATGCATCTATAAAAGACATTGTAGTTTATAGCAATTCCCGACTCAAAATATCCTTGAATTCATATAATAAGGAAGAGATCATAGTAAGTCGTGAAAGAGTTGGGGATTTTAAGGATTGGTTGGGGTAGTAATGGATAAGAAATATTTATAATAGTTAACCAAGCAATTAGTTAACTTAGGTTAAGTGTAAGTCATATAAAAAGCCATATTTTTGCATATAAAATTTAAGGTGAAAGTTTTAAATTTTTATACATGTCAAAATAAAATATCAAAATAGTATGAAATCAAACCAACAATTTTTAATCTTAAAACTTGCTTTAGTTGCTATATTTGCCATGCACGGTATCCCAAGTATTGTGACTGGAGATGTAAATAATTTTGGAACGATGTATCTCGATACAGTAGGTTTTGCCCCTCTAGGTTTATATCTTGCTTGGTGCATAAAATTATCACACATAGCATTGATTATAAGCATTGTAACGAGGAAGTATCTAAGAGTTTTAGGATGGATCACACTGGCAATTTTGTTTGTAGGAATCTTTATGGTCCATCTTGAACATGGTTGGTATGTAGTAGGTGGGGGCAGCAATGGTATAGAGTTTAATGTTTTACTGATAGCGGGACTATTTACCGTGATGTATCCAAACATGGAAATTTTTAAGAAGAAGATAAATGGAGCTTAATAAGATAGTTGCTTGCCTCAAATCATTTATTTATTCATGAACAAAAGTGCAACTTAGCATTTGGTTTGATAGGTTTTGAAAATAATAGTAGCAACAATTACCTAAATGAATCCAGTGAAGCAAATTCAAAATCTTATAGTTTCACACTATATCCAATCTTCACCTTGTCAATCGCAACATAATTGCAAAATTGTTTGATATTAGGATTATCCATCAGGTGATTTCCAGAAAATGCTTAGTAATGCTTCATATCTTGGATGTTTATGATGACAATAAAATAATAAAGCATTGCAACACTTTACTGCTTTAGCGGCATCAACAAAACATCAAATCAACAATACCAAAATAAGGGAAAATGTGATAGTTAACTTTCAACGCTTCACAATTATTTTTATATTTGGTAGTGGAATATATAAAAAATTACTGGTCGGATAAAAGGCCAACTACTAACAACTAAGTATTCCATGATACAGCTTGATATAATGCGGTGGGTGCATAACAACTTGTCGCTTTTTGCTTGAATTAATGAATTCATATTGTTATTAGCACATTTTGAACCACGTATATTACTAATTATTAGTATAAAGTTAACCCATTCAGAATTTAAAAAGTACCTCAAGGAACTCTTTTCTCTATCTTATGTCATAACAACACATCCAAATAAAATACCCTCAAATTTACAACAACTTTAAACACGGACGTTTTTTGGCTATTCAAAACTAAAAATGCTTTAAAATGAAGCCAAAATCAGCTATATATTATTAATTTTGTGTGAGAATAGAATTTTTTGACTGACTAGTGTTAGCTGAAATTTTGTAAAACTGAGACAAAAAATGACTTTTGCGAGTAAAAAAATAAAATCCAATAGAAAATTGAAAGTTTTTGACTTTAGACCTATTGTACTAATTCTAGGTACTATTGGAGTTGCCTTGACGATTTACATTGGATATAAATCATCCATTAGTGATAGGAAATTATTTTCAATTAGCCTACTTGCATTATTTGCTGGACTTCTGTTTGAATGTTTTAGAATTTCAGGTAATTACAAAAAAGTAATCTTAATTTTTATAGGTGCGTACTTTTTAAGTTTAATCAATTTTATGCCTAGCATCATTGGGCCAAATGATTATTTTGAAAAGTACATCGAACGTTGGCCTTATATTTTTGTATTAATTTTTGCATTAGGATTTGCCATATTCAACACAGACAAAGTAACTGCAAAATTGACAGAAGGGATTTCGCTTCTTTTGTCAATTTCATTGCTTTATTGGACTTTGGATTATGATTTTAACACCTATAATACTTGGTTTGAAATAGTCTTTCTGATCATTGGATTTTCATTTATATTATTTTCGTTATTAAATGCATTTACCTATCTCAAACTCACCGCTAACATGAGACTAGCTTTAAGTATTTGGAGTACAATTATTATGTTTGCGTTTGCTGCTGACAACATTTTTAGAGTATTTAGTAGTGGAGACATAGAAAGTAGCAAATATTTATCTCAATCCATATACATCGGAATACAGTATTTCTTTTTAGGAGTATCTGCCATATATATAGTGCAAAACTATTTGCTTATGGCTTCATTTCTTCCAAGGAAAAATGAAAATTACCAAAACGACCTTAAAATAATAAAGAAACAACACATTGATAGATTTTCTGACCAGCAGGTTTTAATTAGCCAATCGTTGTTTTGTATTTTATATGCTGTAACTCTTTTCGGACTGAATTATACATATCAAGTTTTGCCACGACATACCATGATTTGGTTTGTATTTATGACTTTTCCCCTAATTTTACAACTGCCAGAGATTATCAGCGAAAAGAAATACTTATACTAATAACTACCTTTCCCATACTAAAGCTTGGAGGCTGTGGTCATCGTTTTCATTGGAGCCATGAATATCTTATTAAACCGGATTTTACATACAGAGTCAGAAAGGCGGAATGTTCTTTAGTGTTGCCGGACATTTATCACGCAAGAAAATCTGATTATATTGTGGTGAAAAACGGAATTTGTTACAATATGCAGTTTTTCTCATTGTTCATGATCTTTTCTGATCCTTTGCAGACTAGTTACTATTATAAGAAGAGTAGACAAAGTACATCAAAGTGCTTGATACTTCATATTGTGATAAATTGCCATTGGTGCAAGCCTACCTCCCAATAGTGCTAAAATTAAGCAGATATCAAAACTACGATTAAAAATTATTTTTCAACAAACTGTGATTTTTTTTACCTCCTTGCGAATAATTAATTAAACATTATTTCTTAATTATTTTAAACAAATTAAAAAAGTCAAAAAAATGAATCAATTACAATTGGGTATTTTTCTCATCGCTACTTTGTGGACAGTATTCATTACATCAGCACAATCACAAAGCAAAACTGAAAATTCAGCGCAAGTAGACAGTGTTAAAATTGCTGCCGAAGCTTTTGCACTGATCAACCAACCTGATCCAACATTCAACCCATTTCAGCCGCCGCCCATGGACAGCACCCAAATGGCAGATATGGGTTTTGATCAAGTGTATCAAAGTGAGCCTTTCAGTTATTTAATGCGAGACGATAAAAAGTTATTTGCGCAAAAGTTTTCTAAGGCATCAAATACGACCATAATTTTACTGCATGGTGTTTTATCGAGTAGCTATACCATGAACAGAAGTGCGGGACTATTAAGAGAAGCTTCGAAGGCTGAAGTTATTACGTTGGATTTTCGTGGACACGGGCAATCGGAAGGCATTGCAGGAGATGTAGATTATATTGACCAATATACTGACGACTTGATAGATGTTATTTCAAACATAAAGAAAAACAAACCCAAAGGAAAAATAATTATTGCAGGACATTCAATGGGAGGTGGAATTGTTTTGCGTTATGCAATGAAAAAAAGTGCTCCTTTGGTAGATGGCTATCTTCTTTTTGCTCCTTTGCTTGGACATAATGCTCCAACATTGCCAAAGTCAGCAGCAACAACAGACACAACAACAGAACCCTTTTTAAAAATTCATATTGAAAGAATAATTGGGTTGTCAATGTATAATTCTATTGGAGTTCATAAATATGACAGTCTTCCTGTTCTGTTTTTTAACCTGCCAAAAGAAATGCCGCTTAATAAATACACTTATCGCAGTAATAGAAGTATGGCTCCAGAAGATTACGTAACAGGATTAAAAGCGGTAAAAGTACCTCTACTCGTAATTGTTGGCAGTCACGATGAAGCATTTGTGGCGACAGAATTTAAGCCAGCCGTTGAAAGCAACAGCAATGGAAAAGTAATCGTTATTGAAGGAGCAACACACGATGGAATTCGACATAGCAAAGAGGCAATGAATGAAGTAAATTTTTGGTTTAAAACAAATGTTAATTTAAAATAGGATATGAATATTCAGGGCAAAAGCGATAAATTCATTTCTGCTATAGATGCGCACAAAGGTATTTTGTATAAAATTGCCAATGCCTATTGTAACGACAGGGAAGATAGAAAAGACCTTATTCAAGAAATGTATATACAATTATGGAAATCGTATGAAACCTATAATGACGAATACAAATATTCAACTTGGATTTACAGAATATCATTGAACGTTGCTATTTCATTTTACAGAAAAGAAAATAGTAGAACAAAATTAGCTAATTCTTTCAGCGATGATATTTTGAATGTGGTACATACAAATGAAGAGGATGAAAAGGTGACAAATTTCGGTATTCTTCAGCAATTTATTGTAGAACTTAAAGAATTGGATAAAGCACTTATATTGCTGTATCTTGAAGAAAAAAATTATAGAGAAATTGCTGAAATCATGGGCCTTTCAGAAACCAATATTGCCACAAAAATTGGTAGAATTAAATTAAAATTAAAAGATAAATTTTCACAAATTAAAAATCAATAAAATGGAAGATATAGAAATCATCAATCTTTGGAAATCAAACGATAAAAAAATTAATGAAACGCTTTTGCTCAATCGTAAAAATGCAGAAGAAATCACCAAAATGAAGGCGCAGTCTTTGCTTTCATCCATGAAGCCCATTAAAATATTTACTGTTTTAGTTGGTATATTGTGGGTAGGAATTGTTGGAACAATTGTGGCAAATTTGTTTCTATTTTTTTATGATAAAATGAGTCCCTTTTTTCTTTATTCGGCAATGCTTCAAGTGATATTAACGGCTATCGCCTTGATAATTTACATTTATCAGACCATCACCATTTATCAAATTGATATAAATGACCAAATATTGGCAACCCAAGAAAAAATAGTGAAGTTAAAATCTACTACGCTTTTGGTAACCCGAATTCTATTCCTGCAATTGCCTGTATGGACTACTTTCTACTGGAATAATAGTATGTTTGAAAATGGAAACTTGTTTTTATGGATTTTGCAAGGAATCATTACAATTTCATTTACCTTTGTAGCGCTTTGGCTTTTCTTTAATATCAAATATGAAAACAGAAATAAAAAGTGGTTTAAGCTTATTTTTAGCGGAAAAGAATGGATACCACTTATGAATTCAATGGACTTATTGAGTCAAATTGATGAATATTATAAAGAAAGTAAAGCAGAACAAAACGTTAGCAATTAACAAGAAGTTGTGGGCATGTTTATAGATTGAGACAGTAACAACCAAAATTAGACAATATGAAAAATAAAGTAACCCATTTTGCCATCCACATTGACGACATTGATAGAGCAAAAGATTTTTAAAGTGACGTATTTGATTGGGGCTTTACATCATACGGCCCATCAGACTTTTTGCAAATCAAAGCAGACAAATCAGAAAAAGGCGAATTAATTGGTGCCTTGCAGTCAAGACACTATTCACCAACTGAGGAAAAACTTATCGGCTTTGAGTGTTCTGTCTCTGTTGACAATGTTGACGAAATAATCAAAAAAGTTGAGAACAAAGCTGGAAAAATCCTGATGCCAAAAACAGCAATACCTTATGATGGTTGGATAGCCAAGTTTTTGGATACTGAAGACAACCTTGTTTGTGCAATACAATATGACAATACGGCAAGATGACAAAAATTAGATCCATACATCCCGACTTTCAATTTTTATTGGACTTCAAAGACCAAGAAGTAATTGACCTGTTTTGTGATTTGCAACAATACATTTTAGCGTTATATCCTGACAGCAACGAGTTACTTTATCACACGCACGCCTTGACGACCGTATTTTCTATTTCTGAAAAATTATCTGACGCATTCTGTATGTTGCCTATTTACACCAATTATTTGAACTTGGGTTTTAACAAAGGGACACTACTAAAAGACCCAGATAAATTACTGACAGGAACAGAAAATTTAATTCGGCACATCGACGTAAAACAAAAAAGTGATTACAGAAACGAAGCAGTAAAAGCATTAATAAATGAAGCCATAGATTTTGCCATTAAGGATATGGACAATCCTACAAAATCAGTAGGAATGACTATATCAAAAATCAAGAAGAAATGAGAAAGCCAGCATATAAAATAGCAGAGGTTCAAATTTAATATTCACCGAAACCTAAGATACAAATATTTCGGCAAAATTGGTTGAAGACGGGGTAGGGTTTGTAACTTATTGGCTTTAGTAGTCAGCCATTGATCCACTTTCCTTTGGGTAGGCGGTAACAGGCAGATCAAAAGGACAAATTCAAAATTATACTTCAAATTTAATATTCAATCAATTTTATAATTTTACTACTATCAATAAATATATTTTGAAAATAAATTAAAATTTATTGTATATCAATAAAAAAATATTATCTTCGCATCATAATTAGAAATTTAATTAACATGTGTAAGGAAAAAGAATTTGTATTTCAAGGTTTGCACGTTATCGCCTGGATCATATTTGTAGGATTATGTATTGAAGCGAGTGCATTGATTGTTAATTTTGTAGTGAGCTTATATAAGCCAGAAATTTTAGAGAATTTATATCAGAAATTAGATATTTCAGACATTTACAGCCGCAATAAATATGTATTTTATGGTATGTATAGCTTTGTTTTAGTGATTGCAATCCTTAAGGCCTATCTTTTTTACATCGTGATATCTCTCATGCACAAACTTGACATGGCAAAACCATTTAATGATTATGTAGCTAAGCAGGTTTCAAAAATCAGCTATAATACATTTTCGATAGGGCTCATCAGTTATATAGCACACCAATCTACGAATAGACTAGAGGATCATGGCTATGATATCAACAAATTGAGTGAGTTTTGGGCTGACAGTCAAGCATTTATCTTAATGTCGGCTGTAATTTACATCATAGCTTACATCTTCACCAAAGGTGTGGAACTTCAAAACGAAAACGATTTAACAGTGTAAACTATGCCAATAATTGTAAACTTAGACGTCATGATGGCAAAACGAAAGATATCGTTAAACGAGCTATCAGCAAAGGTGGATTTGACACTCTCCAACCTTTCAATTTTAAAAACGGGAAAAGCAAAAGCGATACGATTTAGCACTTTAGAAGCTATTTGTAAGGCACTTAATTGTCAGCCTGCCGATATTTTGGAATATGTAGAGGATCAAATAATTAAATAAAAAATGTTATGACAATGAATTCGGAGAAAAACTCAAATGATATTTTTTCTCAAATAAAGATTTTTAAAGGAAAATACGGAACCCAAATACTTGAAAATGCCTTTAGTTACATTGTAGTATTTGCCATGTTTGCTTACGGTGTAGGAAAAATCATACAGTTTGATGGTGCGATAGAAACCAATACAACAGTTTCAGAAATGACAGGAATGCAATTAATGTGGGCATTTTATGGGTATTCTAAGCCATTTGTCATAACGCTAGGTGTGCTGGAAATAACAGGCGGAATTTTAATGTTGCTTAAGCGAACAAGAATACTAGGTTGCCTATTTGTCACCACCATATTAATCAATGTAATTCTTCAAGATATATTTTACGATGTGAATGTTGGAGCTTTGAGAGCTGCAATAATCTATCAATCCCTTATTATTATCATTCTTTGGTTCAATAAAGTCAAACTTATACAAAGTTTCAAAATATTGACCACCTTTAATGCTAGTGATGAATCAAAAAAAGAGTTTTTCATAAAAATAATGTTGTCCATCATGCTATTTGTTCTCATTAGAATACTGGAATTTTATGTGACCACAAAATGGTAAAAAATAGTAGTGAAATTCGAATAATAAACGAATTTTGAACCAATGATTATTGAATTACTATCAGAACATAATGTATCTGCTTTAACAAAACTTATGCTTGAATTTTGACCTAAAAGTGCTTATAAAGAAGAGTTGACCAATTGGAATTTACTTTTAGGTTCATCAGATGATTTTTGTGCTTTGGCAAAAGAAAATAAAAATTATATTGGATTTATCCATGTCGCAATCCGAACAAATTATGTGGAACTACGGTGTAGCTTTTATTTTAACTAATTTGGCTAGATTGTTGTCTTGTAAGACGGGGACACTTTACATTTACATCTTCCAATTTAAATATCTTTTTAGGACAAAAGCTTATGTATAATTACTCAATTTTGACTTCATTTCAAAGGTACATTACCAATCTCATATCTTTAAATTTTTAATCCAGTAAAAACTATAATATGAGCCTTCTCCATAATAAAACATAACAACAAATCCACATCAAACCCTGCCTTTCAAAATTTACCAATGTATATTCTATGAATATCATCTTAGATGCAACAAAAGTTAATGGTTAACGGGAGAAAACTATTTTTCCAAAACATGGACTTCACCTTGAGCGTAAGTTTTGATGTTTGGAGCCATTTTAGAAACTTAATATATTTTGTTTGCCTTTTGGTCGATAAATACAGCAAACGACAGTAGAAAATCGGATATTGTGGTTTTATTTTCACAACCAATGACCGGTCTGATGGATAAAAATGGCAATTATGTTTTTTTAAACTATTATCACAATGAATATAAAAGTAAATTCGCTTATTTCACTTGAATTGATCAATGAATCCCATGCATTGCCCATCTTTGAACTAGTAGATCAAAATAGAACTTATTTAAGAGAATGGTTGTCTTTTGTGGACAGGATGAATACTGTTTCGTTTGCTGAAAATTTTGTCAAAGGTACTCTTGAAAGAAATCAAGATGGTCAGGAATATGCTTTTGTTATTACCGATAGTGGTGAAATGGTGGGTAGAGTAGGCGTGTATAAAATCGACCAACAAAACAAAATAGGAGAGGTGGGATATTGGTTAGAAGAAAAGGCGCAAGGTAAAGGAATAATCACATCTGCTTGTAAAGCATTGATATCTTTTTGTTTTCATGATCTACATTTGAATAGAATTGAAATCAAATGTGGCACAGAAAATGTTCGCAGTCAAGCTATCCCTACAAAATTGGGTTTTCATAAGGAAGGTATAATACGGCAGGGTGAATGGGCGCATGATAAATACATTAATTTATACCTGTATTCATTACTAGAATCAGAATTTTCGGAACATGAAAAATGAGCTGTCCATTCAACAATTTTTGCGGTTCAGAATTTGGTTTACCGTCATTGTCAGTTTCACTATCTGGACTTTGCTGACATGGCAATATTTTGATGGCGAAATACCGAGTCATCACTTCTTAGCTAGAGAAGATATGCCTTTGATTTCTAATATTTGGGGCGCATTGATTATTCCTTCTTTTACTTGGTTTTTACTTTATCGGATCGGAAAAAGAATATTTAGACAGCAAGTCATTATTACTTTTCCATACGCTACTTTGTTTGCCTGGATAGGAGCAATGCTGTTTGGAATTGCACTTGGGCTATCCATCTATTATGAATTCAAAACTTTCTCAAGTAATGTACCTCTCATACTTTTTGTCTTGGCTTTACTTTTTCCTACCTATAGATCTGAATATTTATTGGGTTTTGTATTGGGTCTTACGTATTTTATTGGTGGTGTACTTCCTGTAGTGGTTGGGTCGGTATTTTTATTGTTTTCTGCTGGTATTCATCTTTATCTTAGAAAATGGATCATCCATATTTTTAATTATTTGTATCGTTATGTAAAATGATTTTTAATTACGTTTATTATTAACAAAAATTAATTTGGCTATACAACTGTCTTTCTAAGTTTGAAGAAGATTAGCCTAATATTCTGTAACTTTACACCCATGCACATCATCACGCCAAAATATGTATTAATGGCCAGTTCATTATTAGCTTTTGCTCTATTTAGTTACCAATTGGTCATGGATGGATTGGAGTCTGGGTACAATGACTACGGCTACTATTTATCCGAATCTGCGCTGTTTAGTATTGTATGGCTTTTGGCAATTCCTATTGTAATTATGATTTATAAGTTTGAGATGTATCAGTTGCCATTCAAGCAGACGATACCTTTAATTGTGCTTTTATCCTTTGGGCACGTTCTGGTTTATGCTGTACTCGTTTGGTTAGGCTCTTTGGTTATATTTGATCATACCTATCATATTTTGAGCAACTTGCAATATGGGCTTTTAAAATACTTTTTGATATTAGTTATATTATATAGTGCGTTGATTCTATTTTTTAAATACTTTTCTGGTATGAATGTGACAACACAAAAGGAGCTTGTATCTACGCCATCTGAAAATATTTTAGTTGTTGATCAAAATAAAAAGATCTTAATCAAATCCAGTGAAATCATTTACATCAAAGCCAACAAGCCTTATATAGAAATTTACACAGCTGACAAAAAGTACCTCGAACAAAACGCGCTGAAAGATATCATTCAAAATCTTGATCAGAATACTTTTATTAGGGTACATAAATCATCTATTATCAATATCGGGTTTGTCAAAAATTATACTTCTAGAATGAATGGTGACTATGATGTTGAGATGCAAAATGGTGCAGCGATCAGATTGAGCAGAAACTATGCAGCTTCATTCAAAGCATTGGTTATTAACACTACACAGCTTAGTATAAAATCCACACAGGTGGACAATTCGAACTTGTAATCAAGGCAATGTGTATGATATATTTGCAAAAAAAAGCAAATGAAAAGCGTAAAATTGGTCTCAGTTCTATTATGCGTGATGTTATCATGCAAGGCTCAAGATGACCAAGTACCAGTCAACAACGTTTACTCCACAAAAACGATAGGTGGTGGGTGTGATGGCTGCGAACTCATGTATGTAGATATGCCCAAACGAATAAATGATGTAGATACAAGTGCGGGCTGGGAGACAAATGATGCCCAAAAGCTGATGGTCACAGGTACTATATTTAAAAATGATGGTAGGACACCTGCTCCAGATGTGATCGTGTATTATTGGCATACAAATTCACAGGGACTTTACATTTCAAGGAAGAGAGGGAAAGCCAAAAATCACGGCGATCTCAAAGGCTGGATAAAAACAAATACTATGGGAAGATATTGCATTTACACTTCCAGACCTGCGTCGTACCCTAAAGATTCGTTGCCGGCCCACATTCATTTTGCGATCAAAGAGCCTGAACTGCCCAACGAATATTACTGTGAAGACATCGTTTTTGATGATGACCCATTATTAATTCCATATTTGAAAAGATATCCACCGGCCAATCGATGTGGAAGTGGCACCGTTCGTCTCTTGCTCAAAGATGATATTCGGATTGCGGAGCATGATATTGTATTGGGCCTTCATATTCCCAATTATCCTAATACACCGAAATAAGAAGATCGAAAAACAATGCAGCATCGTAGATAAATTTGCTGACATTAATCCAAACAAAGTGAATCTGTCATAAATGACAAAGTCAATGGATGGTAAGAAAGAATGGTTTGGAGTTGCCAAGGATTAAAGGGCATTAAGCGTGATATGGGACATTGGTAATGTTTTGTTTTAGAGTAAACATTTTTAGATAAGGTGAGCTGATATTAGCTTTTTACTAAGCAGCCAGCGAACACCCTTTCTTGCGTAAACGTGATATTCAAGTTCATTTGATGTCCACTTACAACTAATATTGACATATAGTGTTTATGATATTACATTGTATAATCTGCATAAAAATACTTGAATGATAACGTTTAATCCGGTTTTAATGGTTCTGATTCCTTTTGGCTTGTTGCTTTTGATTGCTACTTTTTTTACCGTCAAACAGCAAACTGCCGCAATTGTAGAAAGATTCGGCAGATACAACAGTATTAGGCAGTCAGGTCTGCATATTAAAATACCATTCATAGACAGAATAGCTGGCAAACTAAATCTTCGAATACAGCAGCTGGATGTCATCATTGAGACCAAAACCAAGGACAATGTTTTTGTGAAACTAAAGGTTTCCGTTCAGTTTAAGGTTATTCAGGAAAAAGTATATGATGCATTTTATAAATTGGAGTATCCACATGATCAGATTACTTCTTATGTCTTTGATGTAGTTCGTGCTGAAGTACCCAAATTAAAGCTTGATGATGTATTTGAAAGAAAAGATGATGTTGCGGTGGCTGTAAAAAGGGAACTAAATGAAGCGATGACCACGTATGGATACGATATCATAAATACATTGATCACTGACATTGATCCGGACATACAGGTAAAAAATGCCATGAACAGAATCAATGCTGCTGACCGTGAAAAAACAGCTGCTGAGTATGAAGCAGAAGCAGGCAGAATACGAATAGTGGCAAAAGCAAAGGCAGAAGCAGAGAGTAAAAAATTGCAGGGTCAGGGAATTGCGGATCAACGTAGAGAGATTGCCAGAGGACTTGTGGAGAGTGTGGACATACTCAACAAGGTTGGTATCAATTCTCAGGAAGCGTCAGCACTCATTGTGGTTACGCAGCATTATGACACCTTGCAAGCCATTGGTGCCGATGCCAATTCTAATCTGATACTATTGCCCAATTCGCCTCAGGCAGGAAGCGATATGCTTAATAATATGGTGGCAAGTTTTACTGCCAGTAATCAGATTGCAGAATCTATGAAATCTGCAAATAGTACAAAACGTCTTAAAAAGCCACATTCAAAAGATGAGTTTAGAAATCACCCCGACGGTGAGTAGTAAAATACCGTATTATTGTACCAGTTAAATAATTTAATAAAGAATCCATCAGCAAATCCTGGGTAGCTGCTCACCAGGCAAAAAATTTACCATTCGTGTACCGCCAACTTTGCTTTTCATAATAACTTTGCCTTTATTTTCGCTGGTGACGTGACCTATGATGGAGGCATTTTTACATTCTTTTTCACCTTTTAGTAGATTTAATGCTTCACTTGCCGATTCAGCGTTAATAATACAAATAAAAACGCCTTCGTTGGCCACATACAGCGGGTCGAGTCCCAGCATCTCACAAGCTCCGTCTACCTGCTCTTCTATGGGAATTTGTTTTTGGTCGAGATAAATCCCAAGTGAAGTGATTTCTGCCACTTCATTCATTACAGAAGCGATTCCACCCCGGGTAGCATCTCTCAAAAATTTTATATTTTCTCCAAAATTTTCCAGCAATGAAGTTATCATGTGATTTAGCGGGATACTATCAGTTACTATTGTCGTTTCGAATTCCAGCCCTTCCCTTACACTCATAATCGCTATGCCGTGACTGGCAATATTGCCACTGACAATGATCACATCCCCTTCTTCAATTCTGTTATGATGAATATTAGCTTTCGGATGCAAGTGCCCGATACCGGATGTATTGATAAATATTTTATCCCCTTTGCCTTTCTCTACCACTTTGGTATCTCCTGTGACGACTACTATACCTGCCTTATCTGCTGCTTTTTTTATTGTGTAAAGTATTTGCCATAATTCTTCCATAAGTAGCCCTTCTTCTATGATAAAACTGAGTGAAAGAAATTCTGCATTAGCGCCGCACATAGCCAGATCATTGACCGTGCCATTGATAGCCAGATCACCTATATTGCCGCCGGGAAAAAATATCGGAGAAACGACATAACTGTCTGTACTGAAAGCAATTTTTCCTTTGATATTCAAAATAGCTCCATCATGTTGCTGGTCTAGCCATTCATTTTTTAAAATATCAAAAACACCGCTTTTAAGGAGTCTGTGTGTAAGTAAACCTCCGCTGCCATGTCCCATAGTGATGACATCAAAATCAAATTTAGGCATAGGACACTGTAATTCTACTTTTATCTTTTCATTCATTTTGTGCTTTTTTACAAGTGTTTATGATCAATTTTCAGCATAATGATAATACGCAGCACAAGCCCCTTCACTACTGACCATTGGGGCACCAAGCGGATGTTCCGGTGTACATTTGGTTCCGAAATTTGGACATTGTTTTGGCTTTTTTAGTCCTTTCATTATATCTCCGCTGATACATTCTTTATTTTCTTCCGCAGGTATGATATCAATGTTGAATTTATACCTGGCGTTATACTTTTTAAATTCATTTTTGACATCATACCCGCTTTGGGGGATATTGCCGATGCCTCTCCAAACCCTGTCATTGACTTCAAATACTTGATGTATGGTTTTCTGAGCGATAAGATTTCCTTCCGGCATTACACTTCTGGCATATTGATTTTCCACTTTAAATTCTCCTTTTTCCAGCTGGTTTATTGCCATTAATATACCCTGCAGCAGGTCCACAGGTTCGAAGCCTGTCACTACGACAGGGCATTTATATTGTTGTGCAATAGGATAATACTCATCCAATCCCATAATGGTACATACATGGCCGGCTGCCAGAAAGGCATCTATTGTATTGCTTTCATCACTGAGAATAGCTTCCATAGCAGGTGGTACCAATACATGAGAAGCGAGAATGCTATAGTTTTCAAGCGCAGACTGAGCTGCCAAAACAACACTTAAAGCATTAGCCGGAGCTGTAGTTTCAAAACCCACTGCAAAAAATACCACCTGTTTGTTTGGATTTTCTTTAGCCAGTTTTACAGCTTCCAGCGGAGAATAGAGGATTCTGACATCAGCGCCCTGAGCCTTTACCTCAAGTAAGCTTTTTTGACTTCCTGGCACCCGGAGCATATCTCCAAAGGAGCAAAGGATAGTGTCAGGTTGCTGCGCAAGATATATAGCTTCGTCTATGATACTGATACTCGTAACACATACCGGACATCCAGGTCCATGTACTAAGGTGATTTTATCCGGTAATAAGGCAGGAATACCATTTTTTACAAGACTATGGGTCTGGCCACCACAAATCTCCATTAGGGTCCATGGTTGTGTGGTTATTTTGTGAATTTCATTCAGAAAATCTTCCACTAACGCGGGGTCACGGTATTCACTCAGGTACTTCATGTGATAATTTTGCGGATTTGTTGATTTGTTAAGTTGCTGAATGGTGAAATTTTGGATTTGCGGATTTGTCGGATTTGTGGAGTGTTTGTTTTCATCAGGAATTAAGTTCTTCTACTTCTCCCATTTCCTTCAGGTAACTAAATATTTTGGCAGCTTCTTCTTCATCCACTTTACTGATAGCCACGCCTACATGTACCAACACAAAATCTCCTACGTGGGCATCCGGGGTCATATAGAGATTGATTTCTTTCAGAATACCGCCAAAAGATACTTTGGCAGTCCTGAAGGTTTCATCCAGTTGCGAAGTTATTTCCATGATTTTTCCAGGTATAGCAAGACACATATTGTATTTAAATTATATAGGTTAAAGAACAATATAGAAATTGACTTATCTGGTAAAGCAAAATATCAGATAATCAATTTGGGGCTAAGATAAGGCTATTTTTGATATAAACGTTTCATAATCAACTATTAATTTGCATTTTGGAAGATGATATTTCTCATTTTCCTTATTGATGAAGATCAGGAATTTATATTTGTTTTCATCTTAATTTTGTGATTATCAATCCATCAATATCATTATTCCATGAAAGAATTATTTCCGATAGAACCAATGCGGAGTTCTTTGCTAAATAGATTGTGGGATCTGCAGAACTGCAATAGATATATCTCAGATAACGATATCACCCATTTAGCTGCTGATTTGAATATTTCAGCGGTAGAAGTGGAAGGTGTGGTGTCGTTTTATCATTTTTTTCATCGAAAGCCTTCGGGAAAATATACGATTTATATTGACGACAGTATTATAGCCAGATATAAAGGATATCACCGGATAGTTGAAGCTTTTGAGCGCGAAACCGGAGCAACCTTGGGAAGTGTAGACAGGACTGGAACATTTGGACTTTTCAGTACACCATGTATAGGATTAAGTGACCAAGCTCCAGCAGTACTCATTAATTCTATACCATTTACACAACTCAATGTGATAAAGGTAAAAGAAATAGTACAGCAACTTCGCAACGGAGTAGATATAGATCAAATGTACCATCCGCCTGTTTCCAATGTTTGTACAACTGTCTACAGTAAAAAAAATGTTTTTTTTAATACTTATACTCCAGGAAAAGCAGTCAGGGAGTTGGTTAAATATCATTCTGATGATATCATAAGGCTTCTCAGAGAGACTAATCTTGCTGGACGTGGAGGAGCTTTCTATCCGACCTGGAAAAAATGGGAAGCCTGCCGTTCCTACAAAGCTGAAAATAAATTTATAGTATGTAATGCAGATGAAGGAGAACCCGGAACTTTTAAGGACAGGGTTTTACTGCAGGAATTGCCTGGTCTGCTGATCGAAGGTATGATCATTTCAGGGTTTACCGTAAATGCTCAGTATGGCATTATCTATCTGCGTGGAGAATATTGGTGGTTATACGATCAGCTTCAGAAAACAATTGATGAATTCAATAAACTTGGCTTACTCGGCGCTGATATTGCTGGAATAGATGGCTTCAATTTTCAGGTAAGAATACAGATGGGTGCCGGGGCTTACGTATGTGGGGAAGAAACGGCCATGCTGGAATCCATGGAAGGCCACCGTGGAGAGCCAAGAACGAAGTGGTTTTACCCCGTAGAAAAAGGCTACCTTCAATGTCCAACTATCATCAATAACGTGGAAACTATTTGCGCTGCTGCCCGTATCGTAGAACTTGGTGTAAATGAATACAATAAAACGGGGCTACCCGGATCGCCTGGTACTAAATTGATCAGCGTTTCAGGAGACTGCCAAAGTCCGGGTGTGTATGAAATACCATGGGGCATCACAGTCGCAGAGTTACTTGAACTATGTGTGGCTGTCGATCCGCATTATATTCAGGTAAGTGGTCCATCGGGAGAATGTATATCCATCAACGAAAAATTCAGAAGAATATCAATGTTGGATTTGTTGGGTCTGCCTGATTTGCGATGTGGGGGATCATTTATGATTTTCAATAAGGATCGTGAGATCATTGATGTTCTGCTCAACTTTGCTTCTTTCTTTAAAAAGGAGTCCTGCGGCATTTGTACACCTTGTCGGGCCGGAAACTTTATCATAGAGCGTAAACTCGAAAAACTTAAAAATAAATTGGCCAGACAAAGTGATATTGATGATATGATCAGCTGGGGACATATAATAAAAACAACCAGCAGATGCGGTTTGGGCAAAACATCTTGCAATAGTTTAGTAATGGCGATGCAGAAGTTTGGCGGATATTTTGATAAGCTGATTGACAAAAAAGAAGATAGCCTGATTGTGGGTTTTAACATCGAAGAAGCTGTGGCCGATTATGAACAATATAAATCATAAAAAAGATGGAAGCAATGGTAAATATTAAAATAGACGGGAAATTATTATCTGTTCCTCAGGGTCAAAATCTGGTGACTGCAGCAAAAGATAATGGTATTTTCATTCCATCACTTTGTTATTTTGAACATATCGAACCACCACTGGGTACCTGTCGTACCTGCACTTGCAAATTGGATGGCAAATACCAACCTGCCTGCACGATGAAAGTATATGATGGGATGACAGTGGAAATTAATACTCCGGAGCTTTTGGATATGCGCAAATCACTGGTAGAAATGATGTTTTCTGAGGGCAACCATTTTTGTCCATCTTGCGAAAAATCAGGTAATTGTGATTTACAGCATATGGCATATGAGCTTGGTATCTCTGTGACTAGATTTGAGCATTTGTTCAAAGACAGGATGATAGATTACAGACCGAAAAGGATCATCATGGAGCATAACAGATGTATCAAGTGCAAACGCTGTGTAGAGGATGTGCTGACCGATGATGGTAAAAAGGTTTTTACGTATCAAGGTAGAGGTAATGAGACCTTTGTCGGTATTGATTATAAAGAAGAACCAAAACTCTCTGAAGCTCAGGCCATTGCTGCCATGGAGTTATGTCCCACCGGAGCTATTATAGTAAGAGGGGTAAGCATGGCACATCCATTTGGCGAACGAGAATTTGACAAACATTCAGAACAGAAAAACTTTACCCGTCGTTTCCCAAAATCCCATAAACCGGCAGGCATGGAGAAAAAAATTCTGGCCACTGCTTCACTTGCAGGGTGTTTTGGGTGTCACATGAGTATGCTGGATATTGATCTGGAACTATTGGATCTGATGGAACTTATTACATTTAATAAATCACCACTGACAGATATAAAAAAGTTTACAGGACGTTGTCATATAGGATTGATAGAAGGTGGTTGCTGCAATGATGAAAATATTGAAACCCTCAGGGAATTCAGAAAAATGTGTGATATTTTGGTCTCCGTAGGTGAGTGTGCAGTTTGGGGCGGATTACCAGCCATGCGTAACACTATACCATTGAGTGAATGTCTGGAAGAAGCATACCTCAATTGTGTGACTTCGGAGGAAGGCGCCAATGTGGTTCCTTACCACGAAGATCTGCCCAAAATATTGGACAAAATTTACGCCTGCCATGAAATTGTAAAAATAGATTATTTTATTCCTGGGTGTCCGCCCAGTGCCAATCATATCTGGAAATCAGTCAAACATTTGCTTTGGGGCGAAGAGTATTCCATTTTATATTCAGAATTTAAATACGATTAAAGATGAGTCAGAAGATAGTCATAGACCCCGTCACCAGGGTAGAAGGTCATGGGAGAGTAACCATACATCTGGATGATTATGGTAAAGTGAAAGATTCTTTTTTTCATATTGTGGAGTTTCGGGGATTTGAGAGATTTATACAAGGACATCCATATTGGGAAGCGCCGGTATTGGTGCAGAGATTGTGTGGGATATGTCCTGTGAGTCATCACCTGGCCGCTGCAAAAGCTATTGACCAGCTAGTAGGCCTAGAACCGGGAGATTTAACAGCCGGAGCCGATAAATTGAGAAGATTACTGCATTATGCACAGATTTTTCAGTCGCATGCATTGCATTTTTTCTACCTTGCATCTCCTGATTTATTGTTTGGAGCTGATGCGCCCAAAGAAAAAAGAAATGTAGTAGCTGTTGCCATAGAAAACAGGGAACTGGCTACTCGGGGCATATTGATGAGAAAATTTGGACAGGAAATCATCAAAGCCATTGCCGGAAAAAAAATTCATGGTATATCTGCAGTCCCGGGTGGTGTATATAAAAATTTGAGTCAGGAAGAACGCAAGTATTTTCTGGATGGTAAATCGATTGAGTCATTAGATACGATGATAGAATGGGTCAGAGAAGTACTTGATTTTATGAAGGATTATCATTTGAAACATCGCAGGGAATTGGACGAATTTGCCTTTTATCCATCGGGGCATCTTGGTATGGTCTCAGATGGAAATGCGATGGAGTTGTATCATGGTGTACTCAGAGCGATAGATGGAGAGGGCAATGTGACGCTCAATAATGTCAGTACCAATGACTATTTACAGTATTTTTCTGAAGCTGTGGAGAAATGGTCTTACATGAAGTTTCCATATCTCAAAAATGTGGGTAGAGAGCACGGCTGGAACAGGGTAGGACCGCTGGCCAGAATCAACGTATGTGATAAAATCAATACACCGCTGGCTGAAACAGAGCGAATAGCATTTTTTGAATTTTATGGAAAGCTGGTAAATAATAGTACCATGTATTCTCATTGGGCTAGGTTGATAGAAATGCTGCATTGTGCAGAGATGATGGATGATTTATTGCGTGATGATGATCTCTCATCCGATGACCTCACCCGGACTGGCGAAAAACGACATACAGGCATTGGGATTATAGAAGCTCCGCGTGGTACGCTGACCCATCACTACGAGATTGATGATAGAGATATGATCGTCAAGTGCAATCTGATAGTATCTACCACGCACAACAATGAAGCCATGAACCGTGCAGTGCGATGGGTTGCCAATAAAATGATCAGTCAGAAAGGAACTATCTCTGACGGTATGCTCAATCATGTGGAAATGGCTATCCGAGCCTATGACCCATGTCTGAGTTGTGCAACACAAGCCATCGGGAAAATGCCACTGCGCGTTGAATTGTTTAATGCACAGAATGAAATCATCAAAGTGGTCACCAATGTCTGAAATATTATTAATTGGTATTGGAAATATAAGCCGAGGTGACGATGGTATCGGCTGGTTGTTTGCCGACGATATTGAATCAAATTTTGGACAAACTATCACTGTGCAGAAAGAATTTCAGCTTGTAGTCGAAGATGCACTCAAAATGACCGAATTTGATACTGTCATTTTTGTAGATGCTTCAGAAAACAAGTTGGATAATGGTTTTGAATTTAGAAAAGTAGCAGTACCAAAGGTGATCAAAACTGAATTTACATCTCATGCACAGACCCCGGAAAATATTGTCTTTTTGGCATCGGACTTATTTCAAATTGAAAACAATGCCTACGTAATGGAAATAAGTGGCCAGGATTGGGAGCTGGGAAATGGTTTGTCTGCCTACGGTCACCAAAATATGGATAGCGCCACTATATTTTTTAGAAAGTGGTTGGTTGAAAAGATGAAACATCAGCTATTGAGAAAACTGGAGGATGCCTGATTTTTGGTTTTCTCCTCTTGGATCGTATGAAAGGCAATCTGTCCGAAACCGATGTTTTCATCATTGGGGCTTAGCTGGATGTGAAAATACAGATGCTTATTGCCGGCTAATAATTTTTTGATCATATCTACCAGCAAAGCATTCTGAAATACGCCGCCGCTAAAAGCAATCCGATCGATATTAAAATTGTCAGCGAGGACTTCAACTAATCTGGCCAATGAAAATAATACCTTTCTGCAAATTTTGGGAACATCACCAGAGCTTACAAAATCATTAATAAACGCTTCAAAAAATGGGATGTACTGGATTTCGTCATCGACTATTTCAAAATCATAATACGCTTCTTTTTCAGGTTTATATTGTCTGGCCAATACTTCCATTTTCATGGCGGTTTCGCCTTCATAAGTCTGTAAATTTCCAATACCCAAAATGCAAGCTATCCCATCTAAAAATCTGCCCATGGAAGAAGTCATCATTTCTGACCTGCTAGATAATACTTTGTGATAATATTTCCATTCGGTTTCATTAAAATATGGCTCTATTAAATATTGATACTGTGCTATTCCTTCCAAAAGACTCAATGCAGAAAGTCTGGGTTCACGACTCATCTTGTCATTCATCAGGTGCTGAAAATATTTGAGGTGAGCGACCCGCTGCATTTCATAATTTTCATAGATAAAAGCTTCACTACCCCAAATTTGTTTATCATCTCCGTAACCGGTACCATCCCAAATGATACCTAAAATGGGTTCGCCGATGTTCAGCAGTGTATTTTCTGCAAGGACAGCGCCAAAATGGGCTTTATGGTGTTGAATATTTGATAGTTTTTTGATACCGCGTGCCTGACCAAAAGTCGCTGCTGCTAAGGATAAATGATATCCGGGATGACTGTCTACGAATATGACATCAGGTTTGATATCTAGCATAGCGGTGAGCTGGGACATACACTGAGCGTATGCTTTCTGGGACTCAAATGATTGCTGATCACCCAAGTATTGGCTTATATAGATATTCCCGTTTTGATGGATAGCAAATGCACCTTTTAATTCTCCTCCGAATGCAAGCAAAGATTCACTGATATTTGAAAAAGGATGAGGGAAATATCCAGGAGCCAGACCCCTGCTTCTTCTGAGGATGATTTTCTGGTTTGTTTCTGTTATTTGAATGACACTATCATCCTGCGGCATTACTATCTCTCTGTCATAAGTCAGTATGAGATCTGCTATATCGAATAGATGTGTCAAAGCATCTTCATCTTTATACAAAATGGGTGACCCACTTATATTTCCACTTGTTGCAACCAGGGGTAAACTACATTCTTTGGCAATTAAATATAGCAATGGGTTATTGGGCACCATTACCCCGATTTTATCCAGCTCAGGAGCTATTTCATCGGTACAGAGTCCTGTATTGCTTATTTCTTTTTTTCTGCAAAGTAGAATAGGGGCAGACTTACTTTGCAAAATGCTTTTTTCAAGATTATTGATAAAAACATCTTTTTTTGCCATTTGTATATCAGGATACAGGATGGCAAGCGGTTTGGTTGGTCTGTGTTTTCTTTGTCTGAGATTGATAACGGTATCCAGATTGGTGGCATCACACATCAGTAAAAACCCTCCTGTTCCTTTTACAGAAACAATCTGTCCTGCTATGATAGCTTCGGAAATTGTGGTGATGATAACATCCTGATCAATCTTTATTTCTGAGTTACTTTTATCGTAAAGATGCATCTGAACCGGACAATCAGGGCACGAATTTGTCTGGCTATAGTATCTTCTGTCATTGATATTCTGATATTCTTTTGTGCAAGCTGGGCACATATTCAGGTGGGACATCGTCGTATTGATCCTATCGTAAGGAAGCTTTTTGGAAATGGAATATCTTGGTCCGCAATGGAGACATGTTGTAAAAGGATACCGGAATCTTCTTCCTTGCTCATATGACAAATCATTCTTACAATCTTCGCATATTGCAATGTCCGGAGTAAGGAAAAGATCAGGAATACCATCGCCTGAATCCGGTTTTATCCTAAAATTATCGTACTTTTTTTTGACTGTCGTTTTGGCTATGGAATAACCTGTAATCAAAGCATTTTCAGGAGGATTTCGTATGATTTTTTGACAGAAAATATTAGCTTTATTTTCATCAGCATTGATTTCTATATGGATACCATTTTTGGTATTGCTGACATATCCACAGACTTTCATTTGCTGAGCCAACTGATGCACAAAAGGCCTAAAGCCCACACCCTGAACCATCCCCTTGATGTGAATATGAAATGTATCCATACAGACCTCTTTGTTTTTTCTGAAACTATTCGGCCATTTCAGGTACGGGTACTTTAGATTTCAACCATTCGTACCACTGGTTCAGTCCTTCTCCTGATGTACAACTTACTTCTATGATTTCCAGTTTATGATTGACCTTTTTTGCATTTTCTTTGGCTTTATTGATGTCAAAAGGTACATATGGAAGCAGATCCGTTTTATTGATGATGCACAATGTCGATGTATGAAACATATCAGGGTACTTTAGGGGTTTGTCATCGCCTTCTGTGACACTCATAATGACAACCCTTTCTTTTTCACCTAGGTCAAACATGGCTGGACAAACGAGGTTACCTACGTTTTCAATAAAAAGTACTGAGTTTTCTTTTGGTTTTAAGCCCTGTAATGCATGAAAAATCATGTGCGAATCCAAATGACAACCTTTGCCGGTATTGATTTGGGTTACTTTTGTACCCGTAGCATGGATCCGATCAGCGTCATTGGTAGTTTGTTGGTCCCCTTCTATAACTACAAAATCGAGTTCTCTTTTTAGGTCTGTTAGAGTTTTTTCAAGCAGAGATGTTTTTCCTGATCCGGGCGAAGACACCAGATTAAGGCACAATATATTTTTAGCATCAAAGTATCCTCTGTTTCTTTCTGCGAGAAGATTATTCTGATGCAGGATATCCCTTTCTACATCAATAATGGTTCTTTGATCGTTATGATGGTGATGATGATCTCCGTGTTCATGATGTTGATCACTGCTGCATCCGCAAGTTGCACACATATTTTTTTACTTTAAAATTTTTAAACAAAAGTACAGTCTTACGCTACTGTTAATGATTTTACCCTGAGTTCCTTGCCTTGGGTTATTTCAATGAAATGACTTTTGCATGCCGGACATGGAGCGTATAAATGGTCCATATCAAAAGTTGTATTACATTCCAGACAAACAGCTTTACCACTTGGTCTGACGATGATTCTTTCTGCATTTTCCAGAACAGTTGACCTAACAGCTTCCTGCCATGCAAAATCAAAAGCACTCATTTCTATACCACTCAGCAAACCCACTTCGAGTTCTATTTCATCGATTTTTGAAGCATTCGCTTTGACGGCTTCACCATCCGCAATTTCAATAATACTCATGACTATAGACAACTCGTGCATCTGTAAGACTTATACCTTTTTTTTGTTGGTCTGATATTTATAATTTATTGCCATGGCTATAGATATAAGAATACCAACGGTCACCAACCCATGTTCTGGCTCAGTGAAATAATGGATGATAGAAAATCCATCATGAGCATGATCACCATGACCAGGATGAGCAAATGCTATTATCGGAAAAGCAATTAAAAGGAATACTGATACAAAAAATTTTAAAAGTTTCATAGTGTTTAAATTTATTGAGCTATAAGGCAAAGGTATATAATTTGGTCAAATTGCCATGATGATCATAATCATAGTGAATGTTGATAGTTGTCATAAATGTATATATGGTCATTTATGTACCTTACACACAATTATTGTGCGTGAAATGATTTTATTTCCAAAGGTAAGATGGGTATGATAATTGAAGAGGAGGATGCTAATATTTTATGCACGTTATAGCTGAATTTATTATTTTTCACCTTCAATTATATCAAAATGGCCACTGAAACACTCATCAAAAAGCCGCTTACTTATTATGAGGAAATGCGGATGAAAGGATACTCCAGAAGAGATTTTATGAAATTTGCCAGTATGATGGCTGCTTTTATAGGAGTTGAAAGTTCTGCAATAGGGCAGGTGGTAAAAGCACTGGAAACCAAATCAAGGGTTCCTGTTATCTGGATGCATTTTCAGGAATGCACCTGTTGTAGTGAGAGTTTTATCAGATCATCTCATCCCATAGTAGCGGATATTCTACTCGATATGATTTCTCTTGATTATTCAGAAACGCTTATGGCTGCTTCGGGGATTCAAGCTGAACAATCTTTGCACAATACATTGGAAAAATACAAAGGACAATATATTTTATGTGTGGAAGGAAGTGTTCCGGTGGGAGCTGATGGCGTGTATTGTATGATTGGAGGTAAAACATCCCTTCAAGTGTTGGAAGAAGTAGCTGAAAATGCTGCAGCTATAATAGCTTGGGGAAGTTGCGCCAGCAATGGATGTGTTCAATCGGCAAAACCCAATCCTACATCTGCCACACCAATACATAAATTGGTAAAAGGAAAGCCTGTCATCAAAGTACCTGGATGTCCTCCAATCGGAGAAGTTATGGCTGGTGTTATCGTTCACTATCTCACATTTGGCAGAATACCAGAGTTGGATAGACTTGGAAGACCTAAAGCCTTTTATAGTAAAAGAGTGCACGATACTTGTTACAGAAGAGCTTATTACGACGCCGGACTTTTTGTAGAAACATTTGATGATGAAAATGCTAAAAAAGGATATTGTTTATATAAAGTTGGATGTAAAGGTCCATCTACTTATAATGCTTGCGGTGTGATGAAATGGAATGAAGGGACAAGTTTTCCGATTCAGTCAGGACACCCATGTATTGGTTGCAGCGAAGAGAATTTCTGGGACAATGGTCGTCTGTATGAAAGGGCATCAGCATTTGCAGGTTTTGGTATTGAAGCCGATGCAGACAATTGGGGTAAAGTGGCTTTAGGGGTCACTGCGGCAGCTATAGCTGGACATGCTATTGCAACAAATGTCAGTAAATACAAAAAAATTCATGAGCTTGAGCTGGAAGGAAAAGAGGGCGAAAAAGATGTAGTTTCTTAATTAATCAAACTTTAAATAATAAAAAGTATGAGCAAAAGAATAGTGGTTGACCCGATTACAAGAATAGAAGGTCACCTGAGATTGGAAGTAGATATTGAAAATGGAAAAATAAAAGATGCATATAGCAGCGGTACGATGGTACGACTGATAGAGGAGATACTTAAGGGCAGAGATCCCAGAGATGCTTGGGCATTCGTAGGTAGGGTGTGTGGAGTTTGTACTTCTGTTCATTCATTGACTTCGGTCAGGGCTGTTGAAGATGCGCTGGATATCGTGATCCCCCCGAATGCGGAAATGGTTAGGAACATTATGCACTGCAGCCAATATATGCATGATCACGTTGTACATTTTTATCATTTGCATGCCATGGACTGGGTGGATGTAGTCAATGCCCTCAAAGCAGATCCTAAAAAAACTTCTGAATTGGCGCAAAGCCTTTCAAACTGGCCTAAAAGTTCTCCCGGCTACTTCAGTGACATTCAGGCAAGGATTGGGAAATTCGTAAATAGTGGCCAACTTGGAATTTTTGCCAATGGCTATTGGGGTCATCCGGCTTACAAATTACCTGCTGAAGTCAATCTGATTGGACTGGCGCATTACCTTGAAGCCCTTGAGTGGCAGAAGGAAATCGTCAAAGTTCATGCCATATTTGGTGGTAAAAATCCACATCCCAATTTTCTGGTCGGCGGTATGGCATGTGCCATCGGCATTGATGATGTAAGCGGTATTAATGCGGAAAGATTGGCTATGGTTGGCAGATTGCTTGTAGAAGGTAAAAATTTCATTGAGCAGGTATATATTCCAGATCTTATGGCTATTGCCTCTTTTTACAAAGATTGGGGAGCAATAGGAGGAGGACTAGGCAATTATCTGGTTTATGGTGACTTACCAACCAATGGATTCAGAGATGGATCAAAAATGAAGTTCCCATCCGGTGCTATCCTGAATCGAGATATAAGTAAAGTGTATGATGTAGATCTCCGGCATGATGAAGAAGTTCAGGAATTTGTAACACATTCATGGTACGAATATGCTGGTGGTGATGGAGTCGGATTACATCCATGGAAGGGAGAGACCAAAATGAATTATACCGGTCCTAAGCCTCCTTTTGAAAATCTTGATGTAGATAGTAAATATAGTTATCTCAAGACCCCGAGATGGAAAGGAAATGCCATGGAAGTAGGTCCATTAGCAAGAGTACTTGTAGGATATGCCAAAGGGGTAGAAGAATATAAAGCGGTAGTGGATAAAGCACTCAAAGATCTGAATGTACCGGTGACTGCTTTGTTTTCAACCTTGGGCAGAACGGCAGCCCGTGGATTGGAAAGCATACTTGCATCTCAATGGGGACTTGAATTTTACGACCAGCTCATCAGCAATATAAGGAATGGCGATACAAGAATGGCAGAAATGAGCAAATTTGAAAGGGATACCTGGCCAAAACAAGCGGTAGGCGTGGGATATTCAGAAGCGCCTAGAGGTGCCCTTGCACACTGGATCAATATTGAAGACCAGAAAATTGCAAATTACCAGTTGGTAGTTCCCACCACATGGAATGCTTCTCCGCGTGATGGTAAAGGTCAGTTATCGGCGTATGAGTCAGCACTTATTGATACTCCTGTGGCCAATGAAACACAACCTCTTGAAATATTAAGAACCATACACAGTTTTGACCCTTGTATGGCGTGTGCTGTGCATCTGTATGACGAAAAAGGGGATACTATCGGACGCTTCAGTGTAGTAGGTGATTAACCACTTAAAATTTAATAGAATGGCAACTAAATATCTTCATATACCTCGATTGAGACGGATTTATGTTTGGGAACTACCCGTAAGAATGTATCATTGGCTCAATGTTTTGGTTTTATTGTTATTGATTGCAACTGGCTTTTATATAGCTAATCCACTTGCCTTGATGAGTCAGACCGAAGCAACCAATGTATTTACTATGGGTTGGGTAAGGTTTATTCACTTCGCAGCAGCGTATATATTTTTTTTCAATTTCCTATTCCGGATATACTGGGGTTTTGTAGGCAATAAATTTGCTGACTGGAAACAGTTTATCCCTACTTCAAAACGATTTTTTCAGGAAATGTGGATAGTGATTAGAACTGATATCCTACTCAGGAAAGAACCAAAAGGGAAAAGAGAACATCTGAGTATAGGTCATAACGCTTTGGCAGGATTATCCTATTTTATAGTGTTTTTGATGTTTTTGGTACAATGTCTCACTGGATTTGGCTTGTATGCAGCCATGTCAGATTGGTGGTTTCCTGATTTGTTTGCATGGATACCTGCAATGTTTGGTGGCGATATTGTGACACGTCAGATTCATCATTGGGCCATGTGGTTTTTTATCCTTTTTTCTGTCATTCATGTTTATCTGGTATTTTACCATGATTATGTAGAAGGCAGAGGTGAAATCAGCAGTATGGGTGGCGGATGGAAATTTATCGAAGAAGAGTTTTTTGAAAAAGATAAGCCACATACCCCTAATCCAGAAAAGAAATAATTGTCCGAAATGAAACCATCCATATTAATACTCGGTATCGGAAACCTTCTGATGGGAGATGAGGGAATTGGGGTACATGTCGCTGAAATGTTACAGAAAGTTAGCTTTCCGGATCATGTTACGGTGTTGGACGGCGGCACAGGGGGATTTCATTTATTGGAGTACTTTGAGTTGCATGATCATATTATTATGGTAGATGCGACCCTGGATGGCAGACCGCCAGGAACGATCAGACTCATAAAACCTCGTTTTGCGAGTGATTTTCCGCCTGCCATGAGTACACATGACATAGGGCTCAAGGATTTGGTAAGTGCGCTGCAATTATTGGGCAGAATGCCTGAAATTGACCTGATAGTAATAAGTATTGCTTCTATACAGCAGCAGGGGATTTACTTATCTGATGAGGTACAAGACGTCGTCCCTGATGTGATCTCTAAAATTAAAGAACTCCTAGATAAAGAAGTCATTTTAAGAAATAATCAAAACACTTACCCATCTTAGGTCAAGCTTGCATCTTGTGCTCACGCCGCTCTTCGCAGTTTCAGCCTATTTAGGGTCTGCTGAACGATCAAAAAAAGTGAGTAAACATATAGGCTGAATCGTTATATTTGCACATTAAAGTGCAAGCGTATATGGCAAAAGCGCAAAAAAGTCGTGCTTCTAAGTTGCGATACCTTAGTCCAAGTGTGGTACCGCTACCAGGATTTGAGACACCGTTTGAATAACACTTAGATAAAAATAACCGCTGGGTTAATTTGGCCCATCTGATTCCTTGGGATAGTATAGTAAGCGTGTACTTGTCCAAGTAAAAAAAATCAGAAATTAGGAGCTGATAGTATAAATCCTCGAGTGGCCATAGGTGCCATGATTATAAAGCATCTTAATGATTTTAGTGATAGAGAGACCGTACTTCAAATACAGGAGAATGTTTATATGCAATACTTCATAGGCTACAGTAGCTTTAGTAATCAAGCCCCATTTGACGCTTCCCTTTTTGTAGCGTTTCGGAATCGTTTAGGTCTTGATGACATCAATAAAATTCACGAATCATTTCTTTTTAAAATAGAAGACACTTTGGTTGATTAATTATTTTGGAAATAAACTAAATCGTTCAGGTTTGTAAATGCGATGCAATACATTTTAAATCATGCTAAAGCTGGACAAAGGCATTCTTTCCTTCATAGCCCAAATGGCGTGAATCCAGATTTTATGGTAGGAATGTGACATTTTTTTGATTTAATTTTCAGGTTATGAAAACCGTTAAAACGGTTATTGCATGTCGCTAACATTATAGCCCACGGTTTAAATCGTGGGCTATAAACGAATGTATATTGAATTAAAACAAATACCCAATCTTCCCCTTAATAAAAAATGGCGTGCCTGGCGTGAAGTGGATT
>Ga0105047_10002498_pt1 | contig 32756 bp, 32 predicted proteins | sample MAT04_FD_78384 | JGI IMG/M metagenome (GOLD analysis project Ga0105047, IMG submission 78384) | Freshwater microbial communities from Lake Fryxell liftoff mats and glacier meltwater in Antarctica - MAT-04 (megahit assembly) | ecosystem: Environmental > Aquatic > Freshwater > Ice > Liftoff... | reverse complement strand
GGATTATACATTCTGGCAATATCCCCTAGTCCTAAATCCGTTCTATTTCTCAAATTCCATTGTCGGGTGGTTGCTCTCATAGATTTTAGTGCTACTTTCCTTACTGCCGGCGTGAAACTCACAAACATACTGTTACGTTTGCTATTTTTAACCAACCTTGGTCGAAAAGTGTAGCCTAAGAAGTCAAATTTGATTTGCTTATGCCTTTCCTTACGACTTCCCTCTTTGCAGTAGACAATCTTTGTTTTATCTGGATGTAGACCTAATCCACACTCTTCGAACCTCTTTTTGAGCGCTTCCAAAATGTGCTTAGCCTCTTCTTCCGTCTTACAATGCACTAACCCATCGTCTGCACATCTGCACCATGGCATGTCAGGATAGTTCCTTTTCATCCGTGCATCGAAGACATAGTGAAGGAATAAATTTGCAAGAACGGGACTGATTACTCCGCCTTGAGGTGTCCCTTTGGTTCTTTGTACCAACGTTCCATCTTTTAGTTGGAGTGGTGCTTTCAACCATCTTTCGATGTATAAAATAACCCATTTGTTGTCTGTATGTTTTCTGACAGCTTTCATCAAAAGTTCATGCTCAATGTTATCGAACAGTCCTTTGAGATCAAACTCTAATATCCAATTGTATTTCCAGCATCTTTGCCTCGTAATCCCTATTGCATCCAAAGCCGATTTGTTCGGCCTATATTCATATGAATCTTGATGAAAATGTGGTTCAACTTTTTGCTCAAACATCAGCTTCACAATCATCTGTGCTATTCTATCACCAACAGTGGGCACTCCCAGAATTCTTTCTCCACCGCTTTTCTTTGGTATCGGCACGGCCTTTACAGGTCGTGGAAAATAAGTTCCAGAAGACATCCTATTCCAGATTTTATAAAGATTATCCTTTAGATTTCGTTCGAAATCTTCTAGCGTTTGTCTATCCATGCCAGCAGCACCAGCATTTGCCTTTACAAGCTTATAAGCCTCCATAACGAGTGTTTTAGGAATAATAAAAGATTTTGTTTCATTCATGATTTCCTCCTAGAAATCTAGTTGAATAATGAATGTTACAGCTTAATCCAACCTCTTTGCTCCAGCCGAATTATCGGCCTTCTTGGCTACTACAGGTTGTTCCGCCCCAGTTCTTGGCTTTGGTACTCTCATTCTCATGGTTCTTTCCATTTGAATTTCTCCCTTAACATCCAAGCGACTGGTTCCCGCAGTTCCGCACAAACGCCCAAATCAGACTCACGCCACCTATACGCCGAATGCCATCTACACAGTATTCAGGTATCTTGTAGATTCTTCACAGGAAATAGAACCGCCCCTGCTTTTGACATTAAATCTCTGGATTACGACGCGTCAACGGTGATTCAGTTTTATTCGTCTTTCTGATTCATACCTTTCGAATTTTACTTCGACTTTTCCTTAATGCTCACCACCATAACTCTTAATTATAGCAGCTTAAGGCGGTTTAAAACCCGTCCCTGAAGACCGATTTTGGAGGGCCTTCCTCCATCATTCGTACAGGTTATGCACAAAGTTTATGTTCTTTTAGAACTTCTTTGTGCGCCTGCGGCGCACCCTCAATTTCCCAACGTAGACGTGCTTGTCGATCGGCTAACTCGCAGGTCTTCGCTGAAATCCACCAAGAAAATAACCATTCGCATTTATAAGTTTTTGCTTCTTCTCCTTCTTTAGTCCGCACTTCAAAAAATCGTAATACATTAGTACTACCAGAGTCAGATAAAGTCAGAGCATTATTTAGATATCATAGCATTGAAATACCTAAATTAACAACGATTCAATGCGAGCTTGCCGATTATGATCTCCTTCTAAAGAAGGTCTCAGAAGGTTAAATATGACTCAACGAGAAAGGGCTATATTTCACTGGTTAATCCCCCTACCTCTTCCCAGAGCCGATGATTGGGGTGATTTATTTTGGCACCTATCTCAACAGGCTCAAAAAGGAAAAGTTGTTCTTGTTTTAGATGAAATTAGTTGGATGGGTTCAAAAGACCCTACATTTCTGGGAAAGCTCAAAACTGCTTGGGATCTGTACTTTAAAAATAATCCTCAATTAGTCCTTATCCTTTGTGAATCGATTTCAAGTTGGATTGAAGAAAATATTCTTAGCAGTACGGGGTTTATGGGAAGGATCTCTCTCGATATCATTTTAGAAGAGCTTCCTTTATATGAATGCAATGAGTTTTAGAGTGCAGAACAAAATAAAGTCTCCGGTTTTGATAAACTCAAAGTCCTTTCAGTTATGGGGGGAGGGGGGGGGGTGTTTGCCTCGATATCTTGAAGAAATTTTACCTAGTCAAAGTGCCGAGAGCAATATTCAAAGGTTATGTTTTCAAAAAGAAGGCTTTCTCTTTAGTGAGTTTGAAAGAATTTTTTCCGATTTATTCTCCAATAGAACTGCTATTTACAAAATCATTGTGGAAAAACTTGCTCAAGGCCCTTGTGGACTCAAGGAGATCTACACCACTTTAAAAGTTGAAAAAAATACTCAAGTTTCTCACTACATGAACGATCTCGTCACAGGAGGTTTTGTCTCTCGGGATTTTACTTGGCACCTTAAGACAGGCCTAGACTCAAAGTTAAGCCACTATCGCCTTAAAGATAATTATATAATGTTCTATCTCAAATATATTGAGCCGAACAAAAAGAAAATTGAAAAACAAGGAGTGAAACTACTACCTCAATGGCAATCAGCGATGGGATTGTAATTTGAAAACCTTGTCTTCGGCAACAGAAAGACGGTACAAAAAATCCTTGGCATCGACCCATCTGAAATTGTAAATGACAATCTATTTTTTCAGCATAAAGCAAATGATCGACAGGGATGTCAAATTGATTACATGATCCAAACCAAATTTGGGACGTGTTATCTATGTGGAATCAAATTCAGCAGTCACGAAATTGGACACAGCGTCATCGAGGAAGTAAAACAGAAAATTCGTAGTTTAGCAATTCCTAAGAACCTATCTATGAGATCTGTCTTGATTCACATAAATGGCGTGGGTGGATCTGTATCGGAAAGTGATTTCTTTTCTTCAATTATCGATTTTAACGACCTTTTAAAGAAACATTGAGCACAAAAAAGGCTTAAATAAGTTCTAGCTTTCTTCAAGCGAGATCATCTCTGTAAGGGAAACTGCGGAAGGCTTCAAGTATTTTTCAAAGACACTGTGATTAAATCCGCTAGTCCATACTCCTCGCCAAGCTCTTTAATACTCTGCTTGACAGCTTTATAGGCAGTGGATTGTGTATACCCTAAATTAATTAAAGCCAAGATGGCATCTTGGGTTAAATGTTGCTTTGGATCAACAAGGGTCGTCGCAACAAAATCCTGTATGTCGAATTGCATGAGATTAGCGAGTTTGTCTTTCAACTCGACAATTAAGCGTTCAGCAGTTTTTTTTCCGACTCCAGGAACATTGCATAAAGCCCGCACATCTTGCGTCATCACCGCTTGCTGCAAAGCTGCTACCGGCAAATGTCCGATCAAGCTAAGAGCTAATTTAGGTCCGATCCCGGTAATATTCATCAATACTTCGAAGATCTCTTTTTCATGCACATTTAAAAAACCATATAACGTATGCGCAAATTCCCGAACAACAAAGGTTGTATACAGTTTTACAGGTTCTCCAACAGAAGGTAACTGCTCGGCCGGTTGATGAGGAATAAGAAGAAAATAACCTATTCCATTAACATCGACTACGACATGTGTGATCGTTTTGGAAGCAATTATTCCCTTTAGATAAGCAAACATCAAATGACTCCTTAAAAATAGCTGAATTTAAATTTCGCAGTTTTTCAAAATGCTAGAAGCGGCTTGTGCATGGCAAATGGCCAACGCCAATGCGTCCGCGGCATCTTCGGGTTGAGGGAGCGAAGTCAGCCTAAGGAGTAATTGAACCATTCCTTGGACCTGACGCTTGCTCGCACTGCCGGTTCCCACTACAGATTTTTTAGCTTGCGTCGGAGCATATTCAAAAACGGGAACGCCAAGCTTTTTAGCGGCTACCATTATTACCCCTCTAGCCATTCCCAATTTCATCGCGCTTTGTACATTTTTTTTGACGTATTGTGTTTCGACAGCCATTGCCACGGGCGTGTATTTTTCAATTAATTGTATAATACTTTCAAAAATGACCAAATAGCGATCAGAGAGTTTATAACGAGCCGGCGGTCGAATGCAACCGAAATCGATGGCTGCATACCCTCTATCTGTCACCTCTATTAAACCGTAGCCGCTCACTTGCGTGCCGGGATCGACACCCAAAATGATGGTTTTAGGCGAAGACTGTTCGTTAAACTGCATGAAATCCGGTTTTTTTTATTTTTGTTTTTGAATAGGGTCTTAAGTCGGAGGATCGCATAGAGAGCGTGTTTTTTCAAAAGGTTCTTCTTTTTTCAATTCATCCTCTTTAAAAAAATCATCATTCTGCAGAGGATTAAAAATAAACTCGACAGGTTTAGTTTCATTAAGCGAGGCGGAAGACATCGCTTGGAAAAGTTGAGTGGGAGAAAAGGAAGGCTCCATATAATTACCTAAATTAGATAATAAATTTTGCATCTGAATATGCTTTTCTTCCAGTTTTTTGAGCTCGCGAATATGATTTTCACTGGTTTGCCATTTATCATACATTTCAAAGTATTTTTTTTCCCATTTTGCGACTTGATTTTCCGTACCTTTTAATGCGTCATGCAATTGCTCTTGAAGTCGCTTTTCTTGTTTTTGCAAGTTATCCAAATCGGTTTGCAGAATGATGATCTGTGATTTATCATTCTCAATAATTTGCATAAACTCAGTCAGATCATTCTGGTGTTCTTCCACTTTTTCAACTAGCAGCGCAGACTCTTTAACTTTTTTGGCTAAATGTTGCTGAGCGATTTTTAAATTCGATTCCGAATCACTTAACAAGTGATGAAGATGCTCAATATCAGCTAAAAGGTGTTCACGTTCTTGAATCAAGCTTTCCCTCTCTAAGCCTTTATCTATTAATTGCATTTCTTGTTCTTGTGAAAGCGTCTGCATTTCCTCGATTTGCTTTTCAGCAGAAATGCGTAACTCGATCATCTCATCAAGTTGCCCGCCTGTTTCCAGATATTCCTCTTTTAATTGCTCATACTTCTCTTGAATGGAAGAAAGCTCTAAACATTTGGCTTCTAAACGTTGAACTTGATCGGATAATTCATTTTGAATTTTGATCTCTTCCCATAAATCCTTTTCTTTTTCTGCAAAAGTCGTTTGCAATAAATGATTTTGTCGATTTGCTTCTTGAAATTGAATTTTTATTTTTTCATGAATATTCGAGTGATTTTTGAATTCTTCATTCAATACTTTTAATTGATGCTCCAACGTCATTTTATCATTAAACAAATCTGCATAACGAATTTCAATAGTTTTCGCCTCTTGAGCACCCTGAAAAAGCGTTTGCTTGATTAATTCAAGTTCTTGACGTAATTGATATGATGAGTTGTTAGATATAATCAGTTCATGCTGTGCATCTTGCTCTTTGTAGAAAAAAAGTTTTGCATTTAAAGATTCAAACTCTAATCGACGTTCCTCTCTTTCTTTTCGTAAAGCAGATTCCAAATCATTAATGTGAGTTTGTTTTTTTTCAACTTCCTCCATTAAACGGATTCGGTCGAGATCGACTTCTTGATTTGAATTAGAATTATTTTTCAAGGATACTTGAAAATCGGTTTCTTCACGAGATTTCTTGACTAAATCCCTTAAAATCAACAATTGTTCTTTTAAGCTGTTTAACTCATCTTCATGTTGTGCAGTAAGCTCTGCAGTTGTTCCTCCGGCACTTTGAAAATCTTGAGGGAGAAGAAGATTTTTAGCGATTTCTTCTTCCAGCTGCCGGCTTAAAACATTTAATTTTTTTTCAAATTGTAGTTTTAGAGTAAATAGTAAACGCTTAAGATAGAGGATTTGCTCTGTCTCGATAGTATTTGTTCCTGAAAACGGCATAGCTTGTTTATTTTTTTCTTCTGAATCAGTTATTCTTGTCAAAATGATGATTCCCTAACTTAATAGTTTTTCGGGTATAAAGATAAGAATTTAATCTTTCAAGTTCAATGTAATTATTTTCCTTAGGAGATATGAAATGTCTGGTTTAACTTTACCGCTTTTGCCAAGATTTTCGCCAGAAAATATTATCGTGCGAATGCCTAATTGGCTTGGCGATCTCGTCATGGCTACTCCAATACTGGCAGATTTGAGAAATCATTGGCCGAAAGCCAAAATTACAGCGATGTGTCAAGGAGCATTAGGAGATGTTTTAGATGACGATCCTCATTTAGATGAAGTGTTAAAATTCAAAAAACCTAATGGATGGTTGCATCGCTCGGTGCATGGAGATATTTTAAAACCTTTAGTCCAAGGCCATTACGATTTAGGCATTTTGTTGACACACTCTTTTTCTTCAGCCTGGTGGTTTTGGAAAGGGCAAGTTAAAAATTGCTTAGGTTATGCTGCAAATTTTCGAAGCCCGTTGCTCGATTATCCCATTCCTTTTCCACCTAAAAAAAACTTACAACATTTAGTGATTACATATAAAGCGTTATTAGAACCTTTAGGTATACCCATCTCATCTTCAAATCCGGCACTTTATCTCAGTGATCAAGAAAAAAATACAATGCGTGACCGGTTAATACCCGATGAAATCTACCCTGAAGATATTTTGGTAGGGATTAATCCCGGAGCTGCTTATGGGTCGGCAAAATGTTGGCTACCCGCCAGATTTGAAGAAGTGACAGAAAAACTGCTAGCGAATCCAAGGATCAAAATTATCTATTTCGGCGATAAGGCAGGTTCTTCTTTAGTCAATGAAATATCCAGTCAATTTTCTACTCCACGCGTGATGAACTTAGCAGGAAAAACGACTTTGAGACAGCTGATGGCTTTTATCAATGCATGCGATCTATTTTTAACAAACGATAGCGGTCCCATGCATATCGCTTCGGCTTTAGGCGTTCCCTTAATTGCTCTTTTTGGATCGACAAGCGACTCGACGACAGGACCTTATAAAGGAGGAAAAGTCATCCACAAGCACGTTTCTTGCTCCCCCTGTTACCGTAGAACTTGTCCGATCGACTTCCGCTGCATGAAGAGTATCGAAGTGGATGAAGTTTATTCCGAATTACAAAAAATAATTGTCGGAATTCAAAACTTGTCTTGAAACTTAGAGAGGTTTAAAACAGGCTCTTAAACCATTCAAGAGATCTTGCAAATGAAATGAAAGCAGAATGAGATTGATTAGTGACAAAGTGTAGTTCATTAGTCACTATTGAATTTACATCTACTCTCGTTTGTCATAAATCACATGTTTAAATACAGCTGCTACAATAGCTCCAAAAAACATACCGGGAATTGAGAGGAAAAAGCCGACAATTACTGCGGTCATAACAAGAAAACGTAAATGTTCATGTCTATCGAATAAATGACTCAAATTACGCAAATAAAAAACAATTTCATAAGAAAAATGATATCCCGCAGTGAATCCAATGATCAAGCTACCTAAAAAAAAGTTTCCTAATACCAAAAATAAAAGACCGGCGAGTAAAAAAAGATAAGTAATCAATGCCTCTTTATTTTCTCGGATGAATTTTAAAATGTCCTCCATACCGGTTGAACTCGTCATTTTTTCTTGGATTTTCTTCTGAAAATCTACTTTTTCTGCTTTTTCTTTGAATTCTTCTTTTGTCGATTCAGTAGAATTTGAAAATGGTGGTGTCGTAAAGCCGGGGGAAGAATCTTCAGTCGGCTTCAATGGTTCAGTCGGATTATTCGGTTTTTGTTCCTGATTTGAATCATTAGTGCTCATAAATCCTCCCTAAAATACGTTATTTAATTTGGTTATAACTTTCCGGTTTCAACTACGCAATCTTTTTTTTCGAGAAAGAAGAGAAGTTTACGAGGTAAAAAATCCGAATATCTAATATCTTGATTATTATTGTAAAAAAGGGTAATATGTTTTTTGATTAATTAATAAACCCCTAAATTATAATAATTTGTGAAATTTATGATCAATCGATGGTTAAATTGGTTAAATTATTCAATTTTAGCAGCTATCTTGCTTATTGCCGGCGGACTTTTTTATTTTTGGCTAAACCAATCTAACGAAATCACTATAATTGATCCACAAAGCGATCCGATCGGATTACCCAAAGGAGCTTTTGAGTTACCAAGGGAAGCTTATGAAGCAATATCCGGCTCTTTTTTAACTTTAAACAGTTCCATTCCGTCTTTGCAACTTCCCGACTTGAAATCCCAGTTAATTTATCAGGGAAGAAACAGTCGTCCGGATGCCCAATTAAATCATGTCAAATTGCATTTTTCTCTTGCAGGAAGCAAGCAGGTCATCCCGATCAGTTTAAATGAGAAAATGTATTTAGCTTATGATAAAAGTAGCAAGCAAACAAAGTATCAATTCAGCCCTAATAATGAAAAAACAGGTTTATGGTTTGAAACTTCCTTGAGTGATAGTAATGAAGTGCTAGTGGATGTGATCATGGAGGACGAAAATGGAGAAAAAATTACTGAACCAGCCTCTTGCGCGCAGCTTCGCATACCAGAAAAAGATTATGTGAAATCAGGTGAATCGTGGGAAATCGGATCATGTCGAGTCGATGGAACTTTGTTCGCTCGAATGAAAGCGCGTTGGTATGGTCGTGATCGCTTTTTGGAAAATCATGGCGGGAAAGCTTTTCAAGATATTGAAAATAAGCAACGCATCGACTTTGGAGAAAACAGTGAAATATACTCTGTGTTTGTCAAAACCGGTGATTGTTTAGTCTGGGATGAAAACCGATGGCGTTCGGTTCACCCGGATGAGAGCACATTAAAAAATCCTCTCTTAGTTGTAAAAAAGATAGATGATCGGTTAATGTCTTTCGAATTATGGGACGTAGATGGAAAAGGAAAAGTCGGCTTAAATCTTCTTAAATCCAACGAGCCTTGGGCAGCGAATAATACACAAACAATTCAACAAGCTTTCAAATTTGTGGGAGCGCGCACTCGATCACAAAGTTTGTTTGAAATCAACAAAGTTCGTATGGTGATAAAACCCGCTGATTGGCTATTAATGACACCTAAAGGCTGGATAAAATTAGAAAGCGAAGAAGTTGTTGATAATTTTGTTCAACGTAAAACCGTAGGAATGCTTTTTGTATTTGAAGGATGGAAAAATAAAGACGATCGTCAAGTGATGATCGGAACCCTTTATAATCCTAGTCGTTCTGAAAATCAGACTATAGAATTAACTATACAAAATGCTAAGGCGAAAATTTCACCCAAAAAATCGGGGGGAATTGATGTTGATGACGAAGATGATGATGATGATGATGATGACGACGAACTCGTTGAAAAAATGCTTTCTTCTTTAAAACAGAATAAAGATAGTCCGAAAGGTAAAGCGAAAAAAGAATCAACAATAAAAGAACAAGCAAAAAAAACGATAATGGGCAAGCCTAATGCACAACCGAAAAATTCAACCATTCCTATACCGGCCTCTCAAAAAAATCAAAAAAAGTAGGGATTATCCACATGACTAAGAAATTGATTTGGAATACTTGTTTGTTTTTTTCACTAATCAGCTTTACTGGTCTTTCCGCTCAATCAATTGAAGAAAAAAAAGCTAATCTTCATAGCTCTGAAAGCGATTTAGATCGGGAAACCGAAGATTTTTTACTTCAAATCAATTATGATATTCAGTTTATCCACACTCATATTCAACAATTGTATGATGAAGTTTTACGTCTTTACTTAAACGAATCTCCTCCTGCCGACTATCGAATCCTCTTAGATCAAATTAATCATGATAAACAGAAGCTTTCTAACTTGGAAAATCGTTGGAGGGAATTAGCCTCTAAAGATAATCACGGTGAAGAATATGGTTTATGGCATTCTCCCGATACGAATCTGGAACAATTAATTATCGATTATGGCTCCCAAGATTATGTTTATTTAATTCCACCCGAGGTGGGAGGCATTAAACTGAGCGTAGACTCCAATTTACCTATTCCGCGCTCTTCTTGGCGTGAAATGCTTGAATTGATCTTAAGACAAAATGGAGTGGGCATTCAGACTTTGAATCCCTACTTGCGTCAACTCTATTTGATCAAAGAAGATCACTCCAATCTGAAGCTGATTACCAATCGAGCTGAAGACCTAGAGGTTTTACCCCCCGATACGCGAGTGAGTTTTTTCTTATCCCCTGAGCCTTCGGAAGTCAGACGAACGTTTGCTTTTTTAGAAAAATTTATTAATCCGAACACAACAGTTTTGCAAACGCTTGGTCGCGATATTCTTATTATTGGTCGTGTAACCGATGTGCAGGATCTTCTTCGCCTCTATCAATTCATCGCAGTCAATCGGGGAGAAAAAGATTATCGTCTGATTCCCCTCTCTAAAACTTCCCCTGAAGAAATGTCCAAAATTTTAGATGCGATATTCGATCAACAAGGCGGTAGTGCAAATAGCGACGATGGTCTAGCAGGCGCCGAAACCAATGGATTAAAAATTGTGATTCTAGAAAATATGGCTCAAGCCTTGTTTCTTGTCGGATCACGCGATGAAGTGAGAAAAGCGGAAGAAATTATTAGAAATGTGGAGTCCCAAATCGGCGGAGCCCGCGATAGAGAAATTTTTTGGTATACAGTCAAAAATTCCAATGCTCAAGAGTTAGCCGATGTACTCTACCGCGTTTATGCCATGATGGTCTCCACGGGAGTAGGTTATGAGGATGGAACCGGTGGCATTCGAGAGCCTGCCGCTTCACTTGCTCCGGAACCGATTTCGGGTTTACTTGCACAAGATGGCTATTACCAATCGATAGGCGGAGGATCCGTTGTCAATCCTATGCCGGCGGAACCGGGAATTATTGTCGAAAGCGATCCGAATGAAGGGCGGGAAAACTTTATCGTGGATCTCAAAACTGGTTCCATTGTTATGGTAGTAGAGGGAGATATCCTACCTAAATTGAAAGAGTTGATTGCTAAATTGGACGTACCGAAAAGAATGGTGCAACTTGAAACTCTTTTATTTGAAAAAGTTCTTAAGAAAGAAAATACTTTCGGGTTGAATTTACTCCGTATCGGTGAAAATATTGCGCGCAACATCAATAGAACGGGATTAGTTTTCAACACAGTGCGGGTACGTGATACCGATTACGATTTTGATAACGAACCTGGTAGATTAGGAATCTCCGAATTTTTCTTAAGTAGTAAAAAATCTGATTGCGGCATTCCCGCTTTTGATCTTGCCTACCGCTTTTTACTTTCGCAAGAAGATGTCCAAATCAATTCCAGTCCTTCGATTTTAGCGATTAACCAGACGACTGCTAATATCGTTATCAATGAAGAAATTTCCATTAGCACCGGGACTTTTGATGACGACGTCGGGTCGGGCAGACGTCGGCGCGCTTCGACAGGAGAGGCCTTCACGAGAAATCAATATGGAATTTCCATCAGTATGAAACCGACGATTCATGTCAATGAAGATTGCTCACCGGAAAGCTATGATTACGTCACTTTAGAGACAGATATCACTTTTGATACCGTTCATCCGGGTAATCATGCTCGCCCCAACGTCACTCGCCGTCATATTAAAAATGAAGTGAATGTCGTCGATGGAGAAACAGTCATTTTGGGAGGATTGCGCAGAAAAATTCTAGATGATAATCGGGATGCAATCCCTTTTATCGGAGAATTACCCGGACTCGGCAAACTTTTCAGCATTAATACAATGAAAGACAGCAGTACTGAAATGTTCATTTTTATCACTCCACGCATTGTCAAAGATCCAAAAGATCAATTGAACTGCTTGCGGCAGGAAATGCTTTGCTTGCGCCCGGGCGACCTCCCCTACTTTTTAGAATGCGTTGAAGATGCTCACCAATATGAAAAAGCCCGTTTGATGGCAGGCAGCTTATCGTTGCTTTTTGGAAGAGAACCCCCACGTTTATATGTATCAGATAGTTTTGGAGACGATGATGACTGCTGCAAATAATCATCCGATCCTCCATCCTTCTTTAACCGGGGATTCACAAGCTGTTCTTGCACAACAGTTCGGGATGGAAATCTATAACGATTTGTCGGGCTTTTCTTTAACTAAAGAACGCTATCAACAAGTTCCTTATAGTTTTGTAAAAAAGCATACCGTTCTCCCCATTAAAGAGAATGAATCCACAGTTTTTATTGCCCTAGCCGATCCTCTCAATCTTGCCCCGTTAGAAGAGCTGCGTTTTTTATTAAATAGCGATGTGGAAGCGGTCTACTGTCCTAAAGAAATTATTTTGTCCGCTATTCACGATTGCTACAATACGGAAGAAGGAGCCGCTTCTCAGCTGATTGCAGATCTGACGGATAAAAATGAGGATTCACGAAATGAGGGTGATGTAGAAGTATTCGATTTACTCGACAATGGTCGGCAGCAATCTCCTGTAGTTCAACTGTTAAATTTGATTCTCTCGGAAGCGATTCAACAAGGAGCTTCCGACATTCACTTCGAACCATTGGAAAATAATATGCGAGTGAGGTATCGCATTGATGGCGTCCTTCAAAATCGCCATGCGCCTGCCCAAGATTACCAAATTCAACTTTTGACGCGTATTAAAGTCATGTCCAAACTTGATATTGCCGAACATCGGCTTCCCCAGGATGGACGGATCAAATTGCGAATGGGTCGACGCGAGGTCGATTTCCGGGTGAGTACTGTTCCGGTAGCTGGCGGAGAACGCATTGTTTTAAGGATATTAGATAAAGGCAACGTTTTACTTGGATTCGATAGAATCGGAATGCTGCCCGATGTACTGGAAGAATTCAAAAAATTGGTTAGTCTGCCTGAAGGAATCGTGTTAGTTACAGGTCCCACAGGAAGTGGAAAAACAACCACTCTCTATAGTGCCATCTATGAAATGACAAATGATGAAATCAATATCATGACCATTGAAGATCCTGTAGAGTATAATTTAAAAGGGATTGCTCAGATCGGCGTGCATCATAAAATTAAGCTCGACTTCGCTACAGGCTTACGACACATCTTGAGACAAGATCCAGATGTCATCATGGTGGGCGAGATTCGCGATAAAGAAACTGCTGAAATTGCCATTCAAGCTGCTCTAACAGGCCACTTAGTCTTAAGTACGTTGCACACCAATGATGCTCCTTCCGCGATTACGCGCTTAGTCGACATGGGCATTGAACCCTACCTTCTCTCTTCTTGTATTGTCGGTGTCCTTGCTCAACGATTAGTACGACGCATTTGTCCCCACTGCAAAGACACTTATAAACCGAGTATAGGTGAGTTAAATAGTTTAGGAATTAATGCTGATGAATTCGGAGAGCAGTTGCTTTATCAAGGAAAAGGTTGTGCACATTGCTATCAAACCGGCTTCAAAGGACGGCAAGGGATTTATGAATTGATGCCGGTAAATAATGCCATCAACAAACAAATTATCCATAGTCCTGATGCCATTGAAATGCGAAAAATTGCCTTAGCTGAAGGAATGGTTAGCTTATTAGGGCATGGAGCGGAATTGGTCAAAAGCGGTATGACGACTGCAGCTGAAGTTTTACGCGTAGCGCGCGGCATAGAGGAGCAAAGGTAAATCCGTTATGCCACTTTATCATTACAATTATGTTGACGTTATCGGGAAAAGGCGTTCGGGCCAAATTGAAGCGCACGGAGACCAAGAAGCAAAAAGTAAACTGCGAGAACAAGGTGTTCTTGTGACCCATCTTCAAGCTAAGCATAAGTTCAATAAAAAGCAAAATTTGAAAGGGGAGAATTTAATTGCTTTCACTATACAACTGTCGCAGCTAGTTAATGCCGGCGTCCCGCTTTATGAAAGCCTCATGGCCATTGAAGAACAAGCACGCGGAGAATCCTACCATCGAGTCATTCTAAGCTTATGTGAAAAGATCCGTTCAGGAGTCTCATTATCCGTAGCCATGTCCGGCTATCCTGAAAGCTTTGATAAACTCTATTATGGAATGGTCGCAGCCGGTGAAGCTGTAGGTCTTTTAGGAACGGTTTTAGAAAAATTAACGCATTTTCTTACGCGTCAAATGAAGTTAAAAAAGCAGATTGCAACGGCAATGATTTATCCCTGCATCTTAGGCGGATTTTCACTTTTAATTATTTGCATGCTGTTAGGTTTTGTTGTTCCTTCGTTAGAAAGTATTTTTGCTGAAAGAAAATTAAATGCCTTTACTAATGCAGTCTTGGGCTTAAGTTACCTATTTCGCACTTATTGGTGGGTTTATCTGCCTGTGGGCATCTCGGTGATCAGTTGGATTGTCTGGCGCGTAAAGACATTGAAAGGCAAACTTTGGATTGAAAAAACCTTATTACGCCTTCCTATTATTCGAACATTGGTTATCCAAACAGCTGTCGCTCGCTTCTGCCGCACAATGGGGACTTTACTCCAGGGGGGATTAAATATGATAGAATCCCTACGCATCTCAAAAGGTGTGATTAAAAACTCTGTCTTAGAAAGAGAAATCCAAAATGCTGAAATTAAAATTATAGAAGGCCATTCATTGAGTTACGAACTCGGCCGATCCAAGTATTTTCCCGTGATGGTTTCAAGAATGCTAGCCGTTGGAGAGGAATCCGGGACTTCGATCAATATGCTGAACTGCATTGCCGAAATGTATGAACAAGAATTAGAAAAAACATTGGATCGCGTCATGGCTTTATCCCAACCGGTTATTTTGATCGTCATGGGACTCGTAATTGGAGCAGTTTTATTGGCTATCATGCTGCCTTTGACCGATGTCAGTTCTTTCGCCCCGACTTAGGTGAATAAAAATAAAAAAAATGGAGAAAAAAATGAAAATACGGAAATTTAAAAAACGTTTTATCACTTTGATAGAAATGATGATCGTGATGTTTTTGATCGCGATGATTACGGGCGTTATCGCCTATAACTACACGGGAAGTTTGGAAGAAGGTAAGGCATTTAAAACTAAAAATGGCATTGAAAAAATCAAAACGATTGTCGATCTGCACTTAGCGACTAATCCAGATGATGAAGTTAAAGATTTAGAAAGTATTATCGTGAAATCTCCTCTAGTGAAAAACAGTAAAGAGTTACTCAAAGACGGTTGGGGAAAAGAGTATACTATCCAACCCAATGAGGATGGTAGTTTCAACATCATCTCTACTAAATACAACGAGTACCTAAGCAAAAGCCAAGGCAGCTTATTTAAAAAAGATGCTAAATGATCCATGCAAGTTTTAAAAAGGCCCTTTTTTACATTAATCGAGATGTTGGTCGTCCTGTTGATTTTATCGACAGGAATGGCCTTAACCGGCGTAAAGATTAAGCAAGCCTTCGATGAGCAACGTAAACTCTCTGATATTCAACAAGTCTTGAATACTTTGATTATGGCTCAAGATCTTATGCTCATAATGGATGCAGATGTAGAAGTCGTCTTTTCGCATGATCGCGAAACAAAAAGGGTCGTCTGTCAAATATTTGTTGAAAAATTGGTAGAAGAATCTTGGGCTAAAGTTGTCGAGCGTCCCTTGAAGCTTGCTGTCATTCGCTCATTTGATTTTACCGGTCGAGCCGAAGACCCTTTACACTTGCGTTTTACATTGGGCAAAATGAGTCAAGGTACACTCAGGCTTTCCACTGATGAACATGTTCGGCATGGATCCTCCGACAAGAATGATTTTAAAATTTTTCTTGCCGGATATCCAAGCCCTATCACTAAAACAATGAATGAAGAACACGACATTGAGCAGGCTCAATCGAGTGAACAGCTTTACCCCAATGAAGTTCAGGAAGACTTGCTTACAAAAATAAATAAATGAAAAAAAATAAGCACCATTTTCAGTTACTAGAGATCATGATTGCCATGCTCTTGATTGTTACCTGTGTGACCCCAGCTTTGCATATTTACATGAATATGTACAGACAAGAGACACAGACAATTCACAATTATAAAGCGGATCATATTGCACGTCTTTTACATGCCGATATCACGGAACTCATGTATCAAAATGCCATTGCATTTGAAGAAATTTTAGCAGGGCTCGAGCGCCCATTAGATGATTTCAAAAACGGCAAGAAATTGAAAAACATTGGTTTTACGGGCTATTACACTCTAAGCGTACTCAATCATGAAACAGTAAAAAAAGAGCAATTAGTTAAGTATCTTGCAGGTTTGAATATTGTTTTGGAAAATAAGAAAAATAAAGAAGTTAAAAAATATGAGTACATCCACTATATAAAGGGTCATTCCGTTCCAAGCAGGACCATTGGACAAATTCAAGATGATATAATCGATCAAGATGATAATGAAGAATTTAGAGACTCTGCAAAAGATACTTTCCTAACTCAGCCGAAGTTAGGAAAAAAGAATAAAAAATGAAAAATTTCTTAAGAAAACAAAAGCGTTGTGTCACATTACTTGAAACTTTGATTGCTTTGTCGTTGTTAACTGTCCTTTTAGTCATTATTTTCAGTTTTTTTAAAGAGATGACTGTGATTTCAAGCCTAACAGAGGTTAAGCAGAAAGAAGCATTTAAATTACGCTATTTGGAGTCTCGTTTGGCCTACTTTTTCGAACGCGTGGTGAATGAAAAAGCTAAGGATCGAAATTTTTATTTTTATGTCGAACCTACCCCCCATGGTCAATCCCCGTTTCCAAGTTTGGTATTTACGTTTAACAACGAAATTCGTGCGGATCCCTTGTTCTCAGAAGATATTTTGGGCAGGCTTTACGTCGATACCGATAAGAACCTCTGCTTGGTTACTTGGCCGATCCATGTGGAACATGCTTCAAAGTATATGAATAAAGAAGTCCTGATGGAAAATGTCGAAAAACTGACTTTTCGGATGTATGCAGCACCGGAACCCGTGACCAGCCGAAATTTTGTCAGTTCAACCGTCATTGATCCTAATAAACCCGAACGCGACCTGTGGCATGAAAATGAATGGCGAATGGTTTATAATGAGATGCCAGTCATCATTAAAATCGAGTTGGAAATAAAAGAAAAACAAAGTCCGGTTAAAGAGTGGAAATTTGCTTTTGTCCTTCCGAGTACGAACTTTCCCATTTATTATCCACCGAGTTGATGAATGAATATTTTACCTTTAGTTTTTGCTCTACTTCTTATGCTCTCAGTCCTCACAATCGAGAAGCTGGATAATTTTAAAAATAAAGTCATTGTTCAACAGCGTTACAAAACAACCCTTGAAAAACAAGAAAGGGCAGAGTTTAACGAACGCGAAAGAAGACTTTTTGGATCTCCTGAAAGAACTTGTCATCGACAAGTCACTTTTAAAGGCTTTCTTTTTAAAGAGGAGCGCGAAAAAAATGAAGATAAATACAGACAGTACCGTTTTATTGCGATTAATTTGATCAAAACTGCCTATGGTCACACGCTTTTTTTTAGAAAATTGCAAGAAAGACGACCAGAATTCGTAGAAGATCTCCTAGATGCCATCCAACAAGCGGCAGATAAAATGCCTAAAAAAAGTTTTAAACGCATTGAGGATGTCGCTCGCATCAAATTAGAGGATCCTGTTTTGCAAGAAGTTTTTTATCGGATGCTTAAGGGTTCCGTTGGAAAAGATGAATTTAAAAGCCTTCCCGAGCGGCTTCAAAAAAACAGAGACAAAGCTTATTTTCCTCTTCTGACTTTTTTTAACTACGACGGATTGGATAAAAAAATCTCTTTGAGATTAGCTCCTAGAGAGCTTTTATTTGCGATTTATGGGAACGAAGAATTAGTTAATAAAGTCCTTACTACGAGGGAAGAGCTCAGCAAAGAATTAAGAAGTACCAAGAGTATGATGAATAAAGCTGAAGCGGAAGCTAAATTCAAAACCGAATTTGAAGGCAAACAAAAGCAAGAAATTATTGATGTACTTGATTATTCGATCTCTCAAACCTCTCAAGTAAACCGTACATAAATGCAATTACCCGAAAATTTACAATTAGCGATCGAAAGAACCATCGGTGGGTTTGGAATAAATCACTTAATTGCAGCACGTGAAGATTTATCCGACCGTTACCGTCAAGGCACCCAAAAGCAGTCGATGATGGATTCGGATGCCCATCGAATTGCCTACACTCTCACTCGCATGCCCGCAACTTTTGCCGCTATCATGAAGGTTTTTACAGCTATCAATGAACAAGCCCCGGATTTACAAATTAAACAGATCATTGATTTGGGAGCAGGTCCCGGAACGGTAGCATGGGCTGCAAATGAATGCTTTCCAGAATCAGAAATTATGACGCTCATTGAAAGAGATCCGGCTTTAATTGAAATGGGTAAAAAATTCATGGAAGATTCGGAAAATTCTCTATTAAAGTCCTCGATTTGGCAAGCAGCTGATTTAAAACAGCCCTTGAATCTTGAGGAACAAGATCTAGTGGTTTTTTCCTATTCGATCGGAGAACTTCCGCCTGAGATGATTTCATCGCTTATCGACCAAGCTTGGGTATTAGCAAAGAAAGCTTTAGTAATCATAGAACCCGGGACTCCTGTCGGATTTGAACGGGTGCGGTTGATCCGAAACCGACTTCTGAAACTCGACGCCCACTTGCTTGCCCCTTGTCCACATCAAGGAATTTGTCCGATGACAGGGGAAGACTGGTGCCATTTCTCGGCGCGAGTAGAACGCTCTTCATCCCATCGTCTATTAAAAGGCGGGACTTTAAATTATGAAGATGAAAAGTTCTCCTATATAGTAGCAACAAAGGAAAAGTATCTATCTCCCAGATCACGCGTGCTAAGACATCCTTTGCATCGATCCGGTCATACTATTTTAACGCTATGCACACCTAAAGGGGTGCAAAGACCGACGATTTCTAAAAAAACCAAAGAAGCTTATAAAGAAGCCAAAAAAACCGATTGGGGATCGATTTTTTCTTCAAACTTTTAAAGTTTGCTTAAGCTGATTTCTTAAATTGCTTAATAATCCTCTTTCCGGAGCAAAGGTTGCCGTTAATAAGTAACAAACAAAAATTGTACTGACGACCACCCCTGAAGTGGAAAGAGTCATCCCATATAACGTCAAAAGATGACGCGTTAAAGCGACTCCGATAATCGAACAAGCCACGCCGATCCCCATCCCCCCCATAATCATTTTAAAAAGAGAATGCGTTAACAGACGCGAAATGAGTGGAGGACCCGTAATAAAAGCTAAAACTAATAAAACCCCGACCGCTCGAAAAGCTGTAATCGATGTTGCCGAAACTTGAGCCATCAACAAATAATTAAAAAATGCGGGCGAGAATCCTAAGGCTAATGCCAAACTAGGATCAAAGCTCGTTAAAGCCAGCTCCTTGGAAAAAAGACAATAGATCAAGGCATTAACTGTCAAAATGACGTAAACCCAATAGAGGTCGCTTAAAGCGAGCGCGTCGGCATTTCCCATCACCGCTTCGATACCGATATGCGCATCTCGTGTTAAAATATTCACTAAAACGATTCCTAAAGCAAAAAAAGTGGTGAAAACTAGTCCCATGCTTGCATCTTCTTGCAACCGGCCTGTTTTAGTTAAAAATTCCGTGAGAAATGCTGTGACAAATCCCATAAACAGAGAGGCGATCAACATCGCCTGCATGGGAGCAATCGAAGTTTTATTTTCTCCATTGGAGCCGGAGAAAAAATAAGCTAAAACGATCCCCATCAAAATCGTGTGAGAAAGAGAATTGGCTAACATGGTCATGCGCCGCAGAATTAAAAAAGAACCGATTAAAGCGGAAGAAATCGCCACACCGGCTAGCACAGAGATCTGAATCTCATCTGTAACTAATTGATCCATCGGCAATCGACCCACAACAAATAATCCGAAACGTTTGAAAAATTGGATAAGAAAACTGAAAAATGTGAGATCATGATAAGGATTAGCTGATGCCCAAGGATTAAACATTGAACTCCTCCCTTGGAGGAATCGGTTGATGATGAGGATCTTCTTTTGGATCGTTTAAAAGGAATGTTAGCTCTCTTTCAAGTTCTGGGGTTAAAATATGCTCCATCTCTTCTGCATTTTTATGCACACGCTCTGCCCCTATTCCTAAATAATCCACAAGATAGACTTCCCACAAGCGGTGTAAACGAACAATTCTAGCTGCTTTATACCGCCCGTCGCAAGTAAGCAAATACTTACCAGCATCGTCTCTTTGAATCCATCCTCTATTACATAATCGCCACAAAATAAAACATAAATATTTTTTTGAACAGGCTTGATAATTCGCCAATTGATTTAAATGCAAACTTGTATCGGGACCGACACGCCAAATCGCTTTCAACACATTTTCGCCGATGCATCTATAACGAAAAGCTGCGATTCTCATGAATCGTATGACCAATCCTCTTTCAGGCGCAAATAAAAGTGAACCGATGCAAATAAAAGAAGCCACTAATACAATCATGGGACCGGTAGGCAAAATCAAACGTGCAGAGGGAAAATAAGTAGAAAAATAGTCGGTGAGGATAACCGAAAAATAAATGCCGAAAAATCCGCTTCCTAAACCGAATAGACCTGCTAAGAGAAACATCACGGGTAATCGATGAGTGAACTGCCTGGCGGCCGCCGCGGGAGCGATTAACATCGCCGACATTAAGACTACACCCACAGAACGTATGCCGATTATCACAGATAATGTAACAAGCATAAAAATGAGGATATTGATCGTTTTAATGTTGATTCCTAAGCTCTTGGCATATTGTTTATCAAAAGTGATCACCTGAATTTCTTTATACAAAAGGATAATCAGTAGACTAATTCCTAAAGCTAATATTCCATAAATGGCGATATGGATATCTGTCATCGTAGCAGCTTGACCATAAAGATAAGTTAAAACTTGTTTATAGAGACTTGTAAAAGAAAACTGCACTTCGCTGGCAATCGTGAGTCCGATACCAAAGAAAGTAGATAAAACGAAACAGAGCGCGGCGTCGCTAGGAACTTTACAATATTCTTCCATGAAATGGATGAGCCAAAGCCCTAGCAAAGAAGTAATAAATGCGCCTGTTAATGCAAAAAGAGCCAGCTTAAGTTCTTCGAATGTTTGTACAAAAAAAATGCCTGCAAACAAAGTACCCAAAATTACTCCGGGATAAGCTGCATGCGACAACACCTCGCCGATCAAGGATTGTCTTCTTAAAAAAACAATCACTCCCACCAAACTTGCCCCCAAACACATCAACATACAACCGACTGTAGGTGCTCTTAAAACAGGGTCTACAAAAAAAGAAAATAGGCTTTGGATTTGCATAATCATCTACTTGATATACTTTACGGGTGGGTATAACTAGGGGTTAAAAAAAGTTAAGGGATCACTCCGGTATTTTTTTGTTGAGATCTCTTTAGTGCTTCATCAAACAATGCATAACTTTTACCGTAGGCCTTTACTAAATTTTGAGGATTAAAGACATCTTTAACCAATCCGCAAGCTACCAACCGCATGTTTAAAACCATAGTCCAGTCGAAATATTGTTCGACCGTATTTAGATCATGATGAACAACAAATACTGTTTTTCCTTTATTGCGAAGCTCTTTTAAAAGCCGAATAATCACTGTTTCACTACCGATATCAATCCCTGCAAAAGGTTCGTCCATGAAATAGATATCCGCTTCCTGTAAAAGAGCTCGGGCAATGAAAATACGTTGCTGTTGACCACCTGAAAGTTGATTGATTTGTCTCCCGCCATAGGCTGTCATGCCGACAATTTCGAGATAATGATCGACAGCCACCCAATCGGCGCGTCGAGGACGATGCCACAAACCTAAACGTCCATATCTGCCCATCATCACTAAGTCTCTCACAGTGACAGGAAACTCCCAGTCTACCGACTCTCTTTGCGGCACATAAGCCACGCGTTGTCGCATTTTTTTTAAAGATTCTCCAAAAAATTCTACTTTCCCGGATAAAGGTTGAATTAAGCCTAAAGCGGCTTTAATAAATGTACTTTTACCAGCTCCGTTAGGCCCGATAATGCCCACTAAAACCCCTTGAGGAATTTCCAAAGAAATGTCCCACAACACAGGAGTTTTTCCGTAATTGACAGAAAGTTGATTGACGGTTAAAGCAGAATCGTTAAGAGGAATCGTCATTATTTACTTACTTGATCGTGTTGTGCACCTGGATTTTTCATATGTTTGACAAGCATTTGAGCATTATGTTTAATCATTTTCAAATAAGTATCACCGGCTGAACCCGGCGGCCCCATGGCATCTCCATAAAGAGGACAGCAAGCAATATATATATTTAAGCCTTTTTCTCGACCCGCTTGAACAATTTTTTTAATAGAATCTTGACTGACATTTGTTTCCGGAAACAAAACATGAATATGATGTTGAATTAAATAATCGATAATCGATTTAATATGAGTGGTACTCAATTGACTTTCCGGAGCTAAGCCTTCAGGAGCAGTAAAACGCTTACGCCATTCACCTGATTCTATTTCACCGTTTTCCGTCAAATAAGCGCGAGCAAAATAATTAAAAGCATCATGACTAGTCACTAAGTAGCGATTTTCTTCAGGTACTTCATGGAGAATTCGCTTCACCTCCGCATCGACTTCTGCCATTTCAGTTTGTAATTTTTGTCCATTTTTACTGTAGTAATCCGCGTGATCAGGGTCTTTTTCACTTAAAGCGCTGACGATGAAAGGGACCGTTTTTGACCAGGCCCCAATGTCCATCCAAATATGAGGATCTTTTTGCTCATTCACATAGATAATTTGATCAGGATTTTGTTGGTGAATCAAATCTCCCAAAGAAACAGCTTTCCGATTTTCGTTGAGATAATGATATAAACTTGGACCGTGCTCTAATCCCAATCCGTTATAAAAAATCAAATCGGCATGGCTCAATTTTTCATCGTCCCCTTTAACGAGTTGGTAAGAATGAGGATCCAATTCACCTTGAATTAAGCTCACGCTACTGACAAACTCTCCGCCCACTTTTTTAACAGTATCGTTAATCATTGCTGTAGTAGCTAGAACTTTAATTTTTCCATCATTTTTATTCCATTCAGAGATCTCGATCTGCCTTGTAGAAGACGTTTTGTCACATGCCTGTAAATAAATTAAAGAAGCTAAAACTAATAAAAAAATAAAGGAATGATTTTTAAACCCGAGAAGATTCATCGTGTTTTTTAAACTTTTATTCATTATCCATTCCTTTATCACTGATTTTAGTTGTTTCCATTTTAATACTCATTTGCATTAGACAATCAAAGCTATAAATCCCTGTAGAACAACCGGAAGTAAATTGAAATTGCAAGGCATAACGGCCGACTTGACGAATAGAAACTGCTCTGACATCTTTTTTGATAGTTTTTAAATCTAGGAGACGTTGACCGGTTATTTCATTGATGCAATTGGCACAAGGACAATTTTTTTGAATTTCAGATAAACTCATTTCTTGCGCAGAGCCATTCTTCCATTTAATTGTCACAGAATAAGCATTTTTTTGTTCAATTTGGTCAATGAAAGATTCATTTTCACTTAATGCTTCGGTTTCATTAACAACACTTCTAGCGAGATTAGTAAAGGTTTGTTGAATTGCACTTTCCGCTGTCGAATTTAAATCAAATAAAGAATCCCCTTGATCTCCGCATTGGCCGATTACAGGGTTAAGAGGGATAGCTCCTAAGAACGGTGATCCGTTTTCAATAGACAAACGTTCTCCCCCTCCTTTACCGAACAAATAAATTTTTTCTTGATTAACATCTTGCTGATAAAAGCTCATATTTTCAACAATTCCCAAAATGGGCACTTTCACGAGATCAAACATTTTTATTGCTTTACGAACATCCAAAAGAGCTATTTCTTGAGGTGTCGTCACCATAATAGCAGCTGTTAAATGTGCTTGCTGACAGAGTGTCAATTGAACGTCACCTGTACCCGGTGGAAAATCAATCAATAAAAAATCCAGCTTTCCCCAATTCACTTGCTTCATAAATTTTGATATTAACTGATTAGCTATAGGTGCTCGGACCACCAATGCTGCGTGCTCTTTTTTGAAGTATGCGATTGAGACGATTTTAATTCCATGAGACAAAGCGGGTTCGATAAACCCATTTTTTTCAGAAGGCAATCTATCTTCCCTTAACATCTTTCTTATTGAGGGGCCGTAAATGTCCGTATCCATGATCCCCACTTGAAAACCTTGAGCCTTTAAAGCCAAAGCTAAATTCACAGTGATTGTTGATTTTCCAACCCCTCCCTTTCCTGCAGCAATCGCGAGAGTTGACTTTATTACATTGGTGGGGGAAGCCCGGTACATTTTAAGGGGCATAAAAAAACCTTAAATAAATTTAAATTAAATTGCGCTCGACAAACTTTAGTTCTAAGCCCACTACTCTAATATATTTCTGTTTGAAAAACTAGAAAAAATTATTTGTGAATACGCTGGACAATTTAGAAATTTAGACCTTGTTAAGTTTTAAATTATTTAGAAAATCAAATAGCTTAATTAATATAAATCCTTTAAATTAAACGAAAAAAAATAGATTCAAGGAAAAAAATTGTATTTTTGAATTATTCATCTTGCAAGAAAAGATATAATTTCTTAAATTTTCATTAATAAATAAAGGTTATGAGAATATTGCTCTTATAGTCGATTTAAGATTAAAACCAAAGTTTTTGGTTTTCTTTCCAAAAAAAATGGCATTACTAGATTTTATATGAAGGCAAATTTAGTTAAAAAATGCTACACTTTTTGTGAGGAATTAGAATTTGCATTGATGGACTATAACTTAGGTTATAGAAAAACAAGCTATGCAAGCTTGTTGAGGCTTTTTAAAGCCTAAAAATTGTTTAACAAAAAAATTGGTTATTAGAGGAAAAAGTAATGGATAACAAGCAACTTGAAAGTTTAATTCAAACTGCAGTTAAGAAAATTAATGGTAAAAAAGAAAATGATATATGTCGCTTTATTCCTATTTCAACAGGGGGCTATATACATCATTTTACTATGAGAAAAATGAAAACGGAAGATCCAAAACAATTAGTCGAGTGGATCAATAAGCATATTGTTAATTCCAACAATCCGCAAGAAGTGACGCCTAAACCAAGAGCCGCTAGAGGGTCTCGCAAAAGACGTGATCTTTTCACATTGTCAAAGCAAGATTTAGAAAAAATGATTCAGATGGCAAGGCTTGCGGGCGATAACGAAATGGTGAGAAAACTTACTCCACCACGTGATTTGAAGACCATTAAAAAAGAATTGATCTCTTCCGTTCGTCATGGTCGCATCGATATCGATCTATGGAATCTATATGTTGAAGCCGCTACAACTCCTTCACAGACATTAGCGACAGCTTTAAATTAATTAATTTACAGTCGTCAAGATTACTTTATAGGTCTTGGGATTACTCAAGACCTATTTTCAAGTGATAAATTCAAACATTACTTTTAAGAAATATATGCTATCGACCTTAAGTTATTTAATTCCTGTGGCCATCACGGAACCTATAAAATCATTTTATCATCTTCATGAATTGCAAAAAAATCACCCTGAAGTGTTGCAGGGGCATGTTTTGCATCCATCATTTTAGCAGCTCCTTTGGCTGAAACTGTAATTTTTCTAGCTTTTATCGGTATAGTTGTTATATCACCTCTCTCGTAGAACAAAAACGTAGTGCTTGCCTGTTTGAATCTAGGCAACCATCTTATAGTTATAGCCTGGCTTATTCTAATAATCGCAACATTTTCATTCTCGACGGCTTCCTTGTTCATCTTTTCACTTTCCGTAATGAGGGGCGGAGCTATTTGTTATCTAGGCGGAAAAATATTGAAAAACTCGTTAAACAAACAGAAAGCTAGCTTCTACTTTCATGAAGACACAGTGGTAATCTAATATGGCTGAAGATGCGATGTTCAATTTTATTCTACTTGCTTGTACCTGGAGGATAATGAGAAACGTGAATAGATAAGTTTATCTCGTCAACCAGTTTTTGGAGCTCTTTCTTCCAAAGTCGATTACGACTAGAATTGCTTCCGCCACCATCAGTAGTAATGTAGAGACTTGTTGCTGTGGGATATGCTTGGAGTCTAATACCATTCCACCAACGACGTATTGTCTCAACAGCAAATTCCGCAATATCATGATCAATTCCTACAGAAAAAAATCCTTTATTTTTCGTGATATCATAGACTCCATATGGAATCGCTTTGCCGAGTTTTTTGTCGACAAAATCGTAAACTTTAACGTCTGTTGGCTTTCCTTGTGGCAACCATTCTTTGCCATTATTTTTGTAGTTTCCTATAAGTTCTTTCTTTTTTGTATCAACAGAAATTACAGGATCACCGCGTTGCTGAAAAGCAGTAACCGTCTTATTAATATGCAGAAATTGCTCATTGGGATCTGGACGGGAAGATCCTTCATCAGTTTTTCGATTGCCTTGTAAACTATACTTTTGATCTCGAAGTTCTTGCGCAACAGTCATATGACTGAGTTTATGCCCCTTTTGATGCAGCTCTTTAGCGAGCTTTTGAGTGCTCTTACACGTCCAGCGAATACCGGACATCGGATCACCTCGTACCTTAGGCTCTATGAGAGCATCTAAATCGGAAAGAAGGGTAGGATCTTGTAATCGAAGGGATTTTCTGCCGCCGCCTTGTTTTCGAATACGGCGCAACTGCCCTTTAGCACGCGGCGATATTTCTTGTTCTTCCAGCTCCCGAATTCCTCGACAGATCGTCTTCCAGTCTAATCCAGTTGCTCTACCTACGATTGCTGCCCCTCCACGTCCAAGCTCTTTTACCCCTGCTGCAGACGAAATGCGACGAGTGTACTCATCCATGTTGTGGGAGAGGGCATTATATTTTCATGGAATGCTTTTTTCTAAATCAATCGTAGTACAGGCTGTTATCATAAGTACGTTGTTTCATATCACCTATAAAACAGGAAGTTATTTTTTTACGAGCCCTTATCAAGGTCATAATTCTTTCTGCTGATCTTTGAGATGTGGCAAATATACTCAACTTAGCTCAAAGTGAGAATTTCGGCTGCGCCAAAGCCTCCGGATTGAACAATCGAAAGCAAACCAATATTATAAATATGAGCTTGCTTTCGATTGTTCAATCGCGAGAGCTTCCACGTTGCCCAAATTCTCACTTTCAGCTATGTCGAGTATATATTGCATTCATCTGTAAATCTGCAGAACTCAAGGTTGCGCCGTTCAAGTTGTTTATCCAATTCGTCAAGCACTAAGTTACTCAAGAGTGGACTTAATGGACTTCCTTGCACGGACCCTTCTTCTGATCGAGTTCTCACTCGATTCATCATAATTCCTCCACCGAAAATCATTCCAATCAGTCTTAGTACTCTTGTGTCTTTTATATGCTCTTTAAGAAATAAATAAACTTGCCTGTGCAAACCCAGTTATGATACATTTAAGCTAAGAACCTGTTCAAAATCTTAGACAAGTCGAGAAATACATGTTTGCAAAACTGATATCCTTATTGGGTCTTGCTATAATTACACTCCTGACTAGCTGCTATCCTGAAAAACCTCCCATCAATAAAAAGTCTACATTAAGGATAAGCACCGAGACTGAACCACAAACTTTTGATCCTCGCCATGTGCGAGATTTATCCGACACGACTTACATGCATTTGCTTTATGAAGGTCTGACCCGCAGCGAAAAAAATGGCAAGATTGTTCCCGGTATGGCGGAAACTTATTCAACTTCAGCCGATAAAAAAACCTATGTTTTTAAAATTCGTAAAAGCCAATGGTCGGATGGTCAACCCGTTACTGCCTATGATTTTTACGAGACATGGAAAACAATGCTGGATCCTGAATTTCCTGCCCCTAATGCTTATCAACTTTATGTCATTAAAGGGGCTAAAGACACTAAAGAAGGAAAAATTTCCTTTGAAGAATCTGGTATTCAAGCCCTTGATGACCGTACACTTGTTGTAGAATTAGAAAATCCCACTCCTTATTTTCTGACTCTTGCCTCGAGCTATTTCTTCTATCCGACTTGTCGCGCAGCACGCATTGACAGCAAAATAGACCAAATGGAGCAGGTCACTAATGGTCCTTTTCGCTTAGAGAAAGGCTCTCGTCTTTCTAATGAGTGGATAATGGTTCCTAATCCCTATTATTGGGATCGAAGTGCCGTTAAACTCGACGAAATTCAAATTCTCAAGATTGACAATTCAACGGCTCTTCACATGTTTGATCAAAATGAATTAGAATGGGCAGGTTCCCCTCTTTCGACAATTCCGATTGATGCCTTGGCATCCTTAAAACAAAAAGGCGACTTAAATATTCAACCGGCCCACGGTGTTTACTTTTTAAGATTAAATACAGAGCATCCTCCTTTTAATAATACCAAATTCCGTCGTGCTTTAGCCTTTGCTTTAAATCGAACAGATTTAGTCCAACATGTTTTGCAAGGCAATCAAATTCCGGCTCAAGGTTACCTACCTTCTTCTGAAGAAGCATCCAAACCGCTCTTCCGGGACCATGATGTTAAACTTGCTAAAAAGCTGTTTGCAGAATCATTAAAAGAGCAAGGCTTAACTTCTTCTTCCTTACCGACAATCCTGGTCTGTTATGCGAATAATCCCCGCTCGCATAAAATTGCCCAAGTCCTTCAACAGCAATGGAAAGAAGCTTTCGACTTGCACGTTGAATTACAAAGTTGTGAAAGCAAGGTCTTCTACGACCATTTAAACCGCCATAATTACCAAATCGGCATCGGCTCTTGGTTTGCCGATATTCAAGACCCGATCTCTTTTTTAGATGTCTTCAAATATAGAAATAATGGAACAAACAATACGCAATGGGAGCATCCTGACTACATTCGACTCATGGATGAATCCGCTCAAGCTAAATCCAAAAAACGAGAGGATCTATTAAAACAAGCGGAGAAATTGTTAATCACGGAAATGCCTATTATCCCCCTTTTTTATTCTACTTATAACTACTTACAAAGTGCCCGGCTAAAGGGCGTCTATTTCTCCGATTTAGGCTATCTTGATTTGAAACGTGCTTATTTAGAAAAAAACCCGGGAAATGTTAACCATTAATGCTTGTCTATTTTTTTAAAAAAATACTCTTTTTACTTAGTTCTCTTTTCCTTTTGATGACTCTCACTTTTATCTTAATGAAAGCCATGCCCGGCGATCCGTTTAGTCAAGAGCAGGCTATGAGCAGGCAAGAACATCATTCTCTATTAAAACAGCATGGATTGAATCTTTCTTATTTAGAACAATACAAAAATTATTTATATTCTACTCTGAAAGGTGATTTAGGAAATTCTTTAATCTACCAAAATCGCACTGTCAATCGACTCATTCGGGAAACTTTCCCCACTTCTGCTTATTTAGGCTTACAAGCATTGACATTAGCCCTTTCACTTAGTTTATTTTTAGGGCTTTTATGCGCACTTAAACCAGATAGCCCGATCGATTATCTGATTCAAATCGTGATGGCCTTAGGAATTTCAATTCCCGGTTTTATTTTGGCTACAATTTTGCAATATCTGTTTTCGATTAAGTGGCATTTATTACCCATAGCCCGTTGGGGAACATTTTCTCACACGATCCTTCCCTGCTTGACTTTAGCTGCTTTACCGACCGCTTTTATGACTCGATTAATCCGCAATAATCTTCTCGAAGTTTTGCAAATGGATTACATCAAAACAGCTAAAGCTAAAGGCTTGCATCCTCTTGTTTTGCTTTTGCGGCATGCCTTACGCAATGCCTTACTGCCCGTTTTAACCTATTTAGGACCTTTAGCATCCGTGTTGTTAATAGGAAGTTTTATCGTAGAAAATATTTATAGCATACCGGGATTAGGTCAATGGTATGTCAATAGCGTGACTAATCGCGATTATCCTTTGATCATGGGATTAACACTTTTCTATTCTTTATTATTGATGAGCTTGAACTTTATCGTGGATATAGCCTATGGATTTCTAGATCCTCGTATTCGCATCTTTTCCGAGGAGGAATAATGCAAAGGATAGTTCCTCGTTTGCATCGAACAGCTTGGCAAAAATTTCAACAGCAGCCGATGGGAATGTGCGGCATCTATCTACTCGTGGCTCTAGCTCTATTCGTTAGTCTGAGTGGTTTTTTTTCCCCTTTCCGTTATGACGAAATCCACTTGATTGCAAAAAACCACCCACCCTCCTTACGTTTTTGGTTTGGAACAGACGATTTAGGCAGAGACGTCTTGATACGCACTAGCTATGGCGCATACATTTCGCTATGCATTGCATTAGCCACTGTCATTATCGATTTAATATTAGGATTCCTGATAGGTAGCTTAGCCGCCCTTTCAGGTAAAAAAACTGGTGAATGTCTCATGCGTTTTCTCGATATTTTCTATTCGATTCCGACTTTATTGATAGCGATTTTACTTTCAGTCATTCTAGGCTCAGGGTTCTTTTCGATTGTACTGGCCATCAATTTAATTAGCTGGATCACAATGGCCAGAATAGTCAGAGGACAACTCTTGCTTTTAAAAGAAATGGATTTTGTAATGGCTTCAAGATCATTAGGAGCTAGCTCCTCACGTATCTTATTTACCCATCTTTTGCCGAATACTTGGGGTCCAATTATGCTCACTTTAACCATGACGATTCCTTCAGCAATTTTTTCTGAAGCTTTTCTAAGTTTTCTAGGCTTAGGAATTCAGGCTCCGATGGCCAGTTGGGGCACGATGGCACATGAAGGATTGGCCGCCTTTCAGTACTATCCATGGCGCTTATTTTTCCCTGCGGCTTTCATTAGCATCACCATGTTAGCCTTTTATTTAATCGGAGAAGGCCTTAAAAAATCTTTTAACAACGCTCCTGCTATGAATCTGCCATGAACGAATCCTTATTAAATGTAGATCGATTAAATTTATTTCTTACAACGACAAGCTCTCAAATCCCACTCCTTCAAGGAGTGAATTTTAAAATTAACCAAGGAGAGATCTTAGGGCTTGTCGGCGAGTCTGGATGCGGAAAGAGCTTGACTGCACAATCCGTTCTAAGGCTTCTTAATCCTCGATATTTTAAAATAACCGGAACGATTAAATTCAAGGGAGAAGACCTTCTACTTTTATCTGAAAGATCTTTACGGCAAGTGAGAGGAAGTGCAATCGGATTGATGTCCCAAGACCCTTCATCGGCTTTAAATCCGACTTTGAAAATCCGAACTCAATTGCTGGAAGGATTCCTAAAAGTCAACCCGGGCTCAAGTCACAAAGATGCAAATAAAGTCGGCATAGAGTGGCTAGACCGGATGCACATTCCTAATTCGTTACTTAGAATGCAGCAATACCCTCATGAGCTTAGCGGAGGCACAAAACAAAGAATCGCACTTGCGATGGCTTTGATCTGTCGTCCTTCCTTACTGTTGGCCGATGAACCGACGACGGCTTTAGACGTCACTGTGCAAGCAGAGATTCTCCTGTTATTCAAAGAATTAGTTAAGGAATATGCTTTGAGTATTTTACTCATTACCCATGATCTAGGAGTCGTCGCAAATTGCTGTGATCGCGTAATAGTCATGCGTGCTGGTCAAATCGTTGAAACAGGCACGGTCGATGAGATTTTTTTCAAACCTCGGCATCCTTATACTCAAACATTGTTACAAGCTAAACAAAATTCGATACAATATGCAAAATGAACACAATCAACCTTTACTTCAAGTAACCGGTCTGACAAAAAGCTTTAAATCAGGTCGTCATGTCATCGCGGCACTTAATGGTGTCTCTTTAATCCTCTCCTCTGGAGAGGTTTTAGGTATAGGCGGAGAAAGCGGGTGCGGCAAGTCCACTTTAGGAAAAGTCATTTTACGTTTAATAGAACCTTCAAGCGGTTCCATCAGATTTGAGGGGAAAGAACTTTTAAATCTGTCTCAATCTCGATTGCGTGTCGAGCGGCAAAATATGCAAATGATTTTTCAAAATCCCGGCGGCTCTTTCAATCCGCGCTTCAACGTCAAAGAGATTTTATCCGAGCCTTTTATTATCCATCGTTCGATTCAAGAACCCCAACGAAGTGAAAGAATCAAAGATTTATTAGATCAAGTGGGTTTAGAGAGACATTTTTTAGAAAGATATGTCCATGAACTTAGTGGAGGACAAAAACAACGGATTGCTATAGCAAGAGCATTAGCTTTAAATCCCCGCTTGATTATTTGTGACGAGCCTTTTTCGGCTTTAGATGCTTCCATTCAAGTGCAAATTATCCGATTATTAGAAAAACTGCAGAAAGAATTGGGCTTGGCTTATATTTTAATTTCCCATGATCTTTCAGCGATGCGAAGCTTTACTGATAGGATGGTGATTATGTACTTCGGTCAAATTGTAGAAACCGGTCCGAGTCGAAAGGTTTACGACCAACCTTTACATCCTTATACACAAGCTTTAATTTCCGCCATCCCCTTGCCTAATCCTCAACTGGAACGTTTAAGAAAACCCATTGTTTTAAAGGGTGAGATGCCAAGTTTATTGAAAGCAAGCAAAGGTTGTCCTTTTCAAGGGAGATGCCCCAAAGCAATTCAGATATGTAAAGAAGTTTCACCAGCATTGAAAGAAATTAATCCTGGTCATTTCACTGCTTGTCATCTTTCTTGCGGAAAATGAATAAAAAAACAGTTTGATTCGTTGCGGTAAGTAGTCAAGTCCTAAATCTTGTGTAAATTCATTTGTTAGCTTCTGTTTTCCTTCTTCCTAAGCCTCTTTTTTTAGTCCTATCTCCGTATCTTAACGGTCGATATTCACGAGACTTCTTTTAAAT
>Ga0105047_10002495_pt1 | contig 32782 bp, 22 predicted proteins | sample MAT04_FD_78384 | JGI IMG/M metagenome (GOLD analysis project Ga0105047, IMG submission 78384) | Freshwater microbial communities from Lake Fryxell liftoff mats and glacier meltwater in Antarctica - MAT-04 (megahit assembly) | ecosystem: Environmental > Aquatic > Freshwater > Ice > Liftoff... | reverse complement strand
GGCAAGCGCCCGCAGATCTGTCGGACCAGCGGTTCGAGATGCTGTTTCACCGATGCTTCCACGCGGCGTTCGAGGCTGCCGCTGAGGCCTCCAACGATCAGGCTGAACAAGGAAACATCGGCGGCGTCCAAGGCCGCCATGGCGGCTCGCTCGCCTCCATTCACGCCCACCTTGGCCAGTTCAATGACCTGTCCGCGATAGTCGAGCAGTTGCTGGCGTTGCCGCGTGTCGATGGCTACCGCCTTGCCGTCTACGAGGAAGTCGCCCTTTGGGGTGATCTGCGCCTCCGGCAAGGAAGGCTTGTCGGCGGATTTCCTGTTCCCGTTTTTGCCAAAGTGCAGGCTTTGGTCGAGGGAAAGGTTCTCGCTGTCCAGTTCGATGCGTGCCTTGGCCATTTCGGCGCGGACTTCCTGACGGGCGTCAGCCAAATCGCGTTTGATTTCCGTGCGGATCTCGGACGGCGCCGATTCGGCGGGGTGTGAATCCAGCGGCAGCAAGGCGGCGAGGAGGACTAGGACAAGAGGCTTGCTTGCGTTCATGGCGCGATCTCTATTGGGTTGGAGGGCGATTCAAGAAAGCGATCAGTCGGCCAGTTCGCGCCAGCGGCGCAGGTAGATCGCTGCAGCGATGAAGGCCACGCCCAAGGCCACGCCAATCCACATGTCCGCCGTTGCGAATGCCTGCCAGCTGGTGGTCAGGTCGATGGCACTGGCCAGCTGGTCGGGCGAATTGATTTCCTGCCCGCCGGTCGGATCCAGGCCGATAGCCGGATACCAGGAACCAGGCACCACACTCAGCAGGCCGCGATAGACCAGTGTGTACCAGACCTTGTCCACCGGGAACGAGGTGCCCGGCAGGATTCGGATCATGCTGACGATGACGCAGGCCAGCACCGGCAGCAGCACGGCCCACAGGAACGGCTTGCTGCGCGCCCAGGCCGAACACAACATCAGCCAGCCCACGGCGGGCAACGCCCACAAGATGTAGACCGGCAGTGAGGCCAGCACGCCGCCAATGATCTTGAGCGGATGCGAATGGGTGAACACCGCAGTGCCTGCGGAAACACCGTTCACGGTCAGGGTCAGCGCGGAGATCAGCCACAAGGAAAGTCCGATCAGGATGCCGACGGCCACCGCGATGATCGGCGCCAGCAGCAGCGCCCACACCGCCTTGGACAGCACCATCTGCGTGTCGGACACCGGCAGCGATTTCCAGAACAGGATGCTGCGGTCGCGACGATCGTCGTACAGCGAACCCAGTGCGTAGAAGAACACCACGAAAGCCAGCACGGTGAAGGCGAGCAATACGCCAGCCAGCAGCACGCCGTCACCGAAGCCGCCGAGGGTCGCGGCCATATTGCCTTCATCGGTGATCTGGAAGCTGTCGCCGCCAGCCCTGCGACCAGCAATGCTGCCGATCACGGCCAGGATCAGGTACAGCACCGAGATGATTGCGCCGGTAATCACCGGGGCCCACAGGAAGCCGCCCCGGTTTTCCCAGAACTCGCGCTTCAATAGCCATTTGAAGGTGTTGGTCTTGTGCCCTGTGTGGACGGTCTGGCTTTGCGGGCGATCGATATGAGCGCTGGCGTTCATGCGTAAGTTCCTTTCATGATGGCCACAAACAGGTCGGCCAGGCCGGGGTTGCGGGTTTCGCCCAGTGCGGCGAGTTGCTGGCGCGGAACACCGTCGAACAGCATCACGGTCTTGCCGAAGGGCAGGGCGCGTTCGTCGATGGGATTGAGCGCGCGCGCCTGCTCGATGGTGTCGCTGGTGGTCAGGACTTCGGTGTAGCGCTCGGCCACGTCGTCCATAGGCGAGGTCAGCACGATCTTGCCGTCGCGGATGAACATCACGTCGGTGAGGATGTGTTCGATTTCCTCCACCTGGTGGGTGGTGATGATGATGGTCTTCTGCTCGTCGAAATAATCTTCCAGCAAGCGCTGGTAGAACTGCTTGCGATACAGGATGTCCAGGCCCAGCGTGGGTTCGTCCAGCACCAGCAGCTTGGCGTCGATCGCCATCACCAATGCCAGGTGCAACTGCACGATCATGCCCTTGGACATTTCGCGCACACGCAGCTTCGGATTGAGCTGGGTGTTGGCGATGAATCGCTCGCACTTGGCGCGGTCGAAACGGGGATGGATGCCGTCGACGAAATCTATGGCCTCGCGCACCCGCATCCAGCGCGGCAGCACCGCCACGTCGGCGATGAAGCACACATCGCGCATCAATTCGTCACGCTGGGTGCGAGGGTCCAGGCCGAGTACCTTGAGGTTGCCCTCGAACGGCACCAGGCCCAGGATCGCCTTGAGTGCGGTGGTCTTGCCCGCGCCATTGGGGCCTATCAGGCCGATGATCCGGCCGGCCTCGATCTCGAAGCTGGTGTCGTCCAGCGCCAGCTTGCTTCGATAGGCCTTGCGCAGGCCGCGCGCGCTGATCACGTTGGTTGCATCGGTGTTTGTAGCTACGGCATTCATTTCACAGCCCCTTTGCGCAGCAGTTCTTCGGTGGACAGGCCCAGACGCTGGATGCGCTCGGCTACAGCCGGCCACTCATCCTGCAGGAATCTTTCGCGCTCACTGGTGAGCAGTTTTTTCGATGCCTCGTCGGTCACGAACATTCCCAGTCCCCGGCGCTTTTCTACGAGTGCCTCGTCCGCCAGTTCCTGGTAGGCGCGCGAGACGGTGATCGGGTTGAGCTGGTATTCGGCCGCTACCTGGCGCACCGAAGGCAGTGCGTCGCCCGGCTTGAGTACGCCGTCGAGCATCATGGCAATCACGCGCTCCTTCAGTTGACGATAGATGGGAGCGCCATCGTTCCACTGGATAGAAGTCAAGGTCATCATGTTTCAGCCCCGCGGGCGCAGTGACTGCGCGAAAGAGAAGTAGGGCATCGACAGCGAAGCACGCGAATGGCGATGCTTGCGCTTGGGAACGAACGCGTCCTCGGCGGCTTCCACAGCGTCGCCTTCGATGGTTTCGACCAGCGCTGACGGCTCGATCGAACCCGGCAGCCGCGGAGCAGTCCCGGCGACGATCCCGGCGACCAGCAGGACGCTGATTCCGGCGACAGCCGACAGTGCGGTGAACAGTTGGTCTTTCATGGAACTCCCCTGCGTTGGGTGAGTGGTGTTGTATTGAACTATAACACCCAAACACGCTATGTCAAGTGGGGCGGTGGACTTTTTTCTGCAACCTGAGGAAAGGGGGTCCGGGGCTCATGACCGTAGGGGTACACCCATGAAACTGATTTAAATCAGGTTTCTAGTCAACGTTGGGCTTTGTCGAGGGCGAGGAGGGCGGCGGCAGGCGCAACACGCCGGTGTGGCAACGTTTGCTGGATGAACGAAGCCCACCTCCTTTCCGGGAGTGCCCTTGGATTCCTCGCGACGCGCTTGCGCATGCTCGCCGAATCGGTCGAAGCATCACCGCGCGCAACCCACCGTGAGCCACGATGCGAGGGCGTGGACTGATGCAGCGGCGGGCTGGCCCGCGCCAGCCAGGAATCCGGGAACTCTCCAAACATGGGATCTCGCAGCCTTCCACTGCATCGCCAACCCCACGGCGCCTTGCAACTGCAACCCAAGCTTCACAGCGTGTTGATTGATCCCGATGGCAAGGTATCGCTCATTCCACGGATTCGTTGAACGTCTGCCTGCAATGCAGCAGCCCGGACGCAAGACAGCGTGCGGGATCGGCGTTCAGCGGTGCATGCGACAATGCCGGCCGCTGCGCCGGGTCCGGCGCTTATTGAACGATTGAAGGAGTCGGGATGAAACGGTCGGTGCGCGGCGTTGCCGCTTTGGTGGCAGCCACTTTGGCAATGATGGGAGGCAATGTTTTGGCACAGGAAAAAACCGCGCTGGTGAGCGAGCGCGACAGGGTCAGCTATGCCGTCGGTATGGACGTGGGCAAGTCATTCGCCCCAGTCGCGAACTATATCGACCTGACCGCTTTCGAGAAGGCATTGAAGAATGCATTTGCCGGTGGCCAGCCGCTGCAGTCCGAGGAAGTGGCGAAGGCCACCGACGCGTCCTTGCGCATGACCCTTGCCGCTGCCCAGGGTGCACCGGTTCCTGGCACGCCGCCCGGTTCGCAGCCGCCCGCCGTAGCCAAGGACCAGGTCGGCCTGATGCTGGGTGATCGCGCGGTCGGCCCGGCGCTGATTCCGCTCAAGGCCGATCTCGACCTGGCAGTGGTACTGCAGGCGATGCGTGACTCTTTCGCCCAAAGCCAGCCGTTGCTCAGCCAGCAGGAAGCCGAACAGACGATGCAGGCGTTCATGGCTGGCAAGCAGGCCGAAATGACCCGCAAGCAGGCCAGCGTCGGCGCCGACAATCGCGCCGAGGGCGCGGCATTCCTGACCAAGAACAAGAGCGAAAAAGGCGTAGTCACCACTCCGTCCGGCCTGCAGTACATGGTGTTGCGCCAAGGCAGCGGCCAGCGTCCTACCCGTGACAGCCGCGTTCGCGTCAACTACGAGGGCAAGCTGCTCGACGGTACCGTGTTCGACAGCTCTTATCAGCGTGGTGAACCGGCCGAGTTCGGCCTGAGCCAGGTGATCCCTGGCTGGACCGAAGGCGTTTCGCTGATGCCGGTCGGTGCCAAGTACCGGTTCTGGATTCCCTCCAGCCTCGCCTATGGCCCCAGCGGCACCCAGGGCGGCCCGATCGGGCCCGATGCCACCCTGACTTTCGATGTCGAATTGATGGGCATCCTGCAGTAATCAATCCAAGGGTTCAAAAGCAATGCGGATAGCAATTTTCGGTACCGGTTACGTAGGGCTGGTGACGGGCGCCTGCCTGGCTGAAGTCGGCCATGAAGTGTTCTGCGTCGATATCGACGAGGCCAAGGTGGCCGGCCTGAACAATGGCGTCGTGCCGATTTTCGAGCCTGGGCTGGAAGGTCTGGTGCAGGACAACCACGCCGCCGGCCGACTCCATTTCACCACTGATGCAGCGCATGCCGTGGTCCAGGGCGAGGTCGTGTTCATCGCCGTGGGCACGCCGCCCGACGAAGACGGCAGCGCTGACCTGCAGTACGTCCTGGCGGTGGCCCGCAGCATCGGCCGCTACATGGTCAAGCCGACGGTGGTGGTCGGCAAGTCCACCGTCCCGGTGGGCACTGCGGACAAGGTGCGGGCTGCCATCGCCGCCGAGCTGGAAAAGCGCGCGTTGGACATCGAGTTCCAGGTCGTATCCAACCCCGAGTTCCTGAAGGAAGGCGATGCGGTCGCCGACTGCCTGCGGCCGGATCGCATCGTGCTGGGTTCCGACAGCCCGGCGGCGATCGAGAAGATGAAGCGCCTGTACGCGCCCTTCAACCGAAACCACGAACGCATCGTGGTCATGGACGTACGCTCGGCCGAGCTCACCAAATATGCCGCCAACGCCATGCTCGCCACCAAGATCAGCTTCATGAACGAGATGGCGAACATCGCCGAACGCGTGGGCGCGGATATCGAACACGTGCGCCACGGTATTGGTTCGGACCCGCGCATCGGCTGGCACTTCATCTATCCGGGCGCCGGTTACGGCGGCTCGTGCTTTCCCAAGGACGTTCAGGCGCTCGCGCGCACCGCGCAGCAGCACGGGTATGGCACCCGCCTGCTGGACGCCGTGGAAGAAGTGAACGAAGCCCAGAAGGGGCATCTTTTCACGCTGATCCAGCGTCACTACGACGTAGGCGAGGACGAAGGCGTGCGCGGCAAGACCTTCGCGGTATGGGGACTTTCGTTCAAGCCCAATACCGATGACATGAGGGCGGCATCCAGTCGCCGCCTGCTGGCCCAGTTATGGGAAGCCGGTGCACGGGTGCAGGCCTACGATCCGGAAGCCACCAGCGAAGCCCGCCGCGTGTTCGGCGAACGCGATGACCTGGTCCTGTGCGATTCGGCGACGGCGGCGGTGCAGGGCGCCGATGCGCTGGTGGTGGTGACCGAGTGGAAGCAGTTCCGCAGTCCCGATTTCCCCAAGCTGGCGGCAACCTTGAGCGACCGCGTGGTGTTCGACGGCCGCAACCTGTACACGCCTTCGGAAGTCGAAGCCGCCGGCCTGGCCTATTACGGCATCGGCCGGGGGCGCTCCATCCATGCCGGCTGATCCGGGCGCAGGTGGTGCCATGGGCCACGGCCTGTTGGATCATGGCCTGTTGGAGCAGCGGCTGGAGCAGCGCCTGATCGAATTGGAAACGCGGTTGGCTTTCCAGGAACACGCGTTGAACGAACTCAGCGAAGCATTGGCCGATGCCCGCGCCGAAGGCAGTCGCACCGCCGAACTCATGCGGGGCATGCTCACCGACCTGCGCAAGGTGCGCACCGAGCTTTACGCCGATGCGGCCGAAGAACCGCCGCCGCCGCATTATTGAACGCCGCGCGCTTGAACCCGCGCGCGCATCGTGTTCCCGTATGCGCTTGTCGTTCGATCGATACCGAAGACCATGACTGACTCACTGCGCGACCAACTGCTGGGCCTCGGTTTCAAACCTGCTCCGAAGCCGGAGCGCAAACCGGAACCTCGGCCGGCACACAAGTCCGAGCGAGCGTCCGACGCGCGTGCGCAGCGTCGGCCAGAACCCAGGCATGAGGGGCGCAGCGAGCAGCAGCAACGCCAGCCCCGCGCTCCCGAAGCGCGTGGCAACGGCGACCGGCCTGGGGCCAGGGCCAGAGGCAATCGCCCCGCCCCCTCAAATTCGCAACCCAACAATCCACGACCGGCGGGCTCGCGCGGGGAGATGGACCTCGCCAAGGCGTACGCCATCCGCGCGCAGAAAGAGAAGGAAGAACGGGTCGAGGCCGAGCGCCTCAAGCAGGAAGAGGCACGGGTGCGACGCGAAGCCAAGGCCAGGCTGGAAACGCTGCTCAAGGACAAGGCGCTCAACCACCCCGATGCCGACATCGCCCGCCACTTCCAGTACGGCACCAAGATCAAGCGTGTGTACGTGACCGCCGAACAGCTGAAAGCCCTCAATGCCGGCCAACTGGGGGTGGTGCAGCAGAACGGCCGCTACCTGCTGGTCGACGCGGTGTTGCTGGCTGAAGCCGAGATACTGTTTCCCCCTTGCGTCGCATTGAAAGTGGATCCCGATGCGTTGCCCATCGCTGACCCGTACGCCGATCCGAGATATCAGGTGCCTGACGATCTGGTCTGGTGAACGGCGCGCGAGTCGCCTGGTTTCCCTGTTCCCCAATGGGACATACGTCAATGCGTGGATCCTAGCGTGCTCGGGTGCCCTCTCTTCAATGCACGAGGCATCCGGGCAAGCTCGGATCTACAAAACATCGGGCATCCGGCAAGCTCGCATCCACAAAGCCTGGAGCCTCAGGGCAAGTGCGCACCTAACAGGCTGAAATGGATCGCGGTTTCGCTACCAGCCAGTACCAGCTGATGACGGCGGCGAGCAACGCGGCGCAGCCTGCCGCGAGAAACGCCACCTCTCCGCCGAAACGCCACAGCTGTCCGGCGGCCAGTGCACCCACCACGCCACCGACGCCCGAGGACAGGCCGTAGAACACGCCTTGTCCGTGCCCGTTCATGCGGCCGGGAAAGAAGCGAACCAGCAACTGCATCACCGCGGCGAAGAACGCGCCGAAATTGATTGCATGGGTAAGCTGCGCCAGCACCATCACTGGTGTGCTGTCGGGAAACAGGCCCGTGACCCACCAGCGCAGTGCTGCGGTCACCAGCGCGAACGTCAGCACCTTGCCTGCGTCCCAGCGTCGGAAGATGCGGCTGGCCAGAAAGAACACGCCGATCTCGGCCAACACGCCCACGGTCCAGAACATGCCCAGCGAAGAAGCCGAATAGCCGTGTTCGGAGAGATAGATCGAGAAGAACGTGTAGTAGGGGCCGAACGACACCTGCGCCAGGAAGGCGGCAACGAAGAAGGCGATGACCTCCGGCCGTTTCATGCGCGCGCGAAAGCTTTGATGCGCCGGATCGTGCACCTCCTCCGGCAGGTGTGCGTAGCGGTTTGCGTAAGAGGAAAGCAATATCGCGCCCAACAACGGCAGCATCAGCCACGGCAGCACCTGCACGCCCAGTCGATCGATCAATACCCCGTACAGCGCCACCACCAGGATGAAGCCGATCGAACCCCAGACGCGTATACGTCCATAGCGCTCGCTGCGTGCGCCAAGGTGCGACATGGTGATGGATTCGAACTGCGGCATCACCGCGTTGTAGGCGAAACAGAAGGCGCACATGACCACGAACAATCCGGCAAAACCCAGCGGCAGCAGGAACGCGGTAAAACTGGCCAACGCAAGCCAGCAGCCCAGGTGCAACCAGCGGATCGGATGCGGCGAACGTGCGGCCAGTGTGGTCCACGTACTGGGCGCGACGATGCGCGTGGCATACCACAGACTCATCAACACGCTGATCGCCGCAACGTCCATGCCGCGCGACTGCAGGTACAGGCTCCAGTACGGTGTGAATGCCCCGAGTGCCGCGTAGTAGGCGAAATAGAAAGCTGAAAGTCGCAGTGCGGGGAAACGGGCTGCAGCCGCTGCTGCTACATCATCGGATGGGCTCATCGCATCATCGCGTCGAGTGAACCCGGAAGCATGACCGATCGAGGACGGCCTGATCGACCCGACGAAAGGAATAGACGTTTCAACAACAGCATGAGAGCCCTGCCAATGCGCCACGGGGCGTCCCGATACGGCTGGTCGCTCGAAACATCATTCCGGATCGTAATCCAGGTTCGAAGCCAGCCAACGCTCGGCCTGCAGCAGCGTCACGCCCTTGCGCCTGGCATAGTCGAGCGCCTGCTCCTTGGAAACCCGACCCACCACGAAATACTGGCTCTGCGGATGACTGAAGTAATAGCCGGACACGGCGGCGGTCGGCAGCATGGCGAAGCTTTCGGTCAGCGTCATGCCGGCGTTGTCACCCGCAGCGAGCAGCTGGAACAAGGTTCCCTTTTCGCTATGTTCGGGGCATGCGGGATAGCCCGGGGCAGGGCGGATGCCACGATACTTCTCGGCGATCAAGGCCTCGTTATCCAGTGATTCGCTCGGCTCGAAGCCCCAGAATTCCTTGCGCACCCGCTGGTGCAGGCGCTCGGCGAGTGCTTCGGCCAGGCGATCGGCCAGTGCCTTGAGCAGGATCGAGTTGTAGTCGTCATGGTCCGCCTCGAACCGCGCCACGTGTTCGTCGATGCCGATGCCGGCAGTGACTGCGAATGCACCGATCCAGTCCTGTTTACCGCTGTCCTTGGGTGCAATGAAATCGGCCAGGCAGAAGTCGGGACGCTCGACGGGCTTGTCGACTTGCTGGCGCAGGAAGTGCAGGGTGGCCGTTGCTTCTCCCTCCGGAAGAAGGTGGCGCGAAGCGCCGGATGAGGGCGGGAGAACTCCTGCACCCGGAAGCTGCTCTGCTTGCCCATGGTCCATACCCTCATCCGCCCTGCGGGCAACTTCTCCCGGTGGGAGAAGGGAAACAACCACGTCGTCACCGACGCTGTTTGCCGGCCAGAGTCCGAACACCGCCTTTGCCGTCAGCCATTTCTCATCCACGATCCGCTGCAGCATCTCCCGTGCATCGCGGAACAGTTCGGTGGCCTGCACGCCCACCACCGGGTCGCTGAGGATGGCGGGATATTTCCCCGCCAGTTCCCAGGCCTGGAAAAACGGTGTCCAGTCGATGAGCTCGATCAACTCCGCGAGCGGGTAGTCGTCGAACACGGTGATGCCGGGCTGGTCAGGCGTCGGCGGCGTGTAGGACTCCCAGCCGCCATCGAAGCGCTGCGCACGCGCCTTGGCCAGTGGCACCAGACGCTTGGCATCGCCACGGTTGAGATGGCGCTTGCGGATTTCGGCGTAATCGGCGTCGTTGGCGGCCATGAACGGCCCGCGAAGGTCCTTGGAGATCAGCGACTGGGCCACACCCACAGCACGCGAAGCGTCCTTGACCCAGACCGTGGGCGATTTGTAGTGAGGGTCGATCTTCAGCGCGGTATGCGCGCGCGAAGTGGTGGCGCCGCCGATCAGCAGCGGCATGGTCATGCCCTGGCGCTGCATCTCGCGCGCCACATGGCTCATTTCCTCCAGCGAGGGCGTGATCAGCCCGGACAGACCGATCAGGTCCGCATTCTCCGCGCGTGCCGCGTCCAGGATTTTCTGGGTCGGCACCATCACGCCCAGGTCGATGACCTCGAAGTTGTTGCACGCCAGCACCACGCCCACGATGTTCTTGCCGATGTCGTGGACGTCACCCTTGACCGTGGCCATGATGATCTTGCCGTTGTTCTTGCCGATTTCCCCGGTTCGCAGCTTCTCGGCCTCGATGAACGGCAGCAGGTAGGCCACGGCCTTCTTCATCACCCGCGCCGACTTGACCACCTGCGGCAGGAACATCTTGCCTGCGCCGAACAGGTCGCCGACCACGTTCATGCCGTCCATCAACGGGCCTTCGATCACGTCCAGAGGGCGCGTCGACAACTGCCGCGCTTCCTCGGTGTCGGGTTCCACGTATTGGTCGATGCCATGGACCAGCGCATGACTCAGGCGCTCGCGCACCGGCTTGTCGCGCCAGGCCAGGTTCTCCACCTGCACCTCGCCCTTCTTGCCGCGATAGCGTTCGGCGATTTCCAGCAGGCGCTCGGTGCCATCCTTGCGGCGGTTGAGGATGACGTCCTCCACGCGTTCGCGCAGGTCCGCTTCGAGATCGTCGTAGATCGGCATGGCGCCGGCGTTGACGATGCCCATGTCCATGCCGGCTTCGATCGCGTGGTACAGGAACACGGCGTGGATCGCCTGGCGCACGGGTTCGTTGCCGCGGAACGAGAACGACACGTTGGAGACGCCGCCGGAAACATGGCAATGCGGCAGGGTCTTGCGGATGATGCGCGTGGCTTCGATGAAATCCACCGCGTAGTTGTCGTGTTCCTCGATGCCGGTGGCCACGGCGAAGATGTTGGGATCGAAGATGATGTCCTCGGCTGGGAATCCGACTTCCTCGGTGAGCACCTTGTAGGCGCGGGTGCAGATCTCGACCTTGCGCGCACAGGTGTCGGCCTGTCCCTCTTCGTCGAACGCCATCACCACTGCGGCGGCGCCGTAGCGCAGGACCTTGCGCGCCTGTTCGATGAAAGCCTCTTCGCCCTCTTTCAACGAAATGGAATTCACCACGCTCTTGCCCTGCAGGCATTTCAGGCCGGCTTCGATCACGCTCCACTTCGATGAATCCACCATCACCGGGATGCGCGCGATGTCGGGCTCGGACATGATCAGGTTGAGGAAGCGGGTCATCGCTTTTTCGGAATCGATCAGGCCCTCGTCCATGTTGACGTCGAGGATCTGCGCACCGCTGGCGACCTGCTGGCGCGCGACTTCCACGGCTTCCTCGTAGCGGTCGTCCTTGATCAGCTTGCGGAACTGCGCGCTGCCGGTGACGTTGGTGCGCTCGCCGACGTTGATGAACAAGAGCTCTGGCGTAATCACCAGCGGTTCGAGGCCGGACAGGCGGGTGTGGCGGGTTTCGTTATTCATTCGGATTGCGCCCGTGGGAGCTGTGGGTCATGCGGCGATCTCCAGCGCACTCGGCAAACGCCTTGGCGCAATCCCGCGCATCGCCTCGGCGATGGCGTGGATATGCGCCGGCGTTGTGCCGCAGCAGCCGCCTACCAGGTTGAGCAGGCCGGATTCGGCGAACTCCTTCAACGTGGTCGCCATTTCATCCGGGGTCTCGTCGTACTCGCCAAACGCATTGGGCAAGCCGGCGTTGGGATGCGCGCTGATGTACTGGTCGGCGACGCGCGCCAGGGTTTCCACGTGTTCGCGCAGGTCCTTGGCGCCCAGCGCGCAATTCAGGCCTACCGACAGCGGGCGCCCGTGCGAGATCGACGCATAGAAAGCCTCGGCGGTTTGTCCCGAGAGAGTTCTGCCGGAGGCATCGGTGATCGTGCCGGAAATCATTACCGGCAAGCGTCCCCCGCGGGCCTCGAACACTTCTTCGATGGCATACAGCGCCGCCTTGGCATTGAGGGTGTCGAACACCGTCTCGACCATCAGCGTGTCGGCGCCGCCATCGATCAGGCCCACGATGGCTTCGCGATAGGTGCCGCGCAAGGCGTCGAAGCTGGTGTTGCGGTAGCCGGGGTCGTTCACATCCGGACTGATCGACGCCGTGCGGCTGGTGGGCCCGAGCACGCCGATGACGAAACGCGGTTTGTCTGTCCGACCCTCGGCAGCATCCCGGGCTTCGATCGCATCGCAACAGGCGCGGGCCACCCGCGCACCTTCCTTGTTGAGTTCGTACACCAGGTGCTCGAGGTGGTAGTCGGCCTGGCTGACCGAGGTGGCGTTGAAGGTGTTGGTTTCCAGCAGGTCGGCGCCGGCTTCCAGGTACGCGGTGTGCACGTCGGCGATCACCTGCGGATTGCTGAGCAGCAGCAGGTCGTTGTTGCCCTTGAGGTCATGGGCGTCGGCATCAACCTGGGCGACTGCATGCCCGCACTTTCCATCATGCACGTGGGCGCTGTCGAAACCTTTGGCGAAACGCGCGCCGCGATAGTCGGCTTCCTGCAGGTCGTGACGCTGGATCATGGTGCCCATGGCGCCGTCGATGATCAGGATCCGCTGCTGCAGTGCATCTTGCAGTGCTTGTGCGCGTCGTGGGTTCAACCAGGGGAGCACGTTCACGGTTTCACTCCGATGAGCGAGATCACTTCGAAATGCGGCGGGCGGCGTTCGCGCGTCACCGTGCCCAGGTTGGACACCTGCAGCCCGGCTTTCTCGGCGAACTTGCGCAGTTCCTTGTCGGTGAAACCCAGGTTGACGTGGCTGTAGGCCAGCACCGTGGCCTGGTGTTCGTGTCGCGCGAGGCTACTCAGCAGAAGGCGTCCGCCGGGGCGCAGCACGCGTGCCGCCTCGGCTACTGCCTGTGCCGGCTTGAGCGAATAGGTGAGCGCGTGCATCAGCACCACCAGGTCGAAGCTGGCGTCATCGAAGCGCAGGGAATGCATGTCACCTTCGCGCACTTCCACATTCGGGAACCGGCGCAGACGTTCGCTGGCCGCGGCCACTACGCGCGCGCTGGTGTCAACGCAGACGTAGCGCGTGGCGTGAGGAGAAAGCAGTTCGGCCAGCACGCCGTCGCCCGACGCGATGTCCAGCACTTCGCCGGTTTCCAACAAAGGCAAGGCAGTGCGGGCGAGCGCTTCCCAGGTGCGGCCCGGGGAGTAATGACGCTCCATGTCACCGGCTACCGAATCGGCCCAGTTCTGCTCGGCGGCACGTGCGGCCAGGACGGCAGGGACACGTTCGGCGTCCTGACGCAGCAGCGGATCGTCGCTGCCCTCGCGCAGGCTGCGCCACAGCACGCGCTGGGCATCATCAAGGTTGGCTTCGTCGAAGCGGTAATAGGCCGACACCCCGGCGCGTCGGTCGCGCACCAGGCCCGCTTCCTTCAACTTCGCCAGATGGGTCGAGACCCGCGGCTGGGCCAGCTGGGTGATCGATGAAAGCTCGGCCACCGTAAGTTCCTCGCCCGCCAGCAACGCGAGCAGGCGCACGCGGGTAGCGTCGGCGAATACCTTCAGCCGGGTTGACCAGGCTTCCAAATCCATAATATCTTCCTATCGCGATATAAAGATATTGTCTTACCGGAGAGCAGTCAGGTCAACCTGCATACGCGTGCGCATGGTGGCCGCTACAATGGCGGCCGGACCAAATAACAAGGGGTTTGCCGTGGATTTCGGATTTACTGAAGAGCAGTTGATGATCCAGGACGTGGCGCGCCGGATCGCGCAGGAAAAGATCGCGCCCAGCGCCGAGCATTTCGACCGTGTCGGCGAATTCCCGCTCGAGAACATCCGCCTGCTGGGCGAGAACGGCCTGATGGGCATCGAAGTGCCGACGGAATACGGCGGCGCGGGCATGGACCCGATCGCCTACGTGCTGGCGATCATCGAGATCGCCGCGGGCGACGCGGCCCATTCGACCATCGTGTCGGTCAACAACTCGCTGTTCTGCAATGGCATCCTGCAGTTCGGCACCGAGGCGCAGAAGCAGAAGTACGTGCGCGAGATCGCCGAGGGCAAGGAAATCGGCGCCTTCGCACTGACCGAGCCGCAATCGGGTTCCGACGCCACCGCCATGCGCTGCCGCGCCGTGCGCCAGGACAACGGCAGCTACGTGATCAACGGCAAGAAAAGCTGGATCACGTCCGGCCCGGTGGCCAAGTACATCGTGCTGTTCGCCATGAGCGACCCGGACAAGGGTTCGCGCGGCATCACCGCCTTCCTGATCGACACCACCAAGGATGGCTTCCGCCGAGGCAAGGCCGAACCCAAGCTGGGCATTCGCGCCTCGGCGACCTGCGAGATCGAGTTCGAGGACTACGTGGCCGCCGCCGACGAAGTGCTGGGCAAGGACGGCGAGGGCTTCAAGATCGCCATGGGCGTGCTGGACGCCGGGCGCATCGGCATCGCGGCGCAGGCGATTGGCTTGGCGCGGGCCGCCTATGAAGCCACTTTGGCTTACGTGAAGGAGCGCAAGGCGTTCGGCGTGGCCATCGGCAGCTTCCAGATGACCCAGTCCAAGATCGCCGACATGAAGTGCAAGCTCGACGCTTCGCTGCTGCTGACCCTGCGCGCGGCGTGGGTGAAGTCGCAGGGACAGCGCTTCAGCACCGAGGCCTCGGTGGCCAAGTTGACGGCATCGGAAGCGGCCATGTGGATTACCCACCAGGCGGTGCAGATCCACGGCGGCATGGGCTACTCGAAGGAAATGCCGCTCGAGCGTTACTTCCGTGACGCCAAGATCACCGAGATCTACGAGGGAACCAGCGAAATCCAGCGCCTGGTGATTGCGCGCAACGAGACCGGCCTGCGCTGAATGCAGGCACGCCAGCACGTTGCGTCGCGGCGCTGCCGGCACGCCTGACCCGCGACGCCAAGGATCGCGGAGGTCCAGCGAGGAGCTGGGAGGTCCAATGACTGGTGCTGGGTGGCAGAGAGCCCGGCTTGCGCTGGGGCTTTGGTGAAACGACGTCCTTCAAGCGGACGTCCCTCCCGGCGCAAGGCGTCAACAGGCCTTGTAACGATTCTCTCCGGATTGCACGCAGCCTGTGCCGCAACTTCGACATGCCCAAAGTAATGGGACCGGTCAGCAGGGGTCCGTTAAAATCCACCCATGCGGGTCGCTCCCGCATCCATCCAGGAGAACCCGATGCGTAAGACCTTGATCGCATGCGCCCTTGCGCTCACTCTCACCGCCAGCAACCTTGCCGCTTCGCCGCAAGCCGGTGCGGCATCCACACCCGCAGCAACGGTATCGCAGTCCGACATTGCCGCGCAGACCGAACGACTCAACCAGTGGTTCGAGAAGAAATACGAGGAGCAGCTGCAGTTCAGTCCGCTGCAACTGACCTTCCAGGGCCGCAAGGATCGTTACGACCAGCTGGACGACATGTCCGAGAAGGCGCAGCTGGACCAGGTGGCCTGGCACAAGGCCAGCGTCGAGGAAATGCAGAAGACCTTCGATTACGCCAGGCTCAGCGATGAAGCGAAGTTCTCCTACGATCTATGGAAGCTGCAGTACGAAAACGCGCGTGACGGCGTCCCGTTCATGGCCGATGGCTATGCCTTCGACCAGATGAATGGTGCGCAGAGCTTCCTGCCTACGGTACTGATCAGCTTCCACAAGGTGGATGATGAGTCGGACTACATTGCCTATGTCGCGCGGCTGAAGGCGACTGCGCGCGCCTTCGACCAGCTGCTGGAGCGTGCCCGCGCATCGGCCGGGCAGGGCATACGTCCGCCGAAATTCGCCTACGAAGGCGTCATCGATCAGTCGCGCAAGGTCATCACCGGCGCGCCATTCACGGCCGGTGAGGATTCAGCCATATGGGCCGATGCGCAGGCCAAGGCTGATGCGCTGGTGAAGAGCGGCAAGATCGATGCCGCGCGCGCAACTGCCTTGAAGGACGAAGCACGCAAGGCTTTGCTGGAGCAGTTCAAACCCGCCTACGAGCGTGTGATCGCGTGGAGCGAGGAAGAACTGCCCAAGGCAGCGGTGAACGCCACCGGCGTGGGCACCACCCATCCCAACGGCAAGGCGTACTACGAGCACCAGCTGCGCCAGATGACCACCACCAACATGACCGCCGATGAAATCCACGCGTTGGGCCTGAAGGAAGTGGAGCGCATCAAGGGCGAGATGACGGCGCTCAAGGACAAGGTAGGTTTCAAGGGTGACCTCGACGCCTTCTTCGCCTTCATCGACAGCGACCCGCAGTTCGCGTTCGCCAACACCGACGCCGGCCGCAAGGCCTACATCGATGAAGCGACGAAAGCCATCGCCAACATCAAGAAGGAGCTGCCGAATTATTTTGGCCTGTTGCCGAAAGCGGATCTGGAAGTGAAGCGCGTGGAAGCTTTTCGCGAGCAGGACGGCGCCGCACAGCATTACTTCGCCGGCACACCTGATGGCGCACGTCCGGGCGTGTACTACGCGCACCTGTCCGACATGAATGCGATGCCGAAGCCGGAGCTGGAAGTGATCGCTTATCACGAAGGTCTGCCTGGCCATCACATGCAGATCTCGATCGCGCAGGAGCTGACCGGCGTGCCCAAGTTCCGCACCCAGGCAGGCTTCACGGCGTATTCGGAAGGCTGGGGCCTGTATTCGGAATGGCTGGCCAAGGAAATGCCGAACACCTACCAGGATCCGTATTCGGAATTTGGCCGCCTGAGCTCGGAGATGTGGCGCGCGATCCGCCTGGTGGTGGACACCGGGCTGCATGCCAAGGGTTGGACCGAACAACAGGCGGTGGAGTACTTCGACGCCAACAGTGCGGTGCCGCTGACCGCCATCAAGTCGGAAGTGCAGCGTTACCTGATCATGCCCGGCCAGGCCACTGCCTACAAAGTCGGCATGATCCGCATCCAGGACCTGCGCAGGAAGGCGGAGACCGAGCTGGGCGCGAAGTTCGATATCAAGGGATTTCACGACACCGTGCTGGGCGGCGGCGCCCTGCCACTGACGTTGCTTGAACGCCGTGTGGACCAGTGGATTGCCAGTGAAAAGGCGAAGCAGGCCTGAGCTGGCTGCGGGCCTGCAAGATCTCTCCAGCGTAAGACGACCCCGGCCTTGGCCGGGGTTTTTGCTTGAACCAGCGTCTGGGTATTGCGGTAGCGAAACCTTTTTGCCTGGGGCATTTGCGGGGGACTACGTAAGTCGCGAAGGCGTTCTTTCTGAAACATCTGATCGCGAGTCGCGCAGCTCCCATAACCGCAGGAAGAAGATTGTTATCCCGGCGAAAATCGGGATCACCCCCCAAGTGACCGAGATGCTGGTCCCGGCTTTCGCCGGGATGACGGCCCTGGTCTTGTCATTTGATCCAACCGCGGCAATCCAGTGGTTTCGACAGACCAGGAGATCAGACTGCGAAGCGATTCAGCCTTGCGCTATGACGACCTGTTGTTGATCCAGCTCGCGGCGCTACTCCGCCACCCCGAAACGCTCCCCGAAAAAGTCCCCTTCGTTCCACTGCGGGCGCTGTGTATCGTCGCCAACCAGCTGACCGATGCGTGCATTGAGTCTTGCCAGTCTTGCGGCATCTGCGTACTGGATCGGCTGCGAGGTATCGTCACAGGGCTGGTGATAGCAATCGCGGAGGAAAGCTTCCCCGGCCGTGGCGGGTGATTCCGAAGACCCTGCCACGGTGCGCACGCCTTCCTTGAGGTAAACCGCAGGAATGCCGGCACGGACGAACGCAAACTGGTCGCTGCGCACGAACACCACCTCGGCAGGCGTGGGATCTGCCGACAGGCTGACGCCGACTTCTGCCGCAGCCTTATCCAGGGCGCGCTTGAGGGTGGAGTGTTCCACTCCGATTGGCACCACGTCCTGCGTCGGTGCCAGCAACACCGGCATGTCGACGTTGATGTTGGCGACCAGGCTTGCACGCGGCACCACCGGATGGGTGGCGAACCATTCGGCGCCTAGCAAACCCTTCTCTTCGGCGGTCACGGCCACGAACAACATGGAGCGCTTCGGTTGGCTTGCCGCGCTCGACAGCTCGCGCGCGGCTTCGAGCATTACCGAGACCCCCAGGGCATTGTCCAGCGCACCGTTGTAGATGTTGTCGCCATCGACGGCCAGGCCGATGCCGACGTGGTCCAGGTGCGCGGTGTAGACCACATGTTCGTCGGCCAGCGCGGCGCCGCTGCCCGGCAGGCGCGCAACCACGTTTTTCGATTCAATGGATTCGATGCGGGTGCTGCCCGCCAGCAGCAACGTGCCGGGCAATTCGAATGGCTTGAGCGTGCCGGCCTCGGCCGACTTGAACAATGCCTCTGCGGTATTGGCGGTGCCGGCGAACAGGACCTCGGCAGCGGCCGCGCTTGCGGAAGCCACCGCTTGCAGCTCGGGAAAGGTATCGATGCCCTTGCCGTCTTCGCCACGCAGGCGCATGCCCGGCTTCTTTGCAGTCATCGCCACGCGTTGCCAGGGCGTGCGCTGCTCATGCTCGCGGGTGTTCAACAGCACCGCGCCCACCGCGCCCTGTTCGACGAGGGTGCGCAGTTTCTGCGTGCCCGAGGAATAGAACGCGCGCCGGTCGTTGTCGAAGCGCGAAGGCGCGCCGCTGAACAACACTGCGATCTTGCCGCGCACGTCGACTCCGCTGAAATCGTCATAGCCGAGTTCCGGCGCGTGTACGCCATGGCCGACGAACACCGCCGGTGCACGCAGTGAATGACCGGTGGTGTTGTAGTTCAATCCCGGCAGGTACTGCGAGCCCAGCTCCAGCGCGGTGTTGCCGTCTTCACGTTCAATGACGAACGCGGCGTCCTGGTCTTCGCGGGTGGCTTTCAGCAGCGGCACGCGCTGGAAAAAGCTACCGTCATCACCCGCCGGCAGCAGCCCCATTTGCATATAGCGGCGGGCAACATAGTCTGCGGCGAGTTCGAAGCCCGGCGTGCCGGTCTCGCGACCCTCAAGCTTGTCGTCGGCGAGATACTCCACGTCGGACTGGATGCGCAGGGCCGCTTGCTCGTGCGTCGCGCTGGCTCCTGTTGCGTCAACCGCGGGCCTGCACGCGGTGGCGAACGAGGCAACGCACAGCAGCAGGGCAAGTTCGATACGCATGGTCATCCTGTTGTTCGAGGGCAGGCCGGACCTTAGCATGCAGGCCCCCACGAGCCGGCAGGCGCTGGCAAGGGGCTCTACTGCGCGCGATGGCAACTTCAGCACTCGCATTCGCCACGTACTCGCGACGAAGGCGCGTCGACTCAGTGCGGCTACGGTGCCAGTGGCGCGGGTGCAGGCGCTGGGGCTGCGGCTGCGACTGCGTCGCCGTCGTCGTCCACCGATCGCGCACGGTCATGGCTGTGGTCGCGCGCCAGATACAGGTAGAAGGCAGGCAGCACGAACAGCGTGAACGCGGTACCGATGGTCATGCCCGATGCGATCACCATGCCCATCGAGAAACGCGCAGCAGCGCCCGGGCCATCGGCGATCAGCAGTGGAATCATGGCGAATACCAGCGCCGCGGTAGTCATCAGGACTGGACGCAGACGGATGGAGGTGGCTTCCTCGATTGCCTCGCGCTTGCTCAGGCCACGATCCAGCTGCAGTTTGTTGGCGAACTCCACGATCAGGATGCCGTGCTTGGCGATCACGCCGATCAAGGTGACCAGTCCTACCTGGGTATAGATGTTGATGCTCATGCCCGGAAACGCCTCGATCCCGAAGCCGAAGCCGAGGATGCCGCTGGCGATGGCCAGCACGTTGAGCACCAGCAGGGCGCCGCAGATCGCCATTGGCACGGTGATCAACATGATCAGGGCGTCGCGGAAGCTCTCGAACTGCGCCGACAGCACGAGGAAGATGATGACCAGTGCGAACAGCAGCGTGAACAGCATCGCCGAGCCTTCGGTCTTGAACTGGCGCGATTCGCCCGCGTAGTCGACGCTGTAGCCGCGCGGCAGCACTTCGGCCGCGGCTTCCTCCAGCACTGCCAGCGCCTCGCCCTTGGATACGCCGGGACGTGGCGCAAAGGTAATGCCCACCGCGTTGAGCTGCTGGAAGCGCTTCAGCGTCTGCGGCTGCGCGGTTTCCTCGAGCTTCACCAGGGTCGACAGGGGGATCAGTTCACCGTCGCGAGTGCGGGTGTAGAAGTTGCCCAGCTGTTCGGCGTTGAGCCGGTCGCTGCGCTGCACCTGCGGAATGACGCGGTAGGAGCGATTTTCCATGGCGAAGCGGTTGGCGTAGCCGCCCGACAGCAGCGCCGCCATGTCGGCCGCCAGGGTCTGCATGTCGATGCCCAGGGTGGCCGCCTTGTCGCGGTCGATCTGCACCTCGATGCGCGGCTTGTCGATCTTCAGGTCGGAGTCGAGGAAGATGAAACGACCGCTTGCGCGCGCCTGGTCCATGACGCCGTTGGCCACTTCCTGCAGCTGCTCCAGCGAGCCGATGCCGCCGATGACGAACTCGCCACCGCCGTCGCCACCGGCGCTGGGCAGGGCCGGCGGGATGAGCGCGAAGATGTTGAGTCCGGTGACCTGGGCCATCTGCGGCTGCAGGTCCTGCTCCAGCACCTGCTTGGTGGATCGCTCGCGCTCGCTCCACGGCTTCATGACGAAGCCGCCGATGGCGCTGTTGCTGGCGCCGCCGCCGCCGAAACCGCCGTTGAACAGGAAGTAGTTTTCGATCTCAGGGATGCCCTTGGCGATCCGCGTGACTTCCTCGGTGTAGCGCTCCACGTAGTCGAGCGTCGCGTACGGATCGGCACTGGCGATGGCGAAGACGAAGCCCTGGTCCTCGGCCGGGGCCGGTTCCTTGGGCGAGGCCATGTACAGGAAGATGCAGGAGACGAAGACAATAGCGCCGAATACTGCGATGACGCCCTTGGTTTCCAGGGCGCCGTGCAGCTTGCGCTGGTAGCCGTGGCGCAGCCATTCGAAGCGATCATCCAGCCAGCTCTCCAGCTTGCCCTTGGAGCCCTCGCTGTGCGGCTTCAGTATTTTCGCGCACATCATCGGCGTCAGGGTCAGCGCGATCACGCCCGACAGCAGCACCGAGCCGGCCAGGGTGAAGGCGAATTCGGTGAACAGCACGCCTGTCAGGCCACCCTGGAAGCCGATCGGCAAATAGACCGCGACCAGCGTCGTGGTCATGGCCACCACCGGCCACGCGAGCTCGCGCGCGCCCAGCAGGGCCGCATCGGTGGGCGACATGCCGTCCTCGATGTGCCGGTGGATGTTCTCCAGCACGATGATCGCGTCGTCGACCACGATACCGATCGCCAGCACCATCGCCAGCAGGGTGAGCAGGTTGATGCTGAAACCCATCAGCAGCATCAGGAACATCGAGCCGATCAGCGACAGCGGCACTGCCACGGCCGGGATCAGCACGCTGCGCAGCGAACCCAGGAACAGGAAGATCACCACGATGACGATGATCACCGCTTCGACGATCGTGGTCACCACTTCGTCAATCGCATCCTGGATCGCCTCGGTGCTGTCATACGGAATCGAAGCGGTGATGCCTTCGGGCAGCTGCGGCACGATCTCGCTGTCCCAGACTTCGCGTACGGCCTTGATCACATCAAGCGAGTTGGCTTCGGGAGAGACGAAGATGCCCATGAAGGTGGCGGCATCGCCGTTGATGCGCACCGAGCTTCCGTAGGATTCGGAGCCCAGCTCCACGTCGGCCACGTCGCCCAGGCGCACGATCGCGCCATCGGCTTCGCGCACCACCAGGTTGCGGAACTCCTCGGGGGTGCGCAGGTCGGTACGGGCGGTCAGGTCGACCGCCACCATCTGGCCCTTGGTCGAGCCCAGCGCCGAGAGCACGTTGTTCGACTGCAGGGCGGCGGCCACGTCACTGCCGGTGACTTCGAGGGCGGTCATGCGGTCCGGCTTGAGCCACACGCGCATGGCGAAGGCGCCCGCGCCCAGGATGTCTGCACGCTGCACGCCGGGGATCGTGGCCAGCTTCGGCTCCACGACACGCGTCAGGTAGTCGGTGATCTGGTTGGTGGACAGGCGCTCGCTGGCGAAGGACACGTACATCGCCGCGATCTGTTCACCCTGCTGCAGCTCGATCACCGGATCTTCCGACTCGGGCGGCAGCTGGCTGCGCAGCTTGTTGACCTTGGCCGCGATCTGGGTGAGCGCCTCGTTCGGGTCCTGGTCCAGGCGGATGTAGGCCTGGATCGAGCTGACGCCGGCCGAGCTGCTGGAGGTGATGTAGTCGATGCCCTCGGCGCTGGCCACCTCGCGCTCGAGCGGCGTGGTGATGAAGCCCTGGATCAGGTTCGCGTCGGCGCCAAAGTAGGTCGTGCTGACGTTGATTACCGCGTTGCGCAGCTCGGGGTACTGGCGAACGTTCAGATCGGTGATCGCACGCAGCCCGAAGAGCAGTATGAAAAGGCTGACGACGAGCGCCAGGACCGGTTTCTTGACGAAGATGTCGGTGAATTTCATCCGGGATCTCCCCCTCGTCCGCAGGCGGAGGAGGGTTGGGTGGGGGTGCGGCGCGGCGAGCGCGCCGGTGTGGCATCGGGGTCAGCGGTTTTCGGGGTCTGGCCGGCGGTCACTGGAGGGCGCGACCTTGTTGTTGATCGTCACCGCCGCGTCGTTGCGCAGCTTCAGCAGGCCACTGCTGACCACACGCTCGCCCGGCTTCAGCCCTTCGGTCACGGCGACCAGGTCGCCGCGTGTTGCACCGGTCTGCACGAAACGCTGCTTGACCGTCAGCTGGGGACCGGCAGGCTTGCCGTCTTCGGTTTTCGCACCCTTGGCCGGAGCAGTCTCGTTGACCACATAGACGGCATTGCCGTAGGGATTGAAGCTCACCGCCGTCTGCGGGATCACCACGACCGAGCGTGCGCCGCCGGTGGAGAAGCCGACCTTCGCAAACGAACCCGGACGCAGCGCGTTGCCGGGATTGTCCAGGGTCGCCTGGACCTGGAAGTTGCGGGTGCCGGGATCCACGTCCGGCTCGATGGCGGTGATGACGCCCTCGAATTGCTTGCCGGGCAGGGCATCGACCGTGGCGGCGATTTTCGCGCCTTCGGTGACCTTGGACACCATCTGCTCGGGCAGGCTGAAGTCCAGGTAGATCGGATCCAGCGACTGCAGGCTGACGATCGGATCGCCCGGGTTGAGGTATTGGCCGAGGTTCACCTGGCGAATGCCGAGTACCCCGTCAAACGGCGCGCGGATGGTCTTCTGCGCGATCAGGGCGCGCTGTGCTTCCACCTGCGCCAGCGTGTTGGCCGCCGTGCTGTTGCGCTCGTCCACGTCGGCTTTGGACACCAGTTGCTGACCGCCGAGCTCGCGCCAGCGATCGCGCTGGGTGACCGCCAGCTTGGCCGAAGCTTCGAGCGCGCGCAGCGTCGCCGCTTCGTTGGAGGTGTTGAGCCGCACCAGCACGGTGCCGGCTTTTACCGGCTGGCCTGCGGTGAACAGCAGCTCCCTGACCACTCCACCGGCCTCGGTGGTGACATCTGTCCCGTTGACCGCCACCAGGGTGCCGACCGCTTCGACGTCGTCGGCCCACTTGTCCTGCCGCGCTTCGAACGTGCTCACCGCCACCGGCGGCTGCTGCATGGTGTCGAACATCTCGTTGGTCTGCTTGCCTATCAGCGCCTGGACGGCAAATATCCCGCCGAAGATGATCAGGCTACCCACTAGCATCCAGAACATGCGCTTGGACATCGATGCGGGTTTTTTCCTGGTATCGGGCTTGGCCATGGAGGTGTCTCGAAGATGGGTCATCGGGGGATGGGTGCTGCAAGGTGTGGCGGCGCCGGCTCCGGCAGGAGCTCCAAAAAACAGGATCTGGCGCCAGCTTGGCAAAGCGTGCCTCACGCTTCCGTGCATTGGACAAAGCCGAGGTCGCGGTCTCGAGTGCTGCTTCAGCGACAGCATGACGTCCGCCACTCAAGGTCCTGAACTATACCGTCCAGTACAGGATACAACCAGTGCCGAAGGTAGTGGTTGATCGTTGAATTGGTGGTCGGTTTCGGTCGCCAACTTGGGGCAAGTGACCGCCGGGTGCCTGGTGCCGGGCGACAAACGATATACACAGCAAAAGCTGATTCGCTCGACAGGGCGCGATGAGCTGGAAGGTGGCCGACGCTTACGCATTTGTGGCCGCGCAACACGGACATTTTTGTCGGCGCGGCTACAATGCCGCCTGCCTCCGACACCCGAGCCACGGCCCGAATGAACGCTGTCCGCAATTCGAAGAAACCCAGCAAGAACAAGTCCGAGACCACCAGCAGCCAGGTCGAGGAAGCGAAGAATCAGAATCAGAGCTCGGAGGACGTGGACACGAAGGCAAAGCCTGGAACCAAGAAGGACAAGTTCCTGGCCGAGGCGGATGTCGCCAGCGGCGGCTTTTCGCTGGAAGCCATTTTCGCCGCCATCCGCAAGCGCCTGCCCGCATCGCGCCAGGCGGAGGCCGAAGCCTTTGCGGGCGCGTTCTACAAGCGCATGGAAGACGATGAGTACCCGCACCATGAACCGCAGGGCTGGGGCGCGCTGGCGTGCGACATGCTGGAGTTCGCGCGTGTACGCAAGCCCGGTGCAGTCAACGTGCGCGTGTTCAACGCCAATCGCCAGGAGCATGGCTGGGAATCGACACACACGGTATTGCAGATCGTCAACGACGACATGCCCTTCCTGGTGGATTCGGTAAGCATGGCGCTGGCCGAGATGGGCGTTGGCGTGCACGTGCTGGGCCACCCGGTGGTGCGCATCACCCGCGACAAGAGTGGCCGTATCACCGCCGTCGGCGAGGGCAAGCCCGAATCGTTGATGCTGCTGGAAATCGATCGACAGCCGGCCGACCAGATGCCGATGGTCGAAGCTCGCATCCGCAAGGTGCTGGGCGAAGTGCGGGTGATCGTGCAGGACTGGAGCGCGATGCGTGAAAAGATGGTGCTGCTCGCCGACGAGCTGGCCACGCGGCCGATGCCAGCCAGCGATGCCGGTCGCAGCGAAGCACAGGAATTCCTGCGCTGGGCCGCCAATGACCATTTCACGTTTTTCGGATTCCGCGAGTACCGGGTGGAGAAGCAGGATGGCGAGGGCGTGCTCACCTCCATCGACGGCACCGGCCTGGGCCTGCTGCGCGGCAAGGACACTTCCGCGCCGCGCAAGCTCAAGACCTTGGCCGCGCACTACATTCCGCAGTCAGGTTCGGTCGACAACCTGATCCTGACCAAGACCAACGCGCGCTCCAGTGTGCATCGGCCCGGCAACCTGGATTACATCGGCGTGCTCGAGTTCGACGCCAAGGGCATTCCGGTGGCCGAACAGCGTTTCCTTGGGCTCTACACCTCCAGCGCCTACAACCGCCGTCCGTGGGAAATTCCGCTGGTACGCCAGCGCCACGAATACGTGATGCGCCAGTCCGGCCTGTCGCCCAACAGCCATAGCGGCAAGGCACTGCGCCACATCCTGGAAACCTTGCCGCGCGAGGAATTGTTCCAGTCCAGCGAGGAAGAACTCGCGCGCACCAGCATGGGCATCCTCGGCCTGCAGGAGCGCGTGCGCAGCAAGCTGTTCCTGCGTCGCGACCGCTACGGACGGTTCTTCTCTGCCCTGGTCTACATTCCGCGCGAGCGTTTCAACACCGACGTGCGCCTGCGCATCGAGGCGCTGCTCAAGCAGGCGCTGCATGGTGAGTTCGTCGACACGACCGTGCAGTTGGGCGAGTCGCCCCTGGCGCAGCTGCACCTGGTGGTGCGACCGCGCGCGGGTGAACAGGTCAACGTGGAGTCCGTCGAACTCGAAGCGCAGCTGACCCACCTGCTGCGCAACTGGCAGGACGACCTGCGCGAGGCCTTGATCGCGCGTCATGGCGAATCCGAAGGGCTCAAGCTGGCCAGCCGCTATGCGCGCACGCTGCCGGCGGGATACATCGAAAACGTGTCGCCCGAAATCGCGGCCAGTGACGTGGAGCACCTTGCCGCGCTCACCGGTCCCGACGACCTGCGCCTGAGCCTGCACCTGTCGCGCCGCCACCGCGAAGGCGAGGGCAGGCTGCGCCTCAACCTGTACCGGCAATGCCAGGACATCCCGCTGTCCGATGCGCTGCCGATGATGGAAAACATGGGGCTGCGCGTGATCTCGGAACACCCGTTCCGGATGGAAGTGGACGACACGCCCGTCTACATCCAGGAGTTCGAAGTGCAGTCCGCTTTCGGCGAGGCTGCGGCGGAAACCCGCAGCGCTGCCTTCGAGGAAGCGTTTGCGCGTATCTGGCACGGCGATGCCGAGAACGACCGCTTCAACCGCCTGGTGCTGGGCGCAAACCTGGAATGCCGGCAGGTTGCGCTGTTGCGCGCGTACTGCAAGTACCTGATGCAGACCGGGGTGCCGTTTTCGCAGAGTTACATGGAAGACACGCTGTGCCGCAATCCGTTGCTGGCGCGCCTGCTGGTGGAGCTGTTCGAAGCGCGTTTTGATCCCGCCACCGGCAGTGAGAGCAAGGCGCAGATCACGCAAGGCCAGGAACGCCTGTCCACGCATCTGCTTTCGTTGGCCGGCGAGGACGCGGCGATGCTGGGTGCATTGCAGCGACTTATCGACGCACGCGGCGAGTCCCGCGAGACGAAGGTACAGGTCACCCAAATGACCTTGCTGAAGCTGCTGGATGGCGTCTCCAGTCTCGACGACGACCGCATCCTTCGCGCGTTCATCGGCGTGATCGACGCCACGCTGCGTACCAGCTACTACCAGACGCCGGCCGACGGACAGCCGACGCACACCATAAGCTTCAAGTTCGATTCGGCGCTGGTGCCCGACCTGCCGAAACCGCGTCCCTATCGCGAGATCTTCGTCTACGGCCCACGCGTGGAAGGAGTGCACCTGCGCTTCGGCCCGGTGGCCCGTGGCGGCCTGCGCTGGTCGGACCGTCGTGAGGATTTCCGCACCGAGGTGCTGGGGCTGGTCAAGGCGCAGATGGTCAAGAACACCGTCATCGTTCCGGTGGGTGCCAAGGGCGGCTTCTACGTCAAGCAGTCGCCGGTCAACGGTGATCGCGATGCCGTGCTGGCCGAGGGCATCGCCTGCTACAAGATGTTCATTCAGGGCTTGCTCGACATCACCGACAACATTGTCGGCAACAAGATCGTGGCGCCGGTGGACGTGGTGCGCTACGACAACGACGACCCGTACCTTGTGGTGGCCGCGGACAAGGGCACGGCCACTTTTTCCGATATCGCCAACGGCCTGGCCATCGACCACGGTTTCTGGCTGGGCGATGCCTTCGCCTCCGGCGGGTCGGTCGGCTACGACCACAAGGGCATGGGCATCACTGCCAAAGGCGCGTGGGAATCGGTCAAGCGCCACTTCCGCGCGATGGGCGTGGATTGCCAGAGCCAGGACTTCACCTGCGCCGGCATCGGCGACATGTCGGGCGACGTGTTCGGCAACGGCATGCTGCTGTCGCAACACATCCGCCTGCTGGCCGCGTTCGACCATCGGCATATTTTCCTCGATCCGAATCCCAACGCGGCGCGTTCGTTCCAGGAGCGCCAGCGCATGTTCCAGTTGCCGCGTTCGAGCTGGGCGGACTACGACGTCAACCTGATCTCGAAGGGCGGCGGCATCCATCCGCGTTCACTGAAATCGATCGAGATCAGCGCGGAAGTTCGGCAGGCGCTCGGGCTTGGCAAAGACGTCAACGCGCTGTCACCCAACGAGCTCATGAGTGCGATCCTCAAGGCGCCGGTGGACCTGCTGTGGAACGGCGGTATCGGTACCTATGTCAAGGCGGCTTCCGAAACCCAGGCCGATGTCGGCGACCGCACCAACAATGCCTTGCGGGTCAACGGCGGCGAACTGCGTTGCCGCGTGGTGGGCGAGGGCGGCAATCTCGGTTTTACCCAGCTGGGTCGTATCGAAGCTGCGCAGCGTGGCGTGCTGCTCAACACCGACTTCATCGACAACTCCGCCGGCGTGGATACCTCGGACCACGAAGTCAACATCAAGATCCTGCTCAACGGCGAGGTACAGGCAAAGAAGCTGACCGTCGATGCGCGTAACACTCTGCTGGCATCGATGACCGATGAAGTGGCCAGCCTGGTGCTGTTCGACAACTATCGCCAGAACCAGGCCATCAGCCTGATGGAACGCATGAGCGTGCCGCGACTGGGTTCCAAGCAGCACTTCATCCAGGTGCTGGAAGCGCAAGGCCTGCTGGACCGGCAGATCGAATTCCTGCCCTCCGATGCGGAGCTGGCCGAACGCAAGGCGCGCGGCCTTGGCCTGACCCGCCCGGAGCTTTCGGTGCTGCTGTCCTACGCCAAGCTGGTGGCGTTCCAGCAGTTGCTGGAATCGGATATTCCGGAAGACGCTTATCTGTCAAAGGAATTGCAGCGCTATTTCCCGACGCCGTTGCAGAAGAAGTACTCCGGCGCGATGGAAAAGCATCGGCTCAAGCGCGAGATCATCGCTACCGCGGTGACCAATTCCACCATCAATCGAATGGGCGCCACGTTCCTGCTGCGCATGCAGGAAGACACCGGGCGCAGCCCCGCCGAAGTGGCCAAGGCCTTCACCATCACGCGCGAAACCCTGGATGCGCGCGCGTTGTGGAACCAGATCGATGCACTCGACGGCAAGGTGCCTGAGGCCGTGCAGATCGACGCCTTGCAGGTGATCTGGTCGCTGCAACGTTCGTTCACGCGCTGGTTGTTGCGACGCCAGGGTGCGATCCCGGACATCGCCTCGGCCGTCACGCGTTACCACGATGGCTTCAACGAGATTCGAGCTGCCGAGGGCGTACTGCCTGACTCGCTGCGTCCTGCCTATGAAGCCAGCCTGGACGACTGGCAGGCCAAGGGCCTGCCCGCGGCTCTTGCCGGGCAGTTGGCGGCGCTGCCGTACCTGGAGAATTCCTGCGACATCATCGAGGTCGCGCGCGCACGCAAGCTGAAACCGGTCGAAGTCTCCAAGGTGTATTTCCGGCTGGGCGAAGCCCTGCAGATTCCGTGGCTGGCCGATCAGATCGACCGCCTGCAGGTCGACGGGCGCTGGCATGCGGTCGCCCGTGGCGTGTTGCGTGATGAACTGGCCGCGCACCAGCGCAGTCTCAGCGCGCAGGTATTGGGCATGCCCGGCGCCAATGCCGACGCCAAGGTCGCTTACTGGATCGGACGTGACGATCCGGTGCTTCGATTCACGCTGTCGATGCTCGGCGAGTTGGCCGCGCAGAAGACGCTCGACTATCCCACCGCGTCGGTGGCGGTGCAGCGCCTTTCGCAATTGGCAGCGCAGGCACAGTAATCCGCACCTGCAATTGGAGGGTTCGCGCGGCGGGTTATGCTCGCCGCGTGAATTCGTCGCGCGAACATTGGAGCCACCCATGATTGCGAACCCGCGCATTGCCTTCCTCGCCAGCAGCACGGGCGAAGCGCAGGACGCATTGAAGGCGCTGCAGGCGCTGCACGGCAACAGTGCACCCGAAGACGCCGACGTGCTGTGCGCACTCGGCGGTGACGGCTTCATGCTGCAGTCGCTGCATCGCTACGGCAACCTGGGTAAACCGGTATTCGGCATGAAGCTGGGCACGGTCGGTTTCCTGATGAACCACCATCGCGAGCAGGATCTGCTCGAGCGCATCGGCAACGCCGAACCGGCCAAGCTGCGGCCGCTGGAAATGCTGGTGCTTACTGAAGCGGGTACCAGCACGTCTTTGCTGGCGTACAACGAAGTGTCACTGCTGCGACAGACTCGCCAGGCCGCGCACCTCAGCATTGATCTCAACGGCCAGACCCGCGTGGACGAACTGGTCTGCGACGGCGTGCTGGTGGCGACGCCGGCCGGCAGCACCGCCTACAATTTTTCCGCGCATGGGCCGATCCTGCCGTTGGGTTCGCACACCATCGCGCTGACCCCGATTGCGCCGTACCGGCCCCGACGCTGGCGCGGAGCGATCCTCAAGGCCGACACCGAAGTGCGTTTCAACGTGCTTGACCCGTACAAGCGTCCGGTCAGCGCCACCGCAGATTCACACGAGGTGCGCGACGTGGTCGAAGTCACCATCCGCGAGTCCCGCGACCGCATGGTCACCTTGCTGTTCGATCCCGAGCACAACCTGGAAGAGCGGATCCTCAGCGAGCAGTTCGTGGTCTAAGCACCAACCGCAGAACGGCGGTATGCTCGGCTCACCGTTGATCGGCGTGACGGCGATGGCTTTCGACTGGGGAGGGGTTCCCATGAAGAAGTGGAGCGCACTGATCGTGTGCACGGCGCTGGCTGCGCCGGAGGCAGTCGCGTGCGCGATGACCAGCACGGCGGTGCCGTTCGAAGTGGCTGGTGATGCGCAGACTGCAGTTGCCGGTGATGCCGGTGAATTGCCCGCACCACCGACCGTGGTGAAAGAGATCGTTCGCGGCATAGGCGTCGATCATGCCTCGTGCGACGACACGGGGCTGCTGAGCCTGGTGATCGAATGGCCACGCGGCAAGTACAAGCTGCGCGATCTCGGCTTCGAATTCGCGCCCGTGTCCACCAGCCAGCCTCCGTATGTGATCTTTCCCGAGGGACCGTTGCAAGGTCGCATGGAAGGGCGGCGCAGCGAATTTCTTTTCATGTGGCGCGAGGGACCACCCTCGCGGCAGAAGCCCATCGACATGCAGGTCCAGGTGCGCGCGGTGACGCGGGGCAACATGCGGGGCCCGGCCACGAGCGTGCGGCTGCGATCTCCCGCCGGCGGTTGAAGGCCCCCTGCCATGGTTGTTGCCGCCAGGCGCGGCGGGTGCGTTGCTGCAAGAGAAAAGGACACTACGCATTCCTGAAACATTGCTCGCCTAACTTAGCCGCGTCCCATGAGGGACGACGGCGATCGAGATCGGCATGGGCAGGTGGTGTACGTTTTTGTTGTTGCTGTGTTCGTACGATGCCGCGGCATGTGCAATGAAGGACAAGCTTGTCGTGCTGCCGGTGGTCGCGGGGGACGTTGCCGTAGATGCGCCAGCGGAAGAGTTGCCGGCGCCAGCAGCCGAAGTGGTCGAGGTAATCCGCGGCATCAGCGCCGACCATGCTTCCTGCGACGACGTTGGCCTGCTGACGGTGGTGATCGAATGGCCGCGCGGGGAGCATCGGCTCGCCGACATAGGCTTCGAGTTTAGTCCTGTAGACGATGTCGGCTATGAGATCTTTCCGACCAGTCCGGTATCCGGCATCCAGGATCGGCGCCGCAGCGAGTTCATCTTCATGTGGCGTGACGGATCTCCTGCGCAACAGAAGCCGATCGACGTGCTGGTGGATGTTCGCGCCGTCACGGCCGACAACCGGCGTGGACCGCCATCGCGAATACATGTGCAGTCCAATCCCGGCACCTGACTCACTCGACCGGACAGCGCAGGCTTCGCCGTTGAGCGATCTCGACCGCTGAGGTCGCGATACCGGATAATCCATGGATGAGCCTGATTGAATCCACGCGCCTGCTGACGATCGCCGTGACCTCGCGCGCGCTGTTCGACATGGAAGAAAGCCACCTGCTTTACGAGAGCGAGGGGGTCGAGGCCTACAGCACGTATCAGCGTACCCACGAGGACGACGTGCTGGCGCCCGGCATGGCATTTTCCGTGGTGCGCAAGCTGCTGGCCTTGAACGAGGCGGCAACGCCGGAGGCGCCGCGCGTGGAAGTGATCCTGCTGTCGCGTAATTCCGCCGACACCGGATTGCGCATCTTCAACTCCATCCAGCACCACGGCCTGGGCATCGTGCGCGCCACCTTCACTTCCGGCGAGCCGACCTGGCCCTATGCCAAGCCGTTCGGCGCCGATCTGTTCCTGTCGGCCAATCCGGAATCGGTGCGGCGTTCGCTGGAACATGGTATTGCCGCGGCCACCATTCTTCCCGCCAAGGCACCGCAGCAGCGTCAGGATCAGCTGCGCATCGCCTTCGATGGCGATGCGGTGATTTTTGGCGATGAAAGCGAGCGGGTCTCGCGCGAACAGGGCGTTGAAGCTTTCGGGCGGCATGAACGCGATCGCGCCCGTGAGCCTTTATCAGGTGGGCCATTCAAGGGCTTTCTCTCTGCGCTGCACGAGCTGCAAGCGGCGCTGCCGGCCGGGACCGCATCGCCGATCCGCACCGCCCTGGTCACCGCGCGCTCGGCCCCCGCGCACGAGCGCGTGATACGCACGCTGCGCGAGTGGGGCGTGCGTCTGGACGAGGCGCTGTTCCTGGGGGGCCGTGCCAAGGGTCCATTCCTGGAAGCATTTGGTGCCGATATCTTCTTCGATGATTCGCAGCACAACATCGACAGCGCCCGATTGCATGTCGCTGCCGGGCACGTGCCGCATGGAGTGGCCAACTTCGAAGGTCCCCTGTAGCAGCGGGCCCTGCCCGCGACCGCGGGCAAAAAATCCCGGAGGCGTTCGCGGGCAGGGCCCGCTCCTACAACGGGAGGCGTTACAGCGGCAGCCGGATGTCCGCCAGTTTCCATTGCAGGCCGTTGCGCCGGAACACGAATACCACCGGGTCGCCGTCCTGGTCCTGCACGATGGCGGTGAAGCGCGAAGGCGATTCGTAGCGGTGCTGCGCGTTCTTGAGCGGATCGGCCGGTACCGGGCGACCGTAGGTGTCGCCATCGACGGTGTCGCCGGTGGACTTTTTCCACAGCGTGCGCCCCTGCAGCAGCGCGCCAATTCCCAACGGCGTGACCATCGTATCCACGCCGCCACCCAGCATGTTGCTGGCGATCGAAAGCGCGAGGGCGCCGAACAGGTTTGATTGCACCTCGCTACCCGCGCGGCGCGCCATCGCGTCTTCCAGTTGCGCCTTGATGCTTACCCGCAG
>Ga0105047_10002494_pt1 | contig 32784 bp, 29 predicted proteins | sample MAT04_FD_78384 | JGI IMG/M metagenome (GOLD analysis project Ga0105047, IMG submission 78384) | Freshwater microbial communities from Lake Fryxell liftoff mats and glacier meltwater in Antarctica - MAT-04 (megahit assembly) | ecosystem: Environmental > Aquatic > Freshwater > Ice > Liftoff... | reverse complement strand
TGGAAAAGTCGGGCATCATCTGCCTGCAAGGCGTGTTGACCGACGAGCACCTGCAGACCAATGTGCCGGGCGTCTACGCCGCCGGTGACTGCGCCGAGGCCTTTGACAAGGTCAGCAACAAGACCATCATCAGCGCGATCCAGCCCAATGCTGCCGAACAGGCACGGGTCGCGGCGCTGAACATGGTCGGGCGCGTGACGTCGCTCAAGGGCGTGACGCAGATCAACGTGCTCGACACGCTGGGCATGATTTCCACCAGCTTCGGCGCGTGGGAGGGTTTGCCCGGAGGCGAACATGTGGAACTCACCGACGAGGCCGCTGGCCGTCATCTGAGCCTGCAGTTCAAGGACGACGTGCTGGTGGGCTGCAACAGCGTCGGCTGGACCAGCCATGTCGGCGTGATGCGCGGCCTGGTCGAGGGCCAGATCCATCTTGGCGCCTGGAAGGACGCACTGAAGAAGGATCCGACCCGGTTGATGGACGCCTACCTGGCCAGCGCGCAGGCGCAAAGCGGCTGGACCGGAGCGGCCGATGCGCGGCGCAGGTAGAGTGGCGCCATGAAGATCACGCTCAAGCTGTTTGCCTCGCTCACGGACTACCTGCCTCCAGCAGTGAAATACACCAACATGCTGGAGATGGATGTGGCACCTGGCGCCAGCATCAGCCAGATCATCGCGCCGATGGCCTTGCCGGAGAAAATGGTCCACCTGGTGCTGGTCAATGGCAAATACGTGGAGCCACAGGACCGCCTGACGCGCACGTTGGCGGAAGGAGACGTGCTGGCGATCTGGCCGCCGATTGCCGGCGGCTGAGCACCGCTTCGACACCATTGCCGCTCGGCTCCCGCCGTTTTGGCTTCCGAACGTATCCCGACACCACTCCATGCAAGCGTTCTACGCCGAGAATTTCGACCGCGAGATGGGTTGTACCGAAAGCGAATGGCTGGGCTGGTTACCGCAGGCGATGGGTGAGCACCCCTACCAGCTGGTCTTGCAGGCAGTGATGGCGGACATCGATGGCGGGCAGTTGTCACTGTCGTGGCGCGTCGGGGAGCCGCGTGCGATCGCGCTGGCGCGTATTCCGCGCCTGCTGGTGAGTTTTCGCTTCAACAAGCTGGACGATATTGCGCGTTACCGCTTCATGAAGCGCTTCGACCTGTACATGCAGCGCGGTGGCGGCTGAGGATGTCCGCCGCGGCTGTCGAGTGGATGTTGTGCACAATGGCGTGATGGGTAACCCACTGACGGATGGTTCCTTGCCGCCCGCCATGAGCGGTGTATTGCTGACCGGCCACGGCGACCTCGACCAGTTGCAGTGGAGCGATACCCTACCGCTCCCGCGGCCTGGCCGCGCGGACGTGCTGATCCGGGTGCGCGCGGCCGGGGTCAACAACACCGATCTCAACCTGCGCACCGGCTGGTATTCCAAGGGCGACGGCGCAGCGCGGGATGCGGGCTGGACCGGCTCTTCGGTGGCGTTTCCCCGCATCCAGGGTATCGACGCGTGTGGTCATGTCGTGGCTGTCGGCGAAGGTGTCGACGCCGGGCGCATCGGCGAACGGGTGCTGGTCGAGCCCTGTCTGCGCGAGGCCGGCGGCCAGCTGCTTTCCCAGCCTCGGTTCCTCGGTTCGGATTGCGACGGTGCGTTCGCGCAGTATCTGGTGGTCGCGTCGCGCCATGCGTACCGGATCGACAGTGCACTCGACGATGTTGCACTGGCCTCGTTCCCGTGTTCCTATTCGACCGCCGAGAACATGCTGACGCGTGCCGTGGTGAACGCCGCAGACCGGGTGCTGGTCACTGGCGCGTCAGGCGGTGTCGGTTCGGCAGCGGTGCAACTGGCCCTGGCTCGAGGGGCTGAAGTGGTCGCCATCACCAGTGCCGACAAGCGCGACGCATTGCAGGCGCTGGGTGCATCCGAGGTGCTGACGCGCAATCAGGATCTGATCGAAGCACTGGGCCGGGACAGCATCGATGTCGTCGTCGATCTGGTCGGCGGCGAGCAGTGGGCGGCGCTGCTCGAGGTGCTGCGTCCGGGCGGCCGCCTGGCGGTGTCCGGGGCGATCGCCGCGCCGACGGTGCCAATGGACATCCGCACGGTCTATTTGAAGGACTTGACGATCTTCGGATGCACCGTGCTCGATCCGCAGGTGTTCGCCAACCTGGTGGCGCGCATCGAGCAGGGTCAGGTGCGTCCGCTGGTGGCCAGGACCTGGCCGTTGCGCGAGATCCGCGAGGCTCAGCAGGCCTTTGTGGCTAAGCGCCATGTCGGCAAGATCGTGCTGATCGTCCCCGACTGACAGCCGGCGACTCCGCCGGCGGGCGCAGCGTGCTGCCCAGCCGCAGTGCCGAAAGTCGCGGATTGCCCGGGAGCATGGACAGTCCGTTCTTGGTGCCTTCGGGCTGGTTTGGTGCGCCGAGCCATTTTTCGGTGCAAAAGCCCCGATCCGGTGCGCAGGATCATGTGGGCGTCGTGAGCGCGTGTCTTTGCGGAGCCGGCATGGCCCTCACGCCCGGGGGAATGCTGGAAATGGCACGCCCCTGGAGCCAGGTCTTCAGCGCATGCGGGGGCATCGGTCGCCCAAAGTGGTAACCCTGCAGTTCGTCACAGCCCGATTGCCTGAGCAACTCGGCCTCGGCCTCGTTCTCGACACCTTCGGCGACCACCCGCATGCCCAGGGCATGGCCGAGCCCGATGATGGCCTGGGTGATCGCGCGGTCTGCCGGGTCGTGCAACATATCGCGCACGAAACTCTGGTCGATCTTGAGTTTGTCGATCGGGAACCGGTGCAGGTAATTCAGGCTGGAATAGCCGGTGCCAAAGTCGTCGATGGCCAGCGTGACACCGATTGCCTTGAGCCGCTGCAGAGAATCAACGGTCGCAAGTGCGTTCTCCATCAGGAAGCTCTCGGTCAGCTCCAGTTGCACCATCGCGGGATCGACCTGGTGCCGGTCCAGTATCTGCGACAGCATTAGCGGCAGGCTGTTGTCGCGCAGCTGGATGCTCGACAGGTTGACCGACACCATCAGTGGTCCGATGCCCTGACGCAACCATGCCGCGTGCTGGCGACATGCCTGTTCGAGAATCCACGCTCCGATGATCCCGATCTGGCCCGACTCCTCGGCTATCGGAATGAAGGTGGCCGGCGAGATCATGCCCCGCTCGGGGTGTTGCCAGCGCACCAGCGCCTCGACACCCACCACGTCGCCAGTGCGGCCGTCCAGCAAGGGCTGGTAGAACAATTGCAACTCATCGCGGGTCGTCACCTGGCGCAGCGCGTTCTCGAGCGACAGCCGTTCCTGGGCCTGGGCGTGGAATTCGGGCGTGAAGAACATCGCCCTGTCGCGCCCGTGCGCCTTGGCCTGGTACATGGCTGCGTCCGCGTGGCGCATCAGGTGGTCCACATCGCTCCCGTCCTGCGGAAACACCGCGATTCCGGCGCTGCACGAGACATGCAGTTCCACCCCTTCGACCCGGTGCGGCTGGCGGATCGCCTGGACTATCCGATCAGAGACGATATGCATGATTTCGTCGCAACTGCTGGCACCCTGGAGCACGATGACAAATTCGTCACCACCCAGGCGGCACACCGTGTCGCCGGCGCGCACCCTGTCGAGCAGCCGCTTGGCGACCGAGCGCAACAAAGCGTCGCCGACATGGTGTCCCATCGAGTCGTTGATATTCTTGAACCGGTCCAGATCGAGGAACACGACCGCCACGTGTTTCTGGTTGCGGTCGGCCTGCTCGAGCGCCATGGTCAGCCGCTCCAGGCACAAGGAGCGGTTCGGCAGATCAGTCAGGCCGTCATGGTGGGCCAGGTGGTGAATGCGTTCTTCGTTTGCCTTGTGCTCGGTCATGTCCACGCAGGAGGTGACCATGTGGGTGATCTGGCCGGTGGCGTCGCGTACGGCGTTGGCAACCATCCAGGCCGGATAGTCGGTGCCGTCCTTGCGCTGCAGCCAGACGTCGCCCTGCCAGGAGCCGCGGATGATCGTCGCATGCCACAGCCCTTCGTAAAAGCCAGTCTCGTGCCGCTCGGAGTACAGGAACTCCGGCCCGCGCCCGACGATCTCGCTCAGTTCCCAACCGCCGGCCTTGGCAAATGCCATGTTGGCAATCAACAGCTTGCGATCGACGCTGAAGATGGCGATCGCCTCGGATGACGATTCGAACACCTTGGCCCACAGCTGCAGCCGCTGCTCGAGCGACTTCATCTGGCCGATCGGTGTGAACACCGTTAGCATGGCGGGTGTCCCCTGGTAGGTCAGAAGGCGCCCGGACAGCAGCGCCCAACGGCGTATCGGGGCTCCGTCTGCATCGACGCCGGTCTGCCACTGCACCTCGAAACCGTCAACCGCGTCTTCGTCGCTCATGCGCTGGAAGTAGTGGGCCCTGGCAGCCGGAGTCAACGCCTTGATCCACGGGTCGCCGCTGCGGCCGTCGAGCCAGGACGCGGCAGGCTGGTTCGCATGCAGGATCTCGTGCTCGGGAATCGAAGTGACGATCAAGGGGCTGGGGAACGATGCCAGCAACGCACGCTGTGCCTCCTGCGCGCGTGCCGTCGCGGCCAGGTCTTCGCGTGCCGCACGCACCAGGTCGAGATCGGCCAGCATGCTGTTGAACGCCGTGACCAGATGACCGATCTCGTCCCCGCTATCGTGCGTCGCGCGCACCGAGTAGTCGCCGGAGACGCTGACCTGGTCAGCCACCGCGGCCAGTGACCGGATCGGGCGCGCGATTTGACGCGCGATGAAATACACCAGCGCCAGAATGATCAGCAGCAGTACCGCCGCGGTCCCCAGGTGCAGCCACATCCGCGCCAGCAGGTGGGAGATCCGGACCTCGAGCAGGGCGTCCAGGCTGGTGCTGGTCTGCTGCCAGGCGCGCAGCATCGGTTCTCCGGTATCCCGGTGCAACCGTGCCACGGCGGCTGCGTCGGGCGCGTTGGTCGTGATGCCCTGGTAGCCGGTCTGCTGCTGGAATCGATCCAGCGCGGCAAAAAGCGCGGTGAAGGACGGGGCAAGGTCGGCGCGCAACTGGGCCGGGCCGGCCGCAAGGGCTTCCGCATAGTCCGACCGGATGCCCTTGATCGTCGCGCCCAGTCGTCCTTCGGAGATCAGCATCTCGTTGAGCAGGACGGCGCGCGCCTCACCGCTGCTCGACGCGTACTCCACCGACTTGCTGGCCAGGCGTCCGAGCAGATCCTGCAGTTCGGGGAACCGCAGCACCAGCAGCGACATCGTGTAATAGCTGTCCAGGTCCGGATCCAGGATCAGATTGGACTGATTGCCCAGGCGCGTGATCAGATCCCGCCCCGCCTCCTGGACGGCGTCATAACGCTGCGTGTCCAGCGTGGCCAGACCTTTCAGGGACTGCAGCCGGGTGATCAGCACTGCATGGCTGTCCGCACTGGCCATGCCCTGGCCATGGCGCTGTTCTGCCAGTGTCAGTGTGCTCGTCCACTGCGCCAGCAGATCGCCGGTCGGCGCTGCACTGCTCGCCTTGCCGTTGCCAGCCGGGATAATCGGCACCGCGAGCGCCGAGAGCACGTCCCGCACGTCGGCGATGTAGGCGCTGCCTGCCACCTCCTTGCGCGCGAAATTGATGGCAATGTATTTTTCGTTGATCAGGATGCCCGAGACATAGATCACCGCGCTCAAGTCGAGCAGGTAAATCAGCAACAGCTTTTTGCCGACCGGCAGGCGGCCCACGAATCGCGCAAAAATGCCCATCATGGACCCATCTCCAATCGATCAGTGGCCGTTTGCGACCGAACTGTCACAGAACGCCCGCAGGTTGACGTCGGCTGCCCATCTGCCAGATGCCGACCGATTGGAGCAGCATTTTGCGTGCCAAGGCCCGGCGCGGCTGCCGTGCCCTGCCAGCCCCGCTCGCTAAACTGCAACTTTCAGCACGGAAAGCATCCATGGTGACCCAGCTCGAGATCTCCAATTTCCTGAAGCGGGAATTTCCCCATAACAAGTCCATCGTCGACTCAGTGGGCCATCGCGCGGCTACGGTGCGCCACCCGGTTGGCGCCGCTGAGTTGCGTCCGGGCGGCACGGTGTCCGGGCCGGTCATGATGACGGTCGCCGATGTGGCCCTGTATGTGGCCATCCTGGGCGAGATCGGCATCGTGCCGCTCACGGTCACCACCAGTATGAACATCAACTTCATGCGCAAGCCGGCGAGCGACCGCGACATCATCGGCGTGTGCAGACTGCTCAAGCTGGGCAAAACCCTGGCCGTCGGCGAGGTCACGATTTTTTCGGAAGGGATCGATGAACCGGTGGCCCATGCGGTTGGCACCTACGCCATTCCCCGTTGACGTCGGTTGCCTGGAACCATCGATTGGCCCGTCATGCCATCGCACTTCCTGTATTTCGCCTACGGCTCGAATCTGCTCATGCGTCGGCTGCGTGACCGCACCGCGTCGGCCGTGGCCATCGGATGGGGCGTCCTGCCGGACCACGGATTGCGTTGGCACATGGCATCGGCCGACGGTTCGGGCAAATGCGACGTGGTCGACGACCTCGGTACGCGGTATCCGGTGCATGGGGTCGTCTACCGGATCGACAGCACCGAGAAACCCCTGCTCGACCAGGCCGAGTCGCTGGGGGTCGGTTATCACGACGCGCAGGCAACCGTGCACATGGGTGTGGAACGGGTGACGGCCTGCATCTGTCGCGCACTGCGCACGAAGGCCAGTTTGCTCCCGTACGATTGGTACCACGCCCTGGTGCTGGGCGGCGCGCGCGAACATGGCCTGCCAGAGGACTACCTGCGCCGCCTCGCTTCAGTGACGGCCCGGCCGGACTCGGACGCCCAGCGCGCGGCGCAGCATTTCGCGTTGGTTAGCAGCGCACCCGATGCCGTACCGCCATCTGCCTGCGGGGCTGCTACGCCGCGCGCCGGTGTGCTCGGCGCTTTGGGCGAACGGTCGATGTCGTCGCGATGAGTACAGTGCGGCCGTGTGCCTTGCCACCTGCTCGACCTGGGCGCGCGCGCGTCTGCGCCGCGTCCGACGGGCGCGCGCGCATGCGCCGCGTTCGATCGGCAAGGCTGCCGCGGTGTATCGTCGGGTAACCGGTTTTCTGGAGAATGATTCATGGGCGTTGATCCGATTCCCCTGTCCGCCGAGGTTGTGCGAGCCCTGTCCAGCGTGACCACCGCCACCGTGACCACGGTCCTGCTCAAGCAAGGCCTGCGCAACGTATGGATGCGCGGCGCCAGGCCGCTGAAGAACGGTCAGCCGCGCCTGGTCGGACGCGCATTCACCTTGCGCTTCGTGCCTGCGCGGGAAGATCTGGCCACGCCGGCTTCGTGGGGCGCTCCGATTTCGACCCGCGCAGCGATCGAGGCCATGCCAGAAGGCTGCATCGCGGTCGTCGATGCCATGGGTGTCACCGACGCGGGCATTTTCGGCGACATCCTGTGCGCCCGGATGCGCAAGCGCGGTGTCGCCGCCGTGGTCACCGATGGTGTGATCCGCGACATTGACGGCGTGCTGGACACGGGCCTGCCGATCTGGTGCCAGGGAACGGCCGCACCCGCGTCGGTGGCCGGCCTGACCTTCGTGGCCTGGCAACAGCCCATCGGTTGTGGCGGCGTCGCGGTATGGCCGAATGATGTCGTGGTGATGGACGCCGATGGCGCAGTGCTGATACCGCAGGCGCTGCTGGACGAGGTGGTGCGCGGCGCACTCGACCAGGAACTGCTAGAAGGCTGGATCATGCAGCAGGTCCATGACGGCGTGGCCTTGCCAGGCCTGTATCCGCCCAATGAGGAGAACAAGGCACGGTTCGAAGTCTGGGCACGCAAGGGGGGCTGAGGTCGCACCGGTCGTGCCGTATCGACGCGATGCTGTGCGACATTCGTTACGCTTTTTTCATCACGCGTCACGACAGCGTGTGAATGCCTGCCTACCATCGGTCCTTTTCAAGGAGGAATCACCGATGGCATTGCAGTCCCCATTCTTCGGCAAACGCGACACTGAAACCACTGGCGTGCGGCGGCCCACCACGATGGCGCAGCCCAACGTTCACCCCGGTGTGCACCAGCCGCCCGCCGCGCCGAGTGTGTCGCACGCGCCGGTCGCGGTGGCGGTTGCTACTACGGCAACTGCCGAGGCTGCGCCGCAGACTGCACCCGCCGGTGGCAGCAAGCTGACGGTAGGCCCCAATATCAAGCTCAAGGGTGTGGAGATCACCGATTGCGATACCTTGTTCGTCGAGGGCACTGTCGAGGCCACGATGGATTCACGCCTGATGCAGATCGCCGAATGCGGGTCGTTCAAGGGCTCGGCTTGTATCGACATCGCCGAGATTCATGGTCGCTTCGACGGTGACTTGACGGTGCGCGACAGGCTGATGGTCTACGCAACCGGCAAGGTCACCGGCAAGGTGCGCTATGGCAAGCTGGTGGTAGAAGAGGGGGGCCAGATGTCGGGCGAGATCGCTTACGGCAAGCCTGAGCCCGCGAAGGTCAACACGCGAGAGCGAACCGGCCTGGCACAGGCGGTCTGACCGACGTCGCCCAGCGCCTCGGATACCGGGCGCAAGCCCGTTCGCGGCGCGGCACGCGTGACGATCCCCGCTGGAAGCCTCGAGCCGATAACCCCTTCAAGTCGCCTGCCGGTCGTCACAAGGCCCTATTGTCGATATGAAGGCGGGCTCTCGTGGATCAAGCACAATTCCATGGCCGGCCGACTGTCGCTCAATGGTGGGCGCCAAACCGCTGCTCCAGGTACACCAGCAGCGTACGGATGGTCTGTGCCTCGCCGCCGACCGGACGTCCGGGGCGCGCCTGGTCATTCCACGCGAACAGGTCGATATGCAGCCAGTCCTGCTGTTCGGGGACAAAGGCTTCGAGGAACAGGGCTGCGTTGATGGCGCCGGCCATCGCATTGCGGCCGGTGTTGACGATGTCACCGACCAAGCTCTCAATGCCGCTCTTGTACGGCGCCCACAGCGGAAGGTGCCACAACGGATCCTCGAGTTGCAGGCCGAGATCGACCAGCTGGCGCGCCGTTCCCATCGAGCGGCAGAACAATGCCGGCAGCTGGGGGCCGAGCGCGACCCGTGCCGCGCCCGTCAACGTGGCCAGGTCGATGATCAGATCGGGCCTCGATTCGGCGGCATAGGCCAGTGCGTCGCACAGGATCACCCGCCCCTCGGCGTCGGTGTTGCCGATCTCGATCTGCACGCCGGCGCGGGTCTTGATCACGTCACCAGGACGGTAGGCATTGCCGGCGATCGCGTTTTCCACTGCCGGAATCAGCAGTTGCAGGCGTACCGGCAACTCGAGCGCCATCACCATGGCGGCCAGTCCCAACGCGTTGGCGGCGCCGCCCATGTCCTTCTTCATCAGACGCATGCCGTCGGGTGACTTTATGTCCAGCCCGCCGCTGTCGAAACACACACCCTTGCCCACGATGCTGAGCAGGGGATGCCGGGGTTTGCCCCAGTGAAGTTCGATCAGGCGCGGTGCGCTGCTGCTGGCCCGGCCGACCGCGTGGATGGCCGGGAAGTTCTGCTTCAGCAGGTCGTCGCCTTGCACCTGGCTGAAACGCGCGCCGTGGCGCTTGGCCAGATCCCGCGCCGCTTTTGCCAGATCCTGCGGACCCATGTGTTCGGCTGGCGTATTGACCAGGTCGCGTGCCATGGCAATAGCCTCAGCCTGGACCATGCCGCGCTCGGCAGCAGCGCTGGCGCGCAGGGCCAGCTTGGCCGGAGCCCGTTTGCGCGGCTTGTAGCGGTCGAACAGGTAGCCACCCAGCGTCCATGACAGTGCGGCGACGTCGGCAGGTAATTCCAGGCCTTGCGTGTCGAGCCGGTAGTGGCCTTCGGGCAGCACCGACGGTAGTGCTGCAAGCGCAAACGGATCGCCGGCATGCGCCACGCCGGCAAACACCTGCGCCAGTTCACCGTCGGCGGCGGGTACCAGCGCGTGGCTATCGGCCATGCCGCGAAAGCCGATGGTGTCGAGCCAACGTGTCGTGGCCGGCGCCAGTGCCGACCGCAATGCCTGCAGGCTGGCTGCATCGACAACGGTAATGGGAATCGCCGTGGCGGGAGGAGTTTTCTTCAGTTGAACGATCATGCTGGCTGCGGATGGGGCACGACGGCTCTCAGGCCGGCGGATGCGCGGGTGCGGAGCCGACTATAGGTGATCGACGCAGCTGTGGCGAGCAGGGCCTTGGGCTGCCGCACCATGGCGGCGATAGCGCCGCTCAGCGTTGCGGCATGTCCTTGGTCGAATACCCCAGGTGCACGGCAGCCTCGTGCGGGATTGCCGGCATCGCGGCGTTCCAGGCTTCCCAGTCGCTGCGCATCGCCTGCAACCGCTCGGGCTCGCGTCCGGCCTTGTTGGCCCGCTCACGTGCGTCGCCGGGAATGTTGAACAGGTAATCGGTATCGTCGACGCGCAGGTACTTCCAGTCGCCATCGCGCAGCGCGCGCTGGCCACGGTGTTTCATGCGCCAGTGCATGGGGCGGCGAAAGCGGTGCGAGGGATCGCACAGTACCGGGGCCAGCGACATGCCGTCCAGCGGATAGTCCGGGTGCGCCGCGGTACCGGCCAGGCCGAGCATCGTGGCCGACCAGTCCATCGTCATGCAGTGCTGGGCGCTTACGCCACCGGCCGCGATGCCGGCCGGCCAGTGCGCGATCCAGGGCACACGGATGCCGCCTTCGGTCAGGTCCATCTTGCCGCCGACCAGCGGCCAGTTGTCGGAGAACCGTTCGCCGCCGTTGTCGCTGGTGAACACGATCAGCGTGTTCTCGAGCAGGCCGTGGCGACGCAGCGATGCCACCAACTGTCCGATCCCTTCGTCCATATGGTGGATCATGCGCCGGTAAGTGTCGATGTTGCCGCCGTCCAGATGGAACAGGTTGTTGCTGATCTGCGCCGGCATGTCGGCATCGTCGCGGGTCTCCCACGGCCAGTGCGGTGCAGTGTGGTGCAGGCTGAGGAAGAAAGGCGAACCGGCCTTGGCGCCGTCCGCCATCCGCTCGACGAAATCGATGGCGCGCCGGCTGATCAGGTCGGTCATGTAGCCGTCTTGCGCGTGTTCCTGTTCGCCCAGGTACAGGTCGTGCTTGCCGCTCGAGTTGCAATGCGTGAAATAGTCGGCGCCACCAGCCAGCAGGCCGAAGAACTCTTCATAGCCGGATCGCAATGGCCCGAAATGCGGGGGAAAACCGAGGTGCCATTTGCCGATCAGCGCGGTTCGGTAACCGCCGTCCCTGAGCAGGGAGGGTAAGGTGGGATGGTCGCTCGGCAAGCCCAGCGTGCTGCTGCCAGCGGTTCTGCTGCCGATCGGCTCCTCGGCCGCGCCTCGCAAGCGGTACTGGTAACGCCCGGTCATCAGCGCAAAGCGGGTGGGTGAACAGACTGGCGAATTGGCATACCCGTCGGTGAAGCGCAAGCCGCCGGCGGCGAGTCTATCGAGTTCGGGCGATACCGCCCCAAACGATGCATCGCGCCCGCCGTAGCAGCCCAGGTCCGCGTAACCGAGATCGTCGGCAACGATGAAGATGATGTTCGGGCGATGCGGGGCGGTCGTGCTCATGGCGGATGCAGAATTCATTGCGGCGGTCGGAGCCTACCGCAACTGTAGCGCCTGTCGACCGTCGTGGCGTCTGGCCTTCAGCTGCGCTGCGCGATCAGCAGCGCCGCCGTCCGCATACCCGCCAACGTCAGCAACAGCGAGCCGAACAGGTGCAGGGCGGCCGTGCCGAACGCGAGCAGGTAACGCTGCTGCCCCAGCATCGCCACGACCTCGGCCGAGAAGCTGGAAAACGTCGTCAGCGCGCCCAGGAAACCGGTCACCAGCGCCAGCCGCCATACCGGGTCGAGATGGGGCGCGGCCTGGAACACTGCGATGGCCAGGCCGACCAGGTAGCCGCCGACCAGGTTGGCCGCCAGCGTGCCCCAGGGAATCAGGGCGCCGGGGCTGAGCCAGAGTCCCAGGCCCCAGCGCATCAGCGCGCCAAGGCTGGCGCCAATGCAGATCGCGACGACAGACCACATGGGCCGATGGTACTCACTGGCCCATCTGTCGTGGAAGCCAGGACACGATGCCGGGGAAGACGTAGATCAGCGCCACGGCCAGGCACATCAGCAGGAACATCGGCATCGTGACCTTGGCGATCCAGGGTAGCTGCCTGCCGGTCATGCCCTGCAACACGAACAGGTTGAAACCCACCGGCGGCGTGATCTGCGCCATTTCGACCACCAGCACGACAAAGATGCCGAACCAGATCGGATCGATGCCGGCGGCGTTGACGGTGGGCATCAACACGCCCATGGTCAGCACCACCATCGAGATGCCGTCGAGGAAGCAGCCAAGCAGGATGAAGAACACTCCCAGCGCCAGGATCAGCTGCGCCTGGCTCAGGCCCAGCGAGCTGATCCACTCCGCCAGGTGGCGCGGCAAGCCGACATAACCCATGGCCAGGGTCAGGAAGGCGGCGCCCGCCAGGATCAGCGCAATCATGCAATACAGCCGGGTTGCGCCCATCAGCGATTCGCGAAACGACGACCAGCCGAGCGAGCCTTGCAACGCCGAGATCAGCAACGCGCCGACCACGCCGATGGCGGCTGCCTCGGTGGCAGTGGCAATGCCGGCGTAGATGGAGCCGAGCACCGACAGGATCAGGATCACGACCGGGAACAGGCTGCGCGAGGCCGCTATCTTTTCGCGCAAGGTGTAGCTGCGCTCGGACGCGGGCACCTGTTCAGGATGGCGCAGCGCCCAGAAAATAATGTAGCCGGAGAACAGTGCCGCCAGCAACAGGCCGGGAAACACGCCGGCGATGAACAGCTTGGAGATCGACACCTCGGCCGCGACACCGTAGACGATCATGATGATGGACGGCGGTATCAAGAGGCCCAGCGTCGATGAACCAGCCAGGGTGCCGATCACCATGTGCTCCGGATAGCCCCGCCGGTCCAGCTCGGGCAAGGTCATCTTGCCGATGGTCGCGCAGGTGGCCGCGCTCGAGCCGGAAACGGCTGCGAAGATGGTGCAGCCGATGACGTTGGTGTGCAGCAAGCGGCCGGGCAGCCCCTGGACCCAGGGCGACAGGCCCTTGAACATGTCGGCACTGAGCCGGGTCCGGAACAGGATCTCTCCCATCCAGACGAACAGCGGCAGCGCAGTGAGCGTCCAACTCGACGATGAGCCCCAGACGGTGACCGCCATGGCGTCGCCGGCGGGACGGCTGGAGAACAGGGTCACGGCAAGCCAGGCCACGCCGGTCAGTGTGAGCCCGACCCATACGCCACTGCCCAGGATCAACAGCAGCGATACCAGCAGCAGCCCGGTGATGGCGAAATCGTTCATGTCGGGAATCCGGAAGTCATTCTTTGCGCCGGGGTTCTGGGTCGTCCAGCGCTTTGCGCAGGCCGCGTGCCTCCAGCACCAGTTCGTCGACGAAGGCGATGGCCAGCACGATGGTGCCCAGTGCCATCGCGATCTGCGGAATCCACAGCGGTGTCGCATCGTTGGCGGTGGACACGTCGTTGAAGACATGCGACTGCCAGGCCAGCTTGCAGCTGTAGAACGCGATCATGCTGGCCACCGCGGTGGCGAAGGCCAGCGCCCACAACTCCATCCGGTGTTTCCAGGGCGCCGACAAGGCGCCCAGCAGCAGGGTGACGCGGATATGGTCACCGTGCTTGAGGGTATGCGCCAGGGCCAGGAAGCCGCTGGCGGCCATCAGGTAACCGGCGTATGCGTCGGTACCTGGTACGTAGAAGTTGATCTGGCGGCCGAAGATCGACAACAACACCATCAGCAACACACCGACCAAAAAAAGCGCCGCCAGGGCGGCGGCGATGTTGTAGAGGGTGTCGAGCAGCTTGCGCATCGAAGGGACGGTTTCAGGGCTTCCTGAACGCGTCGACCATCGCCTTGCCCTCGTCACCGGCCTTGGACAACCATTCGGTCAGCATCGTGTCGCCGACCTTCTTCAGGTCGCCCTTGAGCGCTGCAGACGGCGGCAGGATCTGCATGCCGCCGGCCTTGAGCTTGTCCAGCGATTCGGTGTTGGTCTTCTTGCTGGCAGCCCAGCCGCGCACCTCTGCGTCGGTGGCTGCCTTGAGCACGGCATCCTGGGTCGCCTTGTCCAGTGCGTCGAACGCCTTCTTGTTGACGATGACCGCATTCTTGGGCAACCAGGCCTGGGTGTCGTACCAGTATTTGACGTGTTCGTAGAGCTTGGTGTCGGCACCGGTGGAGCCCGAGCTCATCATGCTTTCGGTCACGCCGGTGGCGAAGGCCTGGCTCACCTCGGCCGCCTGCACCGTCACCGGCTGCGCACCGACCAGTTCAGCGATGCGTGCCGTGGCCGGGCTGTAGGCGCGCCACTTGATGCCCTTGAGGTCGGCCGCCGAGTTGATCAGCTTCTTGGTGTACAGGCCTTGCGGCGGCCACGCCACCGCGTACAGCAGCATCATGCCCTCGGAATTCAGCTTCTTTTCCAGCAGCGGCTTTTGTGCCTTGTACAGCTTCATCGCCTCGTCGTAGCTGTCGGCCAGAAAGGGCATGCCATCGGCCGAGTAGATCGGCCATTCATTGCCAAAGTTGACCAGCAGAATCTCGCCGATCTGGGCCTGCCCGCCTTGCACGGCGCGCTTGATCTCGGGTGCCTTGAAAAGGGATGCGTTGGCGTGCACCGTGATCTTGAGTTTGCCCCCGGTGGCCTTGTCCACGTCGTTGGCGAACTCGGTCAGCGTGACCGAGTGGAAGTTGGTCGCCGGATAAGCGGCGGGAAGATCCCATTTGGTCTGGGCCATCGCACCGGCGGACAGGCCGGTGAGCGTGAATGCCACGGCAGTGGCGAGGGTACGGCGGGTCATGGTCATCGTCATGAAAGAGCTCCTGGTCGGTAAATGCAGGCGGTACGCTAGCGTTTGAAGAAAGGCCTGGCGCCTGGCTTGGCCCTCGGACAACGACGGCGCGCGAGCAGCGTTATCCCGCGATACGGGCACTGCGTTCCGATTCGGGCGCCGTGTCCCCATCACGCTTGAAGTCTATCGGGTATGAATGTAAAGTGTCAATAAATTAAAGAGGTTTTATCTTTGTTTTGTTCGACCTTTCAGGGAAATCCCTATGCGCAAAACCGCTAGCAAGCACCGGGCCAGTGCAGCGGCACCATCGCGGCCCATCGTGTCGTCATCCCACCTGGTGTCGCCGCGCAGCCAGGAAACCTCGGAACTGGAGTTCGGCCTGATCATTGCGTGGAATGCGTTCTCGCGCTGGGCCATTCGTTGCATGGCTGCGGCGGGTGTTGCGGACCTGACGATCACCGACGTATTGATCCTGCACCATGTGAACCATCGGGCGCGCAACAAGAAGCTGGCCGACATCTGCTTTGTGCTCAATTACGAGGACACCCATGTGGTGGCCTATTCCCTCAAGAAACTCGTTGCAGCCGGTCTGGTGCACGCAGATAAAGTCGGCAAGGAGGTCTTGTATGAGCCGACGGAGCAGGGCGAGGCTGCGATCACCCGTTATCGCGAGGTCCGCGAGCAGTGCCTGATCGGCAATCTGGGTGCCGGACTCAACGACAACATCGGCGAACTGGCGCGCACCTTGCGCACCATGTCCGGTCAGTATGACCAGGCGGCCCGCGCCGCCACCTCTTTATGAATGCATGACCGGAACAGCAGCCCCATGACGCAAGAACAAGACCTGCATTTCGTGACGCCTGGCCACCGCTGGCAATTCTGGATCGACCGGGGTGGCACCTTCACCGATGTGGTCGGGCGCCGGCCCGATGGCGCTCTGGTCGCGCACAAGCTGCTGTCGGACAATCCGGAGCAATACAACGATGCGGCTGTGGCCGGAATCCGTCATCTGCTGGGACTGCCGGCACATGAGCCGGTCACACCGGATCGGGTTCAATGCGTGAAGATGGGAACCACGGTTGCGACCAATGCCTTGCTCGAACGCAAGGGCGAGCCGACCTTGCTGGTGACGACGCGCGGATTCCGCGACGCCTTGCGGATCGGCTACCAGAACCGCCCGCGCCTGTTCGACCGGCATATCGTGCTGCCCGAGTTGCTGTACCAGGTCGTGGTCGAGGCCGACGAGCGCGTGTCGGCGCACGGTGAGGTGGTGTTGCCGTTGGATCAGGTGGCATTGCGTACGGCTATGCAGGCGCAATTCACCCTCGGCCTGCGCAGCGTAGCCATCGTATTCATGCACGGTTACCGGTACACGGATCATGAAAAGGCGGCCAGGCGTATCGCCCAGGCAATCGGCTTCTCGCAGATCAGCACCTCGCACGAAACCAGTCCGATGATGAAGTTCGTCAGCCGGGGCGACACCACGGTGGTCGATGCCTACCTCTCGCCGATTCTGGGTCGTTATGTCGATCGGGTGGCACGGGAGATGCCCGGCGTGCGCTTGTTCTTCATGCAGTCGTCCGGCGGCTTGACAGACGCCCATGCGTTCCAGGGCAAGGATGCGATTCTCAGCGGTCCGGCCGGCGGCATCGTCGGCATGGCGCGTACTGCGGCGCTCGCCGGCCACAAGAAGGTGATCGGCTTCGACATGGGTGGCACGTCGACCGATGTGTCGCACTATGCCGGCGAGTTCGAGCGCGAATTCGAGACCCAGGTGGCTGGCGTGCGGATGCGCGCGCCGATGATGAGCATCCATACGGTCGCGGCCGGTGGTGGTTCCGTCCTGGCGTTCGACGGTGCGCGCATGCGGGTCGGCCCGGACAGCGCCGGCGCCAATCCGGGGCCAGCCAGTTACCGACGTGGCGGGCCATTGGCAGTGACCGATGCGAATCTGATGCTGGGCAAGATCCAGCCGCGTTATTTTCCCAAGGTGTTCGGGCCGAAGGCGAATGAGCCGCTGAGCCTGGCGGTGGTGGACAAGCAGTTTCGTGCGCTGGCCGAGCGCACCGGGCTGAGTGCCGAGCGCAGCGCCGAGGGTTTCGTCAACATCGCGGTGCAGCAGATGGCCAACGCGATCAAGAAGATCTCGGTCGCCCGGGGCTATGACGTCACGCGCTACACGCTGCAGTGTTTCGGCGGCGCCGGTGGTCAACATGCGTGCCTGGTGGCCGACGCGCTGGGCATGACACGGGTGTTTGTGCACCCGCTGGCCGGCGTGCTCAGCGCGTACGGCATGGGGTTGGCGGACCAGAACGTGATCCGCGAACAGGCGGTCGAGCGCCCGCTGGCGGCGCCGGCCCTGCCCGGGATCGTCGCCGTGCTCGATGGGCTGGCAAACGCCGCCGAAGCCGATCTGCAACGCCAGCAGGTCAGCCTTGGTGCGGTGCGCACCACGCGCCGGCTGCATGTGCGTTACGAAGGCAGCGATTCCGCGCTGCTGGTGACTTTTCCCGAAGCGGCATCACCTGACGCTGCGCAGCAGGTGGCGTCCATCGCAGCCGGTTTCGAGGCGGCTTACCGCCAGCGGTTCGCCTTCCTGATGCAGGGCAAGGCCATGGTGGTCGAGGCGGTGTCGGTGGAGGCTGTGATTCCGGGTGACGCGCCCGAAGAGCCACGACACACCATGCAGGCGCCCCGTGCGGTGCCACGCCGAGAGACGGTGCGCATGTTCTCGGGTGGGCAGTGGCATGACGCTGCACTCGTGGTACGCGAGGACCTGCGTAGCGGTGACGTCATCGACGGGCCCGCCATCGTTGCCGAGGCCAACGCCACCACCGTGGTCGAGCCGGGTTGGCAGGCGCAGCTGACAGAGCTGGACCATCTTTTGCTCGAGCGTGTCACGCCCCGTAGCGCGATCTTTGCCGCCGGTACCTCGGTCGACCCGGTGCTGCTAGAGGTGTTCAACAACCTGTTCATGAACATCGCCGAGCAGATGGGGCTGCAGCTGCAGAACACCGCCTATTCGGTGAACATCAAGGAGCGGCTCGATTTCAGCTGTGCCTTGTTCAATGCCCAGGGTGAGCTGATCGCCAACGCGCCGCACATGCCGGTGCACCTGGGCTCGATGGGTGAGAGTATCAAGACCGTGATCCGCGAGAACGCGCGGACCATGGCCGATGGCGACGTGTTCGTGCTCAACGATCCGTACCATGGCGGCACGCATCTGCCCGATATCACCGTCATCACGCCGGTCTATCTGAGCGGCGAGCCGACCTTTTATGTCGGCTCGCGAGGCCACCATGCCGACGTGGGTGGTACCTCGCCGGGATCGATGCCACCGTTCTCGACCCGGATCGAGGAGGAGGGCGTGCAGATCGATAACGTCAAGCTGGTCGATCGCGGCGTACTGCGCGAAGCCGAGATGATCGCGTTGCTCGGCAGCGGCCCGTATCCGTCGCGCAATCCGCAGCAGAACATGGCCGACCTCAAGGCGCAGATCGCCGCCAACGAGAAGGGCGTGCAGGAGCTGCGCAAGATGGTCGATCAGTTCGGACTCGATGTCGTGCAGGCCTACATGGGCCATGTGCAGGACAACGCCGAGGAGTCGGTGCGCCGCGTCATCACCCGGCTCAAGGATGGGGCGTTCAGGTTGCCGCTGGACAATGGCGCGCGGATCCAGGTGGCGATCCGGGTCGATGCAGATAATCGCAGCGCCGTGGTGGACTTCACCGGAACCTCGGTGCAGCAGACAAACAACTTCAATGCACCCACCGCGGTCTGCATGGCGGCGGTGTTGTATGTATTCCGCACGCTGGTCGACGACGACATACCGCTCAATGCCGGCTGCCTCAAGCCGCTGGAGGTGATCATTCCCGCCGGCTCGATGCTGAACCCGAACCCGCCGGCGTCGGTAGTCGCCGGCAATGTCGAAACCTCGACCTGCATCACCAACGCCCTGTACGGCGCGCTCGGTGTGCTGGCGGCCAGTCAGTGCACGATGAACAACTTCACGTTTGGCAATGCCCGCCATCAGTATTACGAGACCATCTCCGGCGGTTCGCCGGCGGGCGGAGAGCGGGACGAGGAGGGCCGGCCGGTCAACGGTTTCAACGGCACCAGCGTGGTTCAGACGCATATGACGAATTCCCGGCTGACCGATCCGGAGGTGCTGGAGTTCCGGTACCCGGTGCGGCTCGAGAGTTACGAGATCCGCCAAGGGTCGGGTGGCGCCGGTCACTGGCATGGCGGCGATGGTGGTGTGCGCCGGATCCGTTTCCTCGAGCCGATGACGGCCAGCATCCTGTCCAACGCCCGGACGGTGGCGCCGTTTGGCGTCGCCGGCGGGCTTGCCGGCGCGGTGGGTATCAATCGGGTGGTACGGGCCGACGGCTCGGTCGAACCACTGGCGCATATTGGCCAGGCTGAAATGGCAGTGGGCGATATCTTCGAGATCCATACCCCTGGCGGCGGGGGATTCGGTACGCCCGACTGATCCGGTTCCAGGCCATCATGGGGCCGTTACGCAAGGAGATGACGATGCTTCCTGGTTCTCTGGACCATTACCGCTGGATGGCGCGTTACAACGCCTGGTTCAACCAGCGGTTGTACGACGCCTGCGAAAAAATCGACGATGCGGCTCGCAAGCGCGACAGCGGAGCCTTTTTCGGCTCCATCCACAACACGCTGAACCACCTGATCGTGGCTGATCAGATCTGGCTCCAGCGGTTGTACCAATGCGGCCTGGACAACGGTTTTCAGGCCGCGGCCCTGTCGCCGCACGTGCTTGACCTGGCGCCGGGCCACGGATTGGCCGAGCCGGCATTTGCCGACTGGGCGCCGTTGCGCGCCAAGCGCCGGCAACTGGACGATGCCATCAGCCTGTGGCTGGCAGCCATGCCACCGGCCTTTCCCGGCTTCACCATGCGTTATGCGAACACCAAAGGTGTGCATCGCGAGCATCCGGCGTGGCGGGCAATGGCGCATTTCTTCAACCACCAGACGCACCACCGGGGCCAAGTGACGACGTTGCTGATGCAGTCGGGCGTCGACGTGGGTGTCACCGACCTGGTCGCCTTGCTCGGGCCGGACGATCCGGTCTGAACGCCGGGCCGGATTGGGATGAAAAGTCGGTCGGGGTTGGCCCGGGCTTGCACGCGCAGCCTATTTTTTCGCACTGCTGCCCGCTGCGGTCTTGGCTTCGGCTGCGGGTACGCCGATCTTGAAGCTGATACCGCCCACTGTCAGGCCCTCGGCCGAAAGCCGCGCCGCGCTGGCCTGTCCGACACCCTTGACGCGGGCCATCAGGTCGTTCCAGTCCTTGAACGATCCCCGCTTGCGTTCGTCCAGGATGCGTGACGACATGGCGGGCCCGATGCCCTTGATGCCGTCGAGTTCGGCGACACTAGCCTGGTTGACGTCGACGGCGGCGGCGAACACGGTGCTGGCGCACAGCAGGGCGATGGAGATCAGGATTGGCTTGAACATGGTGTTTCCTTGCAGTGGTCGGTTGAGGACAGTCGGTCGTGTCCGCAGGTGCTGGCGAACACGTGTGCAGATTAGGCGTGATTGCGCGTGATCGGCTCGCCCACCGTCCGCCAAAGGCATGATGCCCTGGTGCCAGCCAAGCCGGACGACCGCCCCCGCGACCTTTTCCCCTCACGCCCTCAACCGCTTTCAGGCAACCACGATGCAATTCCACTGGCAGAACCCTTATCCGACGATCCGCAGCCCGCTGATGGCGCGCAACATCGTGTCGACGTCCCACCCGCTGGCCTCGCAGGCCGGCCTGCGCATGCTGCTCAAGGGCGGCAACGCCATCGACGCCGCGATCGCGGCTGCCGCGGCACTGACCATCGTCGAGCCGGTATCGAACGGCCTGGGCAGCGATAACTTCGCGATCCTGTGGGATGGCAAGGAATTGCACGGACTCAATTCCTCGGGCGTGGCGCCGGCGGCCTGGAATCCGGCGTACTTCAGGAGCCGCCATGGCGAGTCCATGCCCGAGCGTGGCTGGGATTCGGTGACGACGCCCGGTGCGGTGGCCGGCTGGGTCGCGTTGTCGAGGCGTTTCGGCAAGTTGCCGTTCGCCGATCTGCTCGAGCCGGCGATTGAACTGGCCGAGCGTGGTCATTCGGTGGCGTGCATCGTCGCCGACAAATGGGCGCGCCAGATACCGGTGCTGGCCGACAAGCCCGGTTTTGCCGAAGCCTTCATGCCGCGTGGACGAGCGCCTCGGCCGGGCGAGCGGTTCGTCTTTGATGCGGCAGGCAAGACGCTGCGCAAGATCGCGGCCACCACCGGTGATGCGTTTTACCGTGGTGAAGTCGCCGAGCAACTGGTCGCGCACGCGTCTGCCTATGGTGGCGGCATGACGCTGGCCGATCTGGATGCGTACCGGCCCGAATGGGTGACGCCGATTCGCAAGGATTTCGCCGGCTACACGGTGCACGAGATCCCGCCCAACGGCCAGGGTATCGCCGCGCTGATGGCGCTGGGCATGCTCGACCAGATGGACCTGGGGCGTTTCCCCGTCGACAGCGTCGAGTCGCAGCATCTGCAGATCGAAGCGATGAAGCTGGCGTTCGCCGACACCTACCGCTGGGTGGCCGATGCGCGCCACATGACCGAGGTCACGGCAGAGGACCTGCTCAGCGATGCCTACCTGGCCGATCGAGCCAGGCTGATCGAGCCGGGCATGGCAAAGGACTTTGCACACGGCACGCCACCGCGCGGTGGCACCGTCTACCTGACTGCCGCCGATGAAAACGGCATGATGATCAGCCTGATCCAGTCGAACTACATGGGATTCGGCAGTGGTGTCGTCGTGCCTGGAACCGGTGTCAGCCTGCAGAACCGCGGCTTCGGATTTACGTTGCAGGATGGCCACGCCAACCAGGTCGCTGGCGGCAAGCGGCCGTTCCACACCATCATTCCCGGTTTCCTGACCAAGGATGGCATGCCGCAAATGAGTTTTGGCGTGATGGGCGGCAACATGCAACCCCAGGGGCATCTGCAAACGCTGGCCCGCATGCTGGTCTACCAGCAGCAGCCGCAGGCGGCTTGCGACGCACCCCGCTGGAAGGTCAGCACCGGCCTGGCCGTGGACTTCGAGACCACGATGGCAGCGTCACTGATCGACGGGCTGAAAAAGCTGGGTCACCGGTTCGAACTGGTTCCGGACAACTACATGGACTTCGGCAGCGGCCAGTTCATCTGGCGCCTGAGCGGCGACATGCAAGACGGCTACGTGGCTGCCAGCGACTCCCGTCGCGACGGCCAGGCCGTGGGTTTCTGACCGTGCATGCGGTGCGCATGTTGCCGCTCGCGCCCCGTCGTCAGCGTTCCACCGTGCGGGTGTAGGTCTCGGGCCGACGGTCGCGGTAAAACTGCCAGGCGGTCCGGACTTCGCGCAGCATGTCCATGTCCAGGTCGCGGATGACGACCTCGGTCTTGTCGGTGCTGGCCACCGCACCCACATAGTTGCCGCGCGGATCGACGAAATAGCTCGAGCCATAGAAGGTGACCGCCTTGTCGCCGAACTCGCGGCTCTCGTTGCCGATGCGGTTGTTGGCGGCGATGAAGTACTGGTTCGCGGCGGCGGCTGCCGGTTGCTCCAGCTCCCATAACCGGTTGGACAGTCCGGGTTTGGTGGCGGACGGGTTGAACACCATCGTGGCGCCGGCCAGCCCGAGTTCGCGCCAGCCTTCCGGGAAATGCCGGTCGTAGCAGATGTAGACGCCGATGCGCCCGACAGCCGTGTCGAAGACCGGATAACCCAGCGTGCCGGGGCGGAAATAGAACTTCTCCCAGAACTGCGGCAGGTTGGGTATGTGGTGCTTGCGGTACTTGCCCAGCAGCCGGCCGTCGGCATCGATGACGGCGGCGGTGTTGTAGAGCAGGCCGGGCATTTCCTCTTCGTAAATCGGCAAAACGATGACCAGCTTCAGTTCCTGCGCGAGCTTCTGGAAGCGCTCGACCGTCGGCCCCGGTATCGACTCGGCATAGGCGTAGTACCGGGTGTCCTCGACGATGCCGAAATACGGCCCGTAGAACAACTCCTGGAAGCAGATGATGCCCGCACCCTGGGCCGCGGCATCGCGCGCGAACTGCTCGTGTTTGGCGATCATCGATTCCTTGTCGCCGGTCCAGTCGGTCTGGGTAATGGCTGCGCGTACGACGTTCATGCTGGCCTCCGTGATGGGAGCGTTGGTTGGATTGCGCCGCCGTCGGCCGCGGTAACGCGCCGCAAACAGGGTCGAGCGCGTCGCGATGCGGGCCACGGCCGGCAGCCGGGGAACCCCTAGTATGCGGCCGTCGCGCCGGCTGTCAAATGCCGACGCCGCGCCTGCGTGGCCCGCGGCCGGCCTCAATCTGCCGACGTCGCGCCCAATGGCCCTGCTGGCGAATGGGTGGGCTCGCTGCCGGTTGCGCCGCAACGATGAATCCCTAGAATTTCGGGGTCAGCATGTCCTGGCTTCAACCCGAGATTCCCATGAAAAAACTGCTCCTGATACTGTCTTTGTCCTTTGCATCCGTTGGTGCATTCGCGAATGGCTGCCCCGGCGAGATGAAGGCAATCGACGCCAAGCTCGCGACCAACCCCCAAGTGGCGGCGGCGGACATGACGAAAATCAAGGCCCTGCGCGCCGATGGCGAGAAGTTCCACAAGGAGGGCAAGCACGGCGAGTCGATGAAGGCACTTGGCGACGCAAAGAAGATACTGGGGCTGTAAATTTCTTCAGATGCCGGTGTTGGCCGGCGCCACTCGCATCCTTTCTGAAGGCCCGCGGAAATCCCCTCTTGAGCGCGTTGGGACGTCAGAGTTCCTCGACCCGCCGCGCCGGGTAGCTGTCCCAGGCCTGGCAGCCCGGGCATTGCCAGAAATGCTGCTTGGCCTCGAATCCACAGGCCGCGCAGCGGTATCGGGTCAACGGTTTGACGGCATGGTCGAGCGCGCGTTGCACCGAAGTCTGAGCCGGCACCTGATCGTGCGGCTGGCTTGCAATCCACCGCGCGGCAGCTACCAAAGAGGGCTGCTGCTCGAGATGGCGCAGGTACCACTGGCGCGTCTGGGCTGCGTTCGCGCCCAGATGGGTCTCGAGCAGCACAATGGCTTCCAGGCAGTCGATGCACGGCGCTTCGGCATAGTGAGCCTTGAGGCGTTCCAGCACTGTCTGCGCCTGCCCGCTGGCAATGCCGAGCTGCGCCTGTTGGCCGGCGATCAGTGGCACCGACGCCGGCGCAACGTCATGGACGGTCTCCAAGGTCGACAAGGCCTGGGCCGGATGGCCGCTTTGGCCCAGCAGCTTGGCCAGTTCGATGCGCGGGCGCGGCGCGTTGGGCGCGTTGTGGATTGCTTTTTCCAACAGCTTTTGCGCCGCTTCGGGCTCATGCGCGGCCAGATGCGCAGCGCTTTGTTCGCACAAATAGTGGGCCAGCCGCCCGGCAAAGCTGCCGTGCTCGGCATTCTCCAGCTGCTGCGCCACTTCGGCGGCATGCACCCAGTCGCGGGAGCGCTCGTAGTTGGCCAGCAGCGCCAATCGGGCCTCGGATTCGAAGGGTGTGCCCTCGAGCTTGAGCAAGGCTTCCTCGGCCCGATCCAGCAGGCCGGCGCGCAGGTAGTCCAGCGCCAGTGCATGCTGGGCGCGATGGCGGTCGGCGCTGCTTAGGTCGCCGCGCGAGAGCAGGTGCTGGTGCACGCGCACCGCGCGTTCGTATTCACCACGCCGGCGAAACAGGTTGCCCAGCGCAAAATGCAGCTCCGAGGTGTCCGGATCGTTCTGGACCGCCTCGATGAAGGCGTCGATGGCCTGGTCCTGCTGCTCGTTGAGCAGGAAGTTGAGTCCGCGGAAATAGGCTTTCGGCGCACGGCGATTTTCCAGCCGCAGTTGGCGCAGATCGAAACGCGATGCGGCCCAGCCGAGGATGAAGGCGATTGGCAGGCTCAGCAGCAACCAGCTGATGTCAAAGTCCATGCGCGCCGCCGCTTGGGCTCTTGTTGTCGGCTGCCCCCGATGCGGGAGACGCCGGGGCCTGCACCCGCTGCGCCATGTCGCTGCGCCGCCAGCGCCGCGGCGCCATGCCCAGAACGCCGACGACGAGACCGACGGCAAATGCCGCGAGCACGATCAGCACCATCGGGCTGCGCCATTGTTGTCCGAAAAACAGGTGCACGCTGGCCTCGTGCTGGTTGTTGAGCGCAAAGGCAAACAGCGTGAAAAAGACCAATGCCTTTAGCACCCACTTGAGCAACCGGATGGCGTTCTTCATGGGGTTCAATTCTAAGGGGCCACTGTCGGAACCGACAGCAGGCGTGGCAGCCTGCCTGCCCGCAGGGTCATCCTGCGTCAGGGCAAATCGGCGTGTTCAGGCGCGTCGCTTATCGACTCTGCCGGGTGCCAGTGCATCGACGTTGCGACGGTCGACCGCTTCACGTAAAGCCTTGCCGGGTTTGAAATGCGGGACCCTCTTTTCGGGAATTGCCACGCTTTCGCCACTGCGTGGATTGCGGCCCATGCGCGGGGGCCGGCGATTGATAGAGAAGCTGCCGAAGCCACGGATCTCGATCCGGTGTCCGGCCACCAGTGCGTCGTTCATCGCGTCGAGGATCGCCTTTACGGCAAATTCCGCGTCGCGGTGGGTCAGTTGGCCAAACCGGTTGGCCAATTGCTCAACGAGATCCGATCGGGTCATGGTGGGTGCAAAAAAGGACAAGGTCGTGGCGCACGCAACTATCCGCGCGCCACGACCCTGATGTCAGGCAACGATCAGTTGTTGTCCAGTTTGGCGCGCAGCAGGGCGCCCAGGCTGGTTGTACCGGCGTTCTCGCGTTGCGAACTCTGGCTCAGGTTGGACATGGCTTCCTGCTGGTCCGCTGCATCCTTGGCCTTGATCGACAGCTGGATGTTGCGGGTCTTGCGGTCCACGTTGACCACCACCGCGGTGACTTCGTCACCTTCCTTGAGCACGTTGCGGGCGTCTTCAACGCGGTCGCGGCTGATCTCGGAGGCACGCAGGTAGGCGATGATGTCGTTGCCCAGGTCGATCTCGGCACCTTTCGGATCCACGGTCTTGACCTTTCCGGTCACGATCTGGCCCTTGTCATTCACCGACACGAAGGTGGTGAACGGGTCGGAGTCGAGCTGCTTGATGCCCAGCGAGATACGCTCGCGGTCCACATCGACCGCCAGTACCAGCGCCTCGACGTCCTGGCCTTTCTTGTAGTTGCGCACGGCGGCTTCGCCCGGCTCGTTCCAGCTCAGGTCGGACAGATGCACCAGACCGTCGATGCCCGCAGCCAGGCCGACGAAGACCCCGAAGTCGGTGATCGATTTGATCGGGCCCTTGACGCGGTCACCGCGCTTGGTGTTTTGCGCGAACTCCTGCCACGGGTTGGCCTTGCACTGCTTCATGCCCAGGCTGATGCGGCGCTTGTCTTCGTCGATCTCCAGGACCATGACTTCGACTTCTTCACCCAGTGTGACGATCTTGCTCGGCGCGACGTTCTTGTTGGTCCAGTCCATCTCGGAGACGTGCACCAGGCCTTCGATGCCCGGCTCGAGCTCGACGAATGCACCGTAGTCGGCGATGTTGGTGATCTTGCCGAACATGCGCGTTCCCTGCGGGTAGCGGCGGTTCACGCCCATCCACGGATCGTCGCCCATCTGCTTGAGACCCAGCGAGACTCGGTTCTTTTCGGTGTCGAACTTCAGGATCTTGGCCATGATTTCCTGGCCAGCCGTCACCACTTCACTCGGATGACGGACACGGCGCCAGGCCATGTCGGTGATGTGCAACAGGCCGTCGATGCCGCCGAGGTCGACGAACGCACCGTATTCGGTGATGTTCTTGACCACGCCGTTGACGATGGCGCCTTCCTTCAGGGTGGACATCAGCTTGGCGCGCTCTTCGCCCATGCTGGCTTCGACCACGGCACGACGCGACAACACGACGTTGTTGCGCTTGCGATCAAGCTTGATGACCTTGAACTCCAGGGTCTTGTTTTCGTACGGAGTCAGGTCCTTGGTCGGACGGGTGTCGACCAGCGAACCCGGCAGAAAGGCGCGGATGCCGTTGACCAGCACGGTCAGGCCACCCTTGACCTTGCCGCTGGTGGTGCCGGTCACGAATTCGCCGGATTCCAGCGCTTTCTCAAGGGCCATCCAGGATGCCAGGCGCTTGGCGGTGTCGCGGCTGACGATGGTGTCGCCGTAGCCGTTTTCCATCGCGACGATGGCCACGGAGACGAATTCGCCCACCTGAACTTCGAGGTCGCCCTTGTCGCTCTTGAACTCGGACAAGGGTACGTATGCTTCGGATTTGAGGCCGGCGTTGACGACCACAAAGTTGTGCTCGATACGCACCACTTCGGCGGTCACGACCTCGCCGATACGGGTTTCGGAGCGCTTCAGTGATTCTTCAAACAGATCGGCAAAAGATTCAGACATTGTGATGGCGGATGAACCGCGGGTTGTTAAGTGACTCCACCACACAACCAGTGCGCCATTGAGGCACGAGAGGAGTTGTGTGGACCACCACGACAGCCGGGGCTGTCGTGTTTTGTTCCTTGGCGCCTAGGCGTCCCGGAACGGCTGCATGCCTTGCCACCAATCCAACACCTGATCGACCGATGTTTCGACGGTCAGATCCGAGTTGTCCAGTAACCGGGCGTCTTGGGCTGGTTTCAAAGGAGCGGTGCTGCGACCCGCGTCGCGCGCATCACGTGCTTCCAAGTCAGCGCGAAGGCTGGCAAGTGTAGCCCAATTGCCCTTTGAAATCAATTGCTTATGCCGTCTTTCCGCGCGGCGCGCGGCGCTGGCTGTCAAAAACACCTTGAGGGGGGCCTGCGGGAAGATCACCGTTCCCATGTCACGCCCGTCGGCGACCAGTCCCGGCAGGCGCTGGGCAGCGTGTTGCAGGTCGATCAGGGCGTTGCGTACTGCCGGGAGGATCGACACCCGGGACGCGTTCATGCCCATCGCCTCGGTTCGCAGCTGATCGCTGACGTCTTCGTCGCCAAGCAGGATGCGGCCGACGGCAAAGCGGATCCGCAAGCAGGTGACCATGGCCGCGATCGCTGACTCGCCGCTGGCGTCCAGCGGCAGGCCGGCCCGGGTGGCAGCCAGCGCGGTGATGCGGTACAGGGCGCCTGAGTCGAGGAATCGGTAACCAAGCCGCTTGGCCAGTTCGGCCGCCAGAGTGCCTTTGCCCGAGGCTGTCGGTCCGTCCACGCAGATGACCGGAATGCGCTGCAGCGGCGTCTGCACGACCGAGAACAAGGTTTCGAAGTAATCAGGGAAGGTCTTGGCCACGCAGTGCGGATCTCGGATGCGCACTGGCAGCGCAGCCGGATTGAAGGCTGCCAGCGACAGGCACATCGCCATCCGATGGTCGTCGTAGGTGTCGACACAGGCTGCGCGCCAGTCGGACGGGCTGGCTGGCGGCGTGATCCGGATGGAGTCGTGGCCTTCCTCGACCTGGGCGCCGAACTTGCGCAGTTCGGTCGTCATTGCCGCGATCCGGTCGGTTTCCTTGACGCGCCAACTGGCGATATTGCGCAAGGTACTGGTTCCATCCGCATACAAGGCCATGACGGCCAGCGTCATGGCTGCATCCGGAATATGGTTGCAGTCCAGGTCGATCGGACGCAATCGCCTGTCCGATGCGCGGGTCGGGCCCGACACTTCCAGCCAGTTCGGGCCGCTCACGACCTGCGCACCCATTGCCCGGGCGGCCTCGATGAAACGGATGTCTCCCTGGATCGAGTCGGCGCCCACACCATGGATGCGCAAGGGGTGTCCGTTGCCCGGCGCGATGGCACCCAGCGCGATGAAATAGCTCGCCGACGACGCATCGGCCTCGACATGCAGGTCGCCAGGCGAGACCAGCCGGCTGCCGGCGGGGATCGTGAACCGGCTCCAGCCGTCGCGACGCACCGCCACGCCATACCGCGCAAGCAGGTTCAGCGTGATCGCGATGTAGGGCTTGGAGATCAGTTCGCCCTGGACCTCGATGACGATGTCACGCGCCGCCACCAGCGGCAGGGCCATCAGCAGCGCGGTCAGGAACTGGCTCGATACGTCGCCGCGGACCGCAATCGGCTTGTCCAGTGCCAGTTGCGGGCGACCGATACGAAGCGGCGGGTAACCGGTGTTCTCGAGATAGTCGATCTGGCAACCGAACTGGCGCAGCGCGTCCACCAGGTCACCGATTGGACGCTCGTGCATGCGTGGCACGCCCCGCAATGTGAATGCGCCGCCGAGCACGGCCAATGCCGCGGTCAGCGGGCGCATGGCCGTACCCGCATTGCCCAGGAACAGGTCGGCCCGGTCCTGGGGCAGCATCGCACCCAGGCCGCCGATGGTGACGCCGGTATCGTGCACTTCCACGCGGCAGCCTAGCGCGCGCAGGGCCTGCAGCATCACGCGGGTATCGTCCGACTCGAGCAGGTCGTGCAGTGTCGTCTCGCCCTCGCACAGTGCGGACAACAGCAGAACACGGTTGGAAATGCTCTTGGAGCCCGGCAGTGTCAGATGGCCACCGGCGGTCGCGAGCGGGGGCAGGTCCAGGAAGGCAGTGGAGAACATTATTTCTGCTGCTTGGCCATGCTCCAATTGGCACGGATATCGCTGGCCTGCACGATCTGCTCGAGCAAGGCTTCGTCGTTGCCGTTGGCGATCATCAGCTCTAGCGCCTGCAGGTTGCGCTGGAAGATCTTGGACTGGGCCAGCAACTCTTCGCGGTTCGACATCATGATGTCGCGCCACATGGAGGGTTCGGCGGCAGCGATGCGGGTGAAGTCGCGGAAGCCGGGTCCCGCGAGCGACAGGAAATCGCGCCCCATGGGCTGGCCCGAGATGGCGTTCATCATCGCGAACGCAATCAGGTGCGGCAAGTGGCTGATCGCAGCGAACGCGGCGTCGTGCGATTCGGGCGTCATCTTGAGCACCCGGCATCCCAGCGCCGCCCAGACATCGACCGCCTGCTGGACCTGGATGCTATTGGTGCGTTCGATCGGCGTCAGCACCACCTGGCGGCCGAAATAGAGTTCGGCGTCGGCGTTCTCGACACCGGAGAGTTCCTTGCCGGTGATCGGATGCGCCGGAACGAAACAGCCGATCTGTTCGCGCAGCGATCGCCGGGCCGCATCGACGACGTCGCGTTTGGTCGAGCCGACATCCATGATCAACATTTGTGGCGTCACCAGATGCTTGATGGCCTTGAAGCTGGTTTCAGTGGACGCGACCGGAACCGCCAGCAACACGATGTCGGCGCCCGAGGCTGCAAGCAGCGCCGATGGCGCTTCGACATCGATGACGCCGAGTTGCCGTGCCCGTTCGGTGGTGGAGGGCGACTTGCTATAGCCAACGACCCGCTTGACCAGGCCGGCGCGCTTGAGCGCGAGCGCGAACGACCCGCCCATCAGGCCACAACCGATCAATCCGAGTTGTTCAAACATGTGCGGAAAACGGTGATGCCATCATGGGGCTGCGACCGGGTATGAGCCCAGGATCTTGTAGAACGCGCACAAGCCCTTGAGTTCGGCCAGTGCAAAGGAGACGTTATCCTGGTCCGGATGACCCTGGATGTCGATGTAGAAATAGTAGTCCCACTGCCCCAAACGTGCGGGGCGCGACTCGAAGCGTGTCATCGATACACCGTGGCGCTTGAGTGGCACCAGCAGGTCGTGCACCGCGCCGGGCGTGTTGGGCACCGATACCACCAGGCTGATGCGGTCGTTTCCACTGGCCGGCGGCTGCGCCATCACCTTGGGCATGCAGATCACGTTGAAGCGCGTGCGGTTGTGCGCGTCGTCCTGGATCGCGCTGGCAACCAGGTGCAGCCCGAACTCGCTGGCAGCCCGGTCGCCGGCAATGGCCGCCCAGGCTGGGTGGGAGGCCGCCAGTCGCGCACCTTCGGCGTTGCTGGACGCAGCGCGGCGTTCGGCATGGGGCAGGTGGGCGCCAAGCCATTGGTGGCACTGGGCCAGCGCCTGGGGGTGCGCCAGCACCACGTCGATGCCGTCCATCGCGTTGTCCAGCCGCATCAGGTGATGGCGTATCAGCAGGCTGACCTCGCCCACGATATGCAGCGGCGTGTTGAGCAGCAGATCCATCGAACGGGCGACCACGCCTTCGGTGTTGTTCTCGATCGGAACCACGCCGAAATCGGCGCGCCCGGAGGTGGTTGCATGGAAGACTTCGTCGAAGTTGGCACAAGCAACATGGTCGATGCTCGAGCCGAAGAACTGCACCGCCGCCTGCTCGCTGAAGGTGCCGGCCGGTCCGAGGTAGGCCACGCGCTGGCGGGCCTCCAGCGCGCGGCAGGACGACATGATCTCGCGCCAGACATGGGCGATACCGTCCGCCTTGAGCGGGCCGGTGTTGCATTCCTGAAGCGTTTGGATGACCTGGGCCTCGCGTTCAGGGCGAAACACGGCCGATCCTTCGGCACGCTTGACTTCGCCAACCTCGAGTGCGAGCTCCGCCCGGCGGTTCAGCAGGTCCAGTAACTGGGTATCGACCGCATCGATCTGTTTGCGGAGCTCCGGCAGGTTTTGGGTCATGAGTCGGTTGAGCAATCGTGTGCCGGGCTCAGGCGCCGGTGCGCTCAAATTCTCGCATGTAGTCCGTCAGGGCCTGCACGCCTTCGAGCGGCATCGCGTTGTAGATGCTGGCGCGCATGCCACCGAGCGACTTGTGACCCTTGAGCGACAACAGGCCATGCGCGTGCGCGCCAGCCAGAAAGGCGCCATTGCGCGATTCATCCTTGAGAAAAAACGGCACGTTCATGCGCGAACGACAGGCTGGGTCGACCCGGTTCTCGTACAGCTGCGACTGGTCGATCGCGGTGTACAGCATGTGCGCCTTGGCCATGTTGCGCTGCTCCAGCGCCGAAACACCACCCTGGCGCCGGATCCACTGGAACACCAGGCCGGCAATATAGATGGCGTAGGTGGGCGGCGTGTTGTACATCGACTGGTTGTCGGCGACCCGCTGGTAGTCGAAAGCGCTCGGACATACCGGCATGGCGTGGCCGAGCAGATCCTCGCGCACGACCACCACGGTCAGCCCGGCAGGCCCGAGGTTTTTCTGCGCGCCTGCGAACGCCAGGCCGACGCGTGACCAGTCCACCGGGCGGGATCCGACATGCGAGGAGAAGTCCACCACCAGCGGCGCCTCGCAACCCAGTGTCTTGAGGTCTGGCAGCGACTGGAACTCGACACCGTGGATGGTTTCGTTGCTGCAGAGGTGAACATAGGCCGCATCCGGGCTGAGCCGCCAGCTGGCAGGGTCCGGGATCTGGGTGTGGCCATCGGCCCGATTGGTTGCCGCAACGCGGGCTGCGAGGTATTTGTCGGCCTCGAGGCAGGACTTCTCGCTCCAGCCACCGGTGATCACGAAATCGGCCTGTGGGCGCTCGCCCGTCCTGGATCGAAACGCGGCGAGGTTCATCGGCACGATTGCGTTTTCGGCCAGTCCCCCGCCTTGCATGAACAGGATGCGAAACTGCTGCGGCACCGCGAGCAATTCGCGCAGCGCGGCTTGCGCTGCCTCATAGATTGAAATGAATTCCTTGCCGCGATGGCTCATTTCCATCACGCTCATGCCCGAGCGCCTGCCCTGTGGGTCGGGCCAGTCGAGCATCTCATCGGCAGCCTGCTCCAGTACCTCGGGCGCAATGGTGGCCGGTCCGGCCGAGAAGTTGTAGGGGCGTGGCGTCATGGCGGATTCAGGGCTGGTGCCGGCGACCGGCCAGCGCAGTGCCGGCAGACAAGGCAGACAGTCAGCTTGTCTCGCCTCCCGCCGGGTCGTCGGCCACATCGCCGCTGTTGCCGGTCTCGCCGCTGCTGCCGGTCTCGCCGCTACTGCCGTTGCCGCCGTTACTGCCGTTACTGCCCTCGGAGTCCGCGGCGTCATTGTCGACCAG
>Ga0105047_10002493_pt1 | contig 32793 bp, 38 predicted proteins | sample MAT04_FD_78384 | JGI IMG/M metagenome (GOLD analysis project Ga0105047, IMG submission 78384) | Freshwater microbial communities from Lake Fryxell liftoff mats and glacier meltwater in Antarctica - MAT-04 (megahit assembly) | ecosystem: Environmental > Aquatic > Freshwater > Ice > Liftoff... | reverse complement strand
CAGGTGAAAGATCCACTGGAGTATTTAGGGTTTAGATCGATTAATGTGGGAGATACACGGATCAATGGCCTCGATCTTTCGGTGATGGGAGAGGGGAAGATGGCCGGTATGAAATCGCGATTTATATTGGGCTATACGTATATGAATCCAACATTGCTGCGACCAGATTCTGCGATTGTTTCCAATGTTAGTGGACCAACCAATACACTGAAGTACCGTTACCGACATAGCGTTAAATTTGATATCGAAAACTCTTACAAAAGGGTTACGGTGGGAACAACGCTCCTATATAATTCCTTTATGCAAAATGTGGATGAAGTGTTTGTCAATTCCAAACCCGAAGAGAATCCGTTTGGTGTCATTTTTGAATTAGGAACCGGTTTGCCCACCACTATCAGCGAGTTCAGGAGAAAGTATAATAAAGGAACCTTTATCTGGGATGCCCGTATTGCTTACCAAATCTCCACAACGGTCAAAGTGGCTTTTATTGTAAAGAATCTGTTGAATACGGTATATTCAGAACGGCCTGCTCTTCTCGGGGCGCCGAGAAATTTTACGTTGCAATTAGGGGTGGATTTGTAGAAGAATGTGAATATGATATTCTCTATCAGTCGGTGTCCCCACCGACAGAAATATCGAAAGACTTGAGTGTCTTAATGTACGGCTTTATAGTCATTGGGCAACCGATATCTCTGAACATTTAAAAACAGTTATATTTGCACAACAGTTTAAAATACAGATTATGGATCAGGCTGAGTTATTGAAAAGAATTACTATCAATCCGGGGATATTTGGAGGAAGCCCGGTTATCCGTGGAATGCGTTCAGAGTAACAGATATCATTGATATGCTTGCGAGCGGTATGACGAATGACGAAATTCTTAAAGATTTTACTTATCTCGAACTAGAAGATATTCAAGCTTCTCTTGTATTTGCTTCGCTTAAACTGAATCACCCGACAGCCTGACCAGTACCAATATTGGATTGATGCGAATTTGCCTCCATCATTGGCTAGGTTCATTGCTGATAAATTCAATGTTGAGGCAAATTCTTTTTTGTATTTGGATATGCTTTATGCTTTAGATTTTGTTGCATTTCATCTTGCAAAGAAAAAAGACAATATAATCATCATCACAAAGGATGAAGATTTTGTCAACTTATCAATATTGAATGGAGCTCCGCCATTTATAATCTGGATTACCGTAGGAAATATTTCAAATTCAATGCTGTTTGAAATTATTGGACAGCGATTTGAGGAAATGCTGTCTGCATTATTCAATTCGCAAAAATCATTTATTCAATTTATTGCAGTTTCGGCGAAGATTTAGTATTCTATCCCAATCTACTCTTCCGGTGAAAGAATGCGGTGTTGCAATTATGAAGGGGTCGCTAATATTACGCCATGATTCGTGTCCTCACGAACCGTTAAACGTCCCAGGATATTGCCTCGTGCCCCCCAACTAGCAGGATTCATTTTCAATTCCACCTTCATCTTTAAACTCACATTTCCATCCCAAAGCATTCGGTATCATTCTCCATTTTTTTTTTCAATTCTCATTTCTCCAATCGTTATCTATTTAGCATTCATAGAAAGTGTAAGTAAGAAAAAACTTTCTTGCACTGCCAGTACACTATGCATAATGTTTTCTTGCAGTGCGATCATTTGCCCTTTTTCTAATATAGCACTTTGTTCGTCTGTACTAAAATTTAGTTTTCCTTCCAACACCTGAACACTTATTACACCATTTGCCTTATGTGTTGTCAATTCAGCATTTTCGTGTAGCCCCATAAGCACAATTCTCATCGTCTCCGATTTGAACATTGTGATAGAATTCCGGTCGCTGTCTGTCCAGGTTGTTTCATTCTTTAATTGATCTATCAATTCGTAAGGGTTCATTTCAACTAATTGAGCATTTAGAATTCTATTTCCTTCTGGGCGCTGCGGCGTCGCATCATTTGATTTGTCTTCCATCATGATATGTGCTTTATTTGTTTGTAATTTTTCTATTAATTTAGAAGTTGTTTCGTCCGATGAAATGCCGTAGCCATTGACTAGCATTCCCATAAGGTTAAATTTTGCAGATGAAATTGCATATAGTATGGACTGGTCTTCCGGATTAGAAGCACCTTCAAAACGATATACTTTGTCGATTTGAAAATCGATTGGGGAAAGAGTATCATTAGTTTGCCGGCACACTATGCATTCTTCCTGAATATTAAAGTCGTGGATATATCCTGCCTTGATTAACCCGTTTATGGTTTCTGATAATGTTCCATAGCTTTCTTGTAACATATCTTCATTTATTTTTTTTGAAAGGTAGTAATTTATTATGATAACAGCTATGTATTTGGGTTGTCTATTACGTTCAATGTGAAGCGAAATGAATATTTTTTAAAGCGAAATACTTTCGCCAATCTCCTTCCGGCGCAGGAATGAGGCGTTGCTTTGTGTGCCGGCTTCCTGTGCCTTTGTCGATCAAATATACTTTTTCTTTCAGTTGAGATGGTACACTTATCCCAAAGCAGGTGAACAAATATATTTACTTATTGGTACAGAGAAAGGTTCTTTAATGCAGTGGGACTGTTCTGTATTAAAAGGATACATCAGATGAGAAGGATTCGGTAGGTGAGGCACCAACCGATAGAGTGTAATGATTCAAATATGAGAAGCCTTCTATACTCATCAGCACATCAGCACATCATCTCATCAGCATCTCATCATCTTATCATCTTATCATCTCATCAGCATATTTTAAAATCAATTCTTCCTAACGATCAGCATATAATGATCAAAGAAGAATTCATGTTTCAGCAGTTCGGTGCCTTCTATGCTGCAGCCGCGTTGGAGAAACATCTGTTGGTATTCATTCAGGTCATATTGATGTGGATGAAGGATGTCGCCCGGTAATAAACGGAAGATCTTTTTGAAGATAGTGTGGGTATGGGCGTCGATGGTCATTACAATAAACGCATTCGGGGAGGCGAAAGAAATCAGTCGGTCGAAACTTTTCTCAATATCGTGCACATGGTTGATGGCATTCATACAAAAGATAAGATCAAATCGTTGTTCAGCCGAGAAATCTTCGAGTCCGGCTTTTACGAAAGTCACGTTTGGATACATGGCATGATCAAAATGGAGGAGGTCTTTCTGGTATTCTTCGATCAGCGGGTCGAACGCTGTTACCTCGTTTTTATCGAATACCATAAAAATTCCCGATGGGCCGCAGCCTGCATCAAGAATAGTATCATTCTCTGTAATAGTGAGGTAATGTCTACATTGGTCTGTGAGCTTCGTCCAGTATTTTTTCTTCCATGTCAGATAGTCCATCACGTCCTTTCTCTTCAGGTAACGCTGCCACCATCTTCGTTCCGCATATTGTGCAGTTTTCCATCGCCAAATCCCTGCCATCGTATTAACTTTGTGCAAACCTAATGGATTCGGAGGAATACGTGAAAAAAGTATCTCGGTCGTGATCTGTGTAATAAAATAAGAAGAGCAATGAAATTTTCAATCGGGGATCCGGTATTTGTCAAGAGCAATAATGAGGAAGGTGTGATCGAGGAATTTATTGGCAAAGATATGGCCTGTGTGAAGGTTAATAATAAAACCTACCATGCCTTTCTGGCTGATATGGAACATCCTTACCTGCGTTGGTTTTTGGAAGATAAAAAGAAAGAGAAAAAGAAGAAGGCCACCTATATTGATCAACTTAGCGTAGATAAAACATTTGAACGAAAAGCCCTTTTGCCTGATGGGATTTATCTGGTTTGCATGCCGGTGTATAAACTTGATGGATTTGACGAAGTGGTGGAGAAAGTCAAGGTATTTTTGTATAATGAGACGTTTGGTCAATATAAGTTTGAATACCTGAATAAGGTTCAAGGGGAGACTATTTTTTCTATAGAATCAGATTTGGAACCGGAAAGTCAGTTTTATTTACATGATATTGTGTTTGAACAAATGGCTAACAGTCCGGTATTTTATTATCGTTTCATTGATTCAAAAAAAGCGGAATTGGATAATGAGGATACATTGGTGATCAAACCGAAGAAGCTGTTTCAAAAGCTGGACGAGATCAAATACGCGAATAATGCCTTCTTCCATGTTCTTTTATGTAAGAAACTTGTGCCGAGGGAGCGAAGGGAAGTGATTGTCTCATTATCTGCAGATGTCGTTAAGAAGACGGAGACTCTACACCACTTTGATTTTGAACAAGCGTTGAAAAAGTCATCGGTTGAGATTGATCTGCATATCGAGAAGTTGGTTCCGGATTATAAGGGTTTACGTTCTTCAGAAATGCTCAGGATACAATTGACGGAGTGTCAGAAGTCGCTGGATCTCGCTATAGCCACACATCAACAGACCTTAATTATCATTCACGGGATAGGAAGGGGCGTACTGAAGAATGAAATTAATTCGATACTCAACCAAACCAAAGGAATAAAAAAGTACGTCAATGAGTACGATGTGCGATACGGCTACGGTGCGACGAAAGTTTTTTTTAAATAATTTCACTTCCATTTTATATTTGACTACTTTTAAACTTTATTTTTCTTATCTATGAAAAAAAATATCCTTTTAATTCTTATGGTCCTTGGTTTCGTAAGTGTCTCCAAGCCAATTTTTGCCTCACATGCTGCCGGTGCAGAACTGCTGTATGAATTAGTACCGGGAACCACAAATACGTATAAGTTTATCTATAAATTTTATCGAAGTTGCGGACCCGGAGTCACTGCTTCAGCGCCCACTTCAGTGTTGATGTGTATCAATAGTTCATGTGGTACATCGACATCTCTTACGCTCAATAACTATGGTTTGTTGCCAAGTGGCCAGCCAAATGGTACTCCCGTTGGGAGCGGATGTCCGGGATTTCCAAGTAATTGTGCCGGTGGTACCTTACCTGGGTTTGAAGAGTGGTGGTATACTGCTAATTACACAATACCCAATTTATGTAGTTTGTGGCGCTTTTCGGTTACAGTCAATGCTCGTAACAATGCGATTTTGAATCTTTTCAACCCAGCAACTCAATCGCTTTATGTGGAGGCGTTGTTCGACAATAATGTATCTCAAAATAATAATTCACCTTATTTCTCGAATCCACCAATTCCTTATTGTTGCATTAATCAGCCTTTTTCATACAACAATGGCGCGATAGATGTGAACGGTGATTCTCTTTATTTTGAATCGATTCAACCAAGAACAGCAGGTGGATGTACTTCTGCACCTACATTTTGTAACTATGTGGCAGTGACGGCGCCTGCGCCTCCATTTTCTCCGGCGAATCCATTTCCAACCAATCTTACTTTCAATGTGGATCCATCTACAGGTTCTGTAAATTTTACGGCAGCAGCGGCAGGCGCATATGTAATTACAGTAAAGGTGAGTGAATACCGAAACGGTGTCTTCATCGGTGCTGTGATGAGGGATTTGCAAATTATTGTTCAGAATTGTTCCACGCCTTCACCTAATTTGGGAATAGACTCACTCACCCTCATCGGTGGCCAATTAATCGCAGGTGTTGTACAAGGCTGTGCCACGGATACTTTAAATTTTTGTTTTGACATTACTTCAGCGAGTCCTGCAGCTATTTTGGTTCCAACAGATAACAGTGCGGTCTCTATACCGGGTGCAACGATTACTTATCTTAATGCCCTCACGGATTCGGTGCGAGCCTGCGTCACATGGCCTACAACCTTATTGGATACCGGTTTGCATGTCTTAACTGTGACAATTAAGGACTCTAATTGTGTACCTCCGGGTATTCTTGTTTCTAATACGTTTTCAATTCCAATTTATATTAATCCTATCACGATAGCTTCCGCAGATACTTCTATTTGTCTGGGTGACTCAATCCAACTTTTTGTTGGAGGCGGAAATACATTTCATTGGACGGTCTTGCCTGGTGGTAGTGATACAACTTCGATGTCTTGTACCTATTGCGATTCTCCAAATGTAGCACCAACTGTTACTACTTCGTATGTTGTAACGAGTGATCTTATTTCGCTCTGTGATAAAAGTATTGACACGGTTACGATTGTGGTTGCAACAGGACCTCTGCTCACCATCACTCCGGATACCGTCACCTGTATCAACGCGAATCTTCAACTCAATGTCACCGCGATACCTGCAGGACAACCTTATAATTATATCTGGTCACCGGCTTTTTTCCTTGATAATTCGACTATTAGTAATCCCCTTATGCAATTGCCAAATAATACAACAACATATACAGTTACTGTTGTTCCACAGGGAATTCTTGCATGTCAGTCGACAGCGACTGTCCTTGTGGAAGTGCTGAATGGTTATGATCTGACTAACGGGGATACAACGATCTGTAACGGAAGCACTGTTTCTATTCTGGCCACCGGAGGAAATCCAAAGTATACCTATAATTGGTTTCCGGCAACCAACGTAAGTAACCCGTCGATTCTGACACCTGCAATCACTCCAACTTTACCCGGTATTTTTAATTATACCATCATTGCCAGCAAAACAGGTTGCCCGGATTCTTCGCAGACAGTAAAAATTACTGTCAATCCTATCCCGGTTTTGAATGCAGGTCCTGATCGTGAATTATGTATTGGTGATACCATACATCTTCAGGGTTCCGTTACTCCATTGAATTCTCTTTATACCTATACATGGGATCCGGCTTCTGATCTTACAGACCCTTCAATTATTGACCCTATTTTTGACGGTGTGACAACCACCATGCTTCAACTAATCGTATCAGACCCTATTGGGTGTGCAGATACAGATCTTGTCTTGATGACAGTAAACCCATCTACATTTCTTATGGTGAATGGAGACAAAAGTATTTGCCCGAGAGATTCAACAAATCTGTCTGCAAGCGGGGCCATTAGCTACTTATGGAGACCAGGTATGTATGTATCGGACAGCACCGCAAGTAATGTGACAGTTTTTCCTATCTCTACCACTCAATTTATGGTGTATGGGTATAATGCAAAAGGTTGCCTTGATTCTGCGAGTACCAATGTAGTGGTTTATCCCGGTGCGGTGGTGGATGCAGGTAAGGATCAAACTCTTTATCCTGGAGAGTCTGCCGAGTTGTATGCGAATGGTAATTGCAGTTTCTTTAGCTGGTTTCCTCCGAATGGGTTAAGTGAAACCGATATTAAGAATCCGATTGCTCAGCCATCTGTCACAACCCGATATTTTGTAACTGCACAAACAGAGGAAGGCTGTTCGGCCATTGATTCTGTCGATGTGATCATTACACCTGAATCTTTACTTGATCTGCCCAATGCGTTTAGCCCTGGTTCAGGAACCAGCATCAATGATGAATTAAGAATTATCGTTAAAGGTATCGTGAAGTTAAATTCATTTAGAATATTTAACCGTTGGGGACAAGAGGTATTTTCGTCTACTGATATCAACAAAGGCTGGAATGGTCAATTTAACGGAAAGCCTCAGCCGCTCGGTGCTTATGTATATGTTTTCGATGCAGTCAGTAGCACTGGAAAGCGCTTTTACAAGCAAGGAAATGTAACATTGATTAGATAGTATATACATTCAGATAAAAATAGTAATCGCAGAACAAAGTTCTGCGATTTTTTTTAGTGTAAATGTTTTTAATCTGGAAACTTGTGGCTCATCCACGCTAAACAGCATTGACATTAATTAAAGAAGTAGTTGCAATTTTTGAAATTCATACCTACATTTGCACAAACAAAAAAAAATAGAATGCCAACTAGAGTTATACCTTCTTCAAAAGATAAGTCAAAATTCATGATACATGTTGTCATATTTGCGCTAGCGAATGCTGCATTATGGGCATATTGGTATTTTGTACAAGGTGCTAATCATCAATGGGTATATCCTTGGGGAATTTGGATTACAGCGGCCTGGGGATTAGCGTTAACCGGTCATTGGTGTGCAGTGTATACCAATTACGAGGACGTTGGGAACAAGGATTATCTCCGACAAAAGAATAATTAATATATTAAAAATAATTATCCCAATTACCAATGGTAGCTGGGATTTTTTTTATCTTTGGAAAATGAAAAGAATAAATATCGTACTTAGTACGTTTGCCTTCGTTATACTCACTTTCAGTGCAATCCTTTTGGTATCGTGCAATAAAGGAAGCACAACATACAATGACACAACCCTCACCCGTCCCTGCGACAATGTGATCTGCCTGAATGGTGGAGCCTGCACAGACGGTTTTTGCTATTGTCCTCAAGGCTTTGAAGGAGTTCAGTGTGCCACAAAATGGAGCGACAAATTTGTCGGAAATTTTATTGCTGATGATGCCTGTGATACCTCATCTGCAGGATTCTATAATTCCGTGATCAACGCTGATCCTGCGTATGCCTACAAATTACGTTTGTTCAATGTGAGTTTATTTTGCCCCGGCACCGTAATTTATGCCTCCATTAATCCTGAAAAAACATCCTTTACCATCCCGATGCAACAGACTTGCGGAGACCTTTATTTGAGTGGTTACGGCAATATCAACGGCAATTATATAAATGTATTCCTGTCTTCAAGAGATACAATAGCGCATGTTACAGAGCAATGCAGTGTTTTGCTGAACAGGCAATAAGAGTTGTCTAAATATTATAGAAGAAACTATTTAAAACCGGTCTAAATGATCGGTTTTTTTCTGACGATAATCTTCTGGCAAGAGTTAGTCGATATTTTAGGCTTAAGTTTGATTTACGGCCCCATAACGATATTCTTATGATGCCGGATCGGATGTCTTTTAAACCGGGACAAATAAAGTTCTATTTTTTTTAATTTTATTTCTAAATAAATTTGCAACGTAAGAATATTTGAATACCTTTGCACTCCCAAAATAATACAGGGAAAACGTTTATATGTCTCAAAGAATCAGAATAAAATTAAAGTCGTACGATCACAATCTGGTAGATAAGTCTGCAGAGAAAATTGCGAAAACAGTACGTAGCACTGGCGCCGTTGTAACGGGTCCTATGCCTTTACCTACAGACAAGAAAATATTCACAGTTCTTAGATCTCCACATGTAAACAAAAAAGCACGCGAACAATTCCAGCTTTGCACGCACAAGCGCTTGTTGGATATTTATACATCATCTTCAAAAACTGTAGATGCGCTTTCAAAACTGGATCTTCCTTCTGGTGTTGAAGTGGAAATTAAAGCGTGATAAGTTAATTATAGGCAGATAATCGTCATCCTCGAGCAATCAAGGCGCTGACTAAAAATAAAGAGAATGAAAGGAATTATAGGAAAGAAAGTTGGCATGACCAGCATCTTCGAAGCCAATGGCAAGCAAACAGCTTGTACCATTATTGAGGCGGGCCCTTGTGTAGTTACACAAGTAAAGACCGAAGCAATAGATGGGTACAATTCGTTGCAAATTGCATTTGGTGATAAAAAGGAAAAGAATAGCACGAATGCTATGATTTCTCATTTTGCAAAAGCCGGAACATCGGCTAAATCTGTTGTGAAAGAATTGCGCAACTGTGATCTTCAAAAAGCCTTGGGTGAAACAATTACATGCGAAATTTTCTCGGAAGGAGAGATGGTTAGTGTTATTGGTACTACCAAAGGAAAGGGGTTTCAGGGTGTCGTTCGCCGTCACGGATTTAGCGGAGTTGGTGAAGCTTCTCACGGTCAACATGACCGGCAGAGAGCGCCAGGTTCTATTGGAGGATCATCCTATCCGTCACGTGTATTCAAAGGTATGCGAATGGCCGGCCAAATGGGTGGTGACCAAGTGAAAGTAAAAGCTCTTAAAGTATTAAAAATATTTCCAGAAAAGAATTACGTAATTGTAAGTGGTTCAGTTCCGGGTCATAATGGTTCAATCGTATTAATCCAAAAGTAACATGCAAGTAGACGTATTAAACATAAAAGGCGAAGCCACAGGCCGCAAGGTAGATTTACCTGATGATATATTTGGTATTGAACCAAATGACCACTTGATTTATTTGTCGGTAAAACAGTATTTAGCTGCCCGCCGTCATGGTAACAGTAAAGTGAAAACACGTGCTGAAGTTCAGGGAGCTTCAAGAAAGCTTCATAAGCAAAAAGGTACAGGTGGCGCCCGTAAAGGGAATATCCGTAACCCGTTGTATAAAGGTGGTGGTACGATATTTGGACCAAAACCAAGATTCTATCATTTCAAACTGAACCGTAAGGTGAAGGATCTTGCCAAAATATCAGCATTGGCTTACAAAGCAAAATCAAACAGTATTATGGTTGTAGAAGATCTTACTCTTGACAAACCACGAACGAAAGATTTTACGAGTATGCTTGCCGGATTGAATTTGACAAATACAAAAACATTGTATATCCTTCCGGATTATAATGACAATGCGTACCTAAGTAGCCGAAATCTTCCAAGAGTAAAGACCTCTTTACTAAGTGATACTAGCACGTATGATATCGTTCATGCAACCACCTTGTTGTTTACAGAAGATGCAGCAAAAATATTTTCACAGGAAGAAACCGAAGAAGTTGCATAAGCTCTTCAGCTAAAAAATAATAGAAATGAAACCGTCAGAAATAATTAAAAAACCCATTGTCACAGAGAAGATTAACAAGCAAACTGAAAAGTTTAATCGTTATTGCTTTCAGGTAGACAAACGCGCTAACAAATTGGAAATCAAGAAAGCAGTTGAAGATTTCTATAATGTACGTGTCGAAGATGTGAACACCTGCGTGGTTCCGGCAAAAGCAAAAAGCCGTATGACCAAAGCCGGTATTCTATCAGGACGCAAATCAGGATATAAAAAAGCAACCGTAACCGTTGCAGAAGGAGAAACAATAGATTTATACGCATTTTAATATATAAACGAACATGGCATTAAAAAAATATAAACCGGTCACCGCAGGAACTCGATGGAGAATTGGCAACGCATATGCTGAGATCACTACGAATCAACCTGAAAAATCATTGCTTGAACCAGCTAAGAAAACTGGTGGTAGAAATGCACAAGGACGCCGTTCAATGCGTTACATAGGTGGCGGACACAAACAAATGTACCGTAAGATTGATTTCAAACGTAATAAGAAGGATATTCCATCATTGGTTCATTCTATTGAATATGATCCAAACCGTACTGCCTTTATTGCATTACTGCATTATGCAGATGGAGAAAAAAGATATATTATTGCACCACAAGGCTTAACAGTAGGTATGACTGTGATTAGCGGAGAAACTGTAGCTCCAGAAGTAGGAAACTGTTTACCTCTAAGAAATATGCCTCTTGGTACCACGATCCATAATATTGAATTACAACCTGGTCAGGGTGGGGTAATGGCAAGAAGTGCCGGAGCATCAGCCCAACTTAATGCCAAGGAAGAAAAATATGCAGTATTGAAAATGCCTTCAGGTGAATTGAGAAAAGTATTGATCCTTTGCAGTGCAACAGTTGGCTCAGTATCAAATTCAGATCACGCGCTTGAAACAAAAGGTAAGGCCGGAGCCAACAGATGGTTAGGTATCAAACCAAGAAACAGAGGTGTGGCTATGAACCCGGTAGATCACCCGATGGGAGGTGGTGAAGGTCGTTCATCAGGAGGTCATCCACGTTCTAGAACCGGTAAGTATGCAAAAGGAGAAAAAACCCGTAAGAAGAAGGGGTCAGATAAACTGATCATTGTAAGAAGTAACGGAAAAAAATTAAAAAATAAATAAACAAATAATTCATGGCTCGTTCAATTAAGAAAGGCCCTTACGTAGATGCTAAACTTGAACTTAAAGTTCAGAACATCACAGAAGGTAAAGCTAAAAAGACAGTAATCAAAACCTGGAGTCGCCGTTCAACGATTACCCCCGATTTTGTAGGACAAACGTTCGCTGTGCATAATGGTAATAAATTCATTCCTGTCTATGTTACAGAGTTCATGGTAGGTCACAAACTAGGTGAATTTTCTCCAACAAGAATATTCAGATCACACAGTGGTGGTAAATAATTAATAATAGTAAAAAGAAATTAATATAAAATGGAAGCAGTAGCCCGATTAAGAAATTACCCGACGTCACCCCGCAAAATGCGCTTGCTGGCAGATGTGATCCGCGGTATGCAGGTTGAGAAAGCAGTCAATTTTTTGAAGTTCAATGCACAACATTCTTCATTACCGTTGGAAAAGCTTTTATTAAGTGCGGTTGCCAACTGGAGACAGAAGAATGAAGGGTTAGATGAAAGCGATTTAATTGTGAAAACAGTGTTTGTAGATTGCGCCCGAACAATTAAACGTATGATGCCAGCTCCGCAGGGACGTGCTCATAGAAAATTAAAGCGGAGTAATCATGTAACCCTTATTGTAGATCAGAAAAAGGATACAATAACGGTAGAGCCCGCACCAATAACACACGATAATACTAATTAAAAAATTAATACGGGAATACTTCCCGAAAACAATATAACAATGGGTCAAAAAACAAATCCGATAGCCAGTAGATTAGGAATCGTCAGAGGATGGGATAGTAGTTGGTATGGTAACAAGAACGATTATGCAGGCAAACTTATTGAAGATGTAAAAATCCGAAAATACCTGAATGCACGTATTAACAAAGGTGGTATCGCTAAGATTGTAATCGAGCGTATGCTGGGTAAACTAATCGTTACTATACATACATCTCGCCCTGGTATCATCATTGGTAAAGGCGGACAGGAAGTTGATCGTATTAAAGAAGAATTAAAGAAATTGACAGGTAAGGATGATGTGCAAATCAATATCCTTGAGATTCGTCGCCCGGAATTGGATGCCCAGATTGTTGCTGATTCAATTGCAAAACAGATCGAAGGTCGTGTAAACTTTAAGAGAGCTGTGAAGATGGCTATTCAAACAACCATGAGAATGGGAGCTGAAGGGATTAAAGTAAAATGTGGTGGACGTTTAGGAGGTGCAGAGATCGCACGAAGTGAAGAAATGAAACAAGGTCGTACGCCATTGCATACATTCCGTATGGATATTGATTATGCGAATGTTTTTGCCTTGACTGTATACGGAAAGATTGGTATCAAAGTATGGATCTGTAAAGGTGAAGTATTGACCAAGCGAGATCTTAATCCGAATATCATTGCCGGTAAAGATGAGAAGCGACCAAGCTTTGACAGACCAAGCGGTGGCATGGGCGATAGAAGAGATGATCGTCGTGGTGGCGGAGGCGGCGGCGGCCAACGAGGCGGAAACAGCGGCGGTGGACGGAGCGGCGGCGGAGCAAGAGGCGGAAATAGAAATTAATTTTAGAAAACAACTACGGTATTTACCGAAAGAAAGTAGAACAAGTATATGTTACAACCGAAAAGAACGAAACACAGAAAAGCGCACAAAGGACGTATCAAGGGTGATGCTAAACGCGGAGCTACATTGGCCTTTGGAACTTCTGGTCTGAAATCACTGGAGCCAAAATGGATCACAAATCGTCAGATCGAAGCTGCCCGTCAGGCTATGACAAGGCACATGAAGCGTGAAGGAAATGTATGGATCCGCATTTTTCCTGACAAGCCAATCACCAACAAACCTGCAGAGGTTCGTATGGGTAAGGGTAAAGGAAATCTTGAATACTATGCAGCAGTTGTGCACCCGGGACGTATTATGTTTGAAATAGCCGGTGTCTCTCTGGAAGTTGCGAAAGGTGCTCTGATGTTGGCAGCTCAGAAATTACCAGTTGCTACGAAGATTGTAATCCGTCGTGATGTAATTGAAGCTTAATGAATAAAAAGTAACGAAAATGGCAACAAAAAACAAAAACAATCAGCAAGACCTCAGCTCAATGAGCCAGGAGGATATCTTGAAGAATATCGATGAAACTGATCTTCGTCTTAAAAAGATGATGTTCAGCCATGCGATCACACCGATAGAAAATCCGATGACTATCAGGATCGTAAGACGAGAGATCGCGCGATTAAAAACACAGCAACGTAAAATCGAATTAGGTTTTTAAATAAAAGAAATTAGTTATGTCAGAAATACAAGTTGAAACAAGAGGTCGCCGCAAAACCCGTACAGGACTGGTCACCAGTAATAAAATGGAAAAATCCATTACCGTATCAGTAGAGCGTAAGGTAAAACACCCGATCTATGGTAAGTTCCTTAAAAAGACAACCAAGTTTATGGCACATGACGAGAAGAACGAATGTTCTATTGGTGATGTCGTAAAGATCATGGAAACCCGTCCTCTTAGTAAGAACAAGTGCTGGAGACTGGTAGAGATCGTTGAGAAAGTGAAATAAAAAATTGGGCAATTTAACAATTCGGCAATTAAATCAATTTGTTGAAATGTTTCTGGATCCTTAAAAAGTTAATCCAAATGAGAAGTAGTAATTGTCACATCTTCAAATTGTCACATTATTAAATGATTCATTGTTAAATTATAAAAAATGATACAACAAGAAAGCAGACTGAATGTAGCGGACAACAGCGGAGCCAAGGAAGTTCTTTGTATTCGTGTACTAGGAAATTCCGGTCAGGATTACGCGCATATAGGCGATAAAATTGTAGTGACCATCAAGGATGCAATGCCTGGTGCCGCAATCAAGAAGGGAACAGTAGCGAAAGCGGTAATTGTTCGTACGAAAAATAAATTACGTCGTAAGGATGGCTCTTATATCCGTTTCGATGACAATGCGGTCGTTATCCTCAATGCTTCAGACGAACCAAGAGGTACCCGTATTTTTGGGCCGGTAGCCCGTGAATTAAGGGATAAAGGATATATGAAGATCATTTCATTAGCACCGGAAGTGCTTTAATACATTAAATTTTTGAAAAGTGAAAAATAGATTTAAAACAAAATTTTCGATAAAGAAAGGAGACCAGGTGGTTGTGATCACAGGAGCCGATAAGGACCGTGCCACACCAAGAGCCGTACTTTCTGTAATTACTGATGATATCAGCCCGCGATTAATCGTAGAAGGGGTGAACATCGTAACGAAACATAAAAAGCCAAATGCTCAAAACCCACAAGGAACAATTATTAAGGAAGAAGCGCCAATCGCAATTTCAAATGTAATGTTGTGGGATGCAAAGTCTAAGGCAGGCACCAAGGTTCGTACAGAGCGGAAGGATGGTAAAGCAATGCGAATTTCTAAAAAATCAGGGGAGGTAATCAAATAATGGCACAAGTATCATACATACCTAGAATTCAAACCAAGTACAGCACAGAAGTGGTACCTGCGTTAATGAAAAAATTCGGATATAAAACTGTTATGCAGTGTCCGAAATTGACAAAGATTTGCCTTAACCAGGGTGTTAAGGGATCTGTAGCCGATAAAAAACTAATCGATATAGCTGTTGATGAAATGAGCAATATCACCGGTCAGAGAGCTATCGCTACAATGTCGAAAAAAGATATCTCAAATTTCAAATTGAGAAAGAACATGCCGATCGGTGTAAAAATTACACTGAGAGGTAAAAATATGTTCGATTTCCTAGACCGCTTTGTTTCTGTTTCCTTACCACGTGTACGTGATTTTAAAGGGATCAGTGAGAAAGCATTCGATGGACGCGGGAATTACACCATCGGTATTACTGAACAAATCATTTTCCCGGAAATTGATATCGATAAATTGCCTCGGATCAGTGGAATGGATATTACCTTTGTCACGACGGCTAGAACAAATGAAGAAGCATACGAATTGTTGAAAGAGCTTGGTATGCCATTTAAAAACATTACAGTAAAAACTAACTAATATAAGTCATGGCTAAAGAATCAGTAAAAGCGCGTCAGCGTAAACGCGAGAAGATGGTTGCGAAGTATGCAGCTAAACGAACAGCTTTAAAAGCAGCAGGAGATTACGCAGCATTGGATCTGCTTCCAAAGAACGCATCTCCGGTGCGTTTGAAAAATAGATGCCAATTGACAGGAAGAGGGCGAGGTTATATCCGTTATTTCGGGATTTCTCGTATCATGTTCAGAGACATGGCGCTAAATGGCCTGATTCCGGGTGTTCGCAAGGCAAGCTGGTAGTATAAATTCAATTAAAATAAAAAATAGTTGTCAGGAAGAAACTCTTAACCAGCAACATTCATTTAAATACTAATAATAAAATGGTAACAGATCCAATAGCAGATTTCCTGACGAGAATCAGAAATGCACAAATGGCAGGTCACAGAATCGTGAGTATCCCGGCTTCTAATTTAAAGAAAAGCATGACTGAAATCCTGTATAACAAAGGGTATATCTCGAAGTATAAATTCGAGGAAGATAACAAACAAGGGATCATTAAGATCGCATTGAAATATGACGTGACGTCTAAAGTGCCTGCAATACGTGGTTTAGAAAGAGTAAGCCGGCCAGGTCTTCGTCAATATGCAAAACCGGCGGAAATTAAACGAGTACAAAATGGATTGGGTATCGCGATCCTGTCTACTTCTAAAGGTGTAATGACTGATAAAGAAGCCAAAGCGAGTAATATAGGCGGCGAAGTTCTTTGCCATATTTATTAATTGTAGAATCTAACAAAAACGATAATCTGAATTATTTCAGTTTCTAAAAAATAACAAAATGTCTCGAATAGGAAAAAAACCAGTAGAAATCCCAAGTGGTGTAACAATTAATATTACCGGTGAAAATGAGATCGTGGTGAAAGGTCCAAAAGGTGAATTAAGACAGGCTGTCGATAGAGATATCATCCTGGAAGTAAAGGACGGTACACTTGAACTTAGTCGCCCAACCGACCAGATCCGGCACAGAGCAATGCACGGCTTGTACCGTTCCCTTGTTGCCAACATGGTAAAAGGAGTCACCGATGGTTTTTCGAGGAAACTTGAGCTGGTGGGTGTAGGTTATAAAGCAGCTAACCAGGGGAATGTATTAGATCTGGCCTTAGGGTATTCACATAATATAATTATCGAAATTCCTAAGGAATTGAAGGTAACCACCGAAACATTAAAAGGAAATAATCCTACAATTACCTTGGAAGGATCTGACAAGCAATTGTTGGGGCAGGTTGCTGCTAAGATTAGAAGTCTTCGCAAGCCTGAGCCATACAAAGGGAAAGGTGTTAAATACGAAGGTGAATATATCCGTCGTAAGGCAGGTAAAGCAGCAGGTAAATAAAATCATTAAAATCAGAAAATGGTTACAAGTCATTTTCATTAAAATAAAAAACTATGGACGCTAAAGTAGAAAGAAGACAGAAACTAAAGTGGAGAATTCGTAAAAAAATCTCTGGAACGGCAGAATGCCCACGGTTATCTGTTTTTAGAAGCAATAAAGAGATATATGCTCAATTGGTGGATGACGTGAATGGGATAACCATCGCATCTTCAAACAGCAGGAATAAAGAGATTGAATTAAAAGGAAACAAAGTTGAGATTTCGAAATCTGTTGGTTCTTCAATCGCTTCAAAGGCAAAGGCAAAAGGCATAGAGAGAGTCGTATTCGACAGAGGCGGTTACCTGTATCATGGTCGTGTGAAAGCGATTGCCGATGGAGCCCGTGAAGGAGGATTAAATTTCTAATCCGCAAAACAATAACATTAAAAGAATTCTTAAAAACAGAATATGTCTAAATCAGAAACAAATTCAGTAAAGTCCGGTGATACGGAATTACAAGATAAGGTAGTTGCTATCAATCGCGTAGTTAAAACAACGAAAGGCGGACGAACATTCAGCTTCTCTGCCCTTGTGGTGGTTGGAAACGGAAATGGTATAATTGGTCATGGGCTTGGAAAGGCGAAGGAAGTGCAAATGGCTATTCAGAAAGGAATTGATGACGCCAAGAAAAACCTTGTTAAAGTTCCTATCTTACATGGTACTGTTCCTCACGAAATTCGTGCAAAAGCCGGAGCCGCGAAGGTGATGATTAAGCCCGCCTCACATGGTACGGGTGTAATCGCTGGAGGCAGTATGCGTGCAGTTTTGGAGAGTGCAGGTATCACAGACGTATTGGCAAAATCATTGGGTTCTGCAAATCCGCATAATGTGGTAAAAGCAACGGTAAATGCCCTGGCTATGATGCGTGAGCCTATCCAGTTTGCCAAAGACAGAAACATTAGTTTAAAAACAGTATTCAACGGGTAAGCACTGTTGAGTCAAAAAATAACTCCATAAACGATTATGAGCAAGATAAAGATAACACAGGTTAAAAGCGCCATCGACCGGACAAAACGCCAAAAGGCGACATTATTAGCCCTTGGGTTAAAGAAGATCAGCCAGACTAAGGAAGTTGAAGCAACACCTCAGATCATGGGTATGATCAAGAAAGTTGAACATCTAGTTAAAACAGAAAAATAAGAGTCATGAATTTACATACATTGAAACCTGCTGAAGGTTCTACACATAGACAAGGGAAACGTTTGGGCCGTGGTAACTCATCCGGAAAGGGTGGTACTTCGACAAAAGGTAATAAGGGAGCACAATCTCGTGCAGGTTACAACCAACGTCGCGGTAATGAAGGAGGGCAGATGCCATTACACCGTCGTTTGCCAAAACGTGGTTTTAAAAATATTAACAGGATAGACTATAAAGTATTGAATCTTGGACAGATCGATGAACTGGTAACTCGTTATGAATTGAAGGAGATCTCTCCCGAAAGTTTATATGTTACAGGGTTATTGAATCGTACAGATCTGATTAAGATCCTGGGACATGGTGAGTTGAAAACAACTCTGACCTTTAAAGTGAATGCAGCCAGTGAAACTGCGAAGAAAGCAATTGAAGCCGCAGGAGGTACCCTTGAGATCGTGATTTAAAAGCCGTTCAGATAATACTAAGCAATTAGTATTATTTTTTATTAAAGCAATCCGTAAGCGGTAAACAAACAAAAGAATATTTAAATATAGTTTGATAAGGTGCCATTAATCGATTAATTTACACCGCTAAAAACTGAACTTAGTAGCAGAATGAAAAAAATAATTAGTACATTAAAGAATATCTGGAGTATTGATGAACTTCGTAACCGACTCATCTTTACATTGACCCTATTGTTGATATACAGGGTTGGATGTCATGTTGTGATTCCGGGAATTAATCCAAATGATCTTAACGCAAGTGATGGACAGAACGGTCTTCTCGGCTTGTTCAATATGTTTGCAGGTGGTGCTTTTAATAAGGCTTCCATTTTTGCATTAGGCATTATGCCGTATATCTCCGCAAGTATTGCCATGCAACTTGCTCAGATCGCAATCCCGCAATTACAAAAATTATCGAAAGAGGATAGCGGCCGTAAGAAAATTAATTTATATACGCGTTACCTTACTGTTGCTGTGACATTGTTCCAGGCAGTTGGTTATATTACATATTTACGGAGCCAAAATGGAGATGCTATCATGAATGATAATTTCATGTGGATGCTTTCTACTGTAGTGATTCTTACTACAGGAACCTTATTTGTAATGTGGCTTGGAGAAAAGATCACTGATAAAGGAATTGGAAATGGTACTTCATTAATCATCTCTGCAGGTATCATAGCACGCTTGCCACATGCACTTATACAGGAGTTTGAAGCTAAAACACAGGCTGCGGGCGGTGGATTACTTATCTTCCTTATTGAGATTGCTTTCATGGTAATCATCATTATGGCGATCATCCTCTTGATTCAGGGTGTTCGTAGAATTCCGTTGAATTATGCCCGTCGTATTGTAGGTGCTACCACCGCAAAAGATGTAACCGGTTCTCGCGATTTTATTCCTATCAAGGTAAATGGAGCAGGTGTAATGCCGATTATTTTCGCGCAGGCTATGTTGTTTATTCCTTCAACTGTAATTGGATTCTCAAGCAGCGATACCGCCCAGGGATTTGTAAAACATCTTACTGATCCTGGGTCCCTTTGGTACAATATCATTTATGCGATTCTTGTTATTGCCTTCACCTACTTGTACACCGCCCTGATTTTTAACCCTACACAAATGGCAGAAGATCTTAAACGTAATAACGGATTTATCCCAGGTATTAAACCAGGATCAGATACTGCTGATTACATCGGCGCTATCATGGATAGAATTACATTGCCAGGTGCTATATTTCTTGCACTAATTGGTATACTGCCTGGTATTGCAGGACAGATGAATATTACCAGTGGGTTTGCAAGTTTCTATGGCGGAACATCAATGCTGATCATGGTAGGTGTGGTTCTTGATACATTACAACAAATTGAAAGCCAGTTATTAATGCGTCATTATGATGGATTGATGGAAACTGGTCGTATCACAGGCCGTCAGTCAGTTCCGGCGAATGTATAGAAAATGACATTTATTTTTTCAAAGGAATCCGGGCTAAACATCCGGATTCTTCTATTTTATAAAGTTTCTAATATTATACCTTTTGATCTATTACAAAACAAATGAAGAAGTCGAGCTGATCCGGAAGAGCAATCTACTTGTTTCTGCGACGCTTGCCGAATTAGCTAATCACTTGAAACCAGGTGTGACCACTAATCAACTTGATAAAATAGCGGAAACATTTATTAGAGATCATGGTGCTAAGCCGGCTTTTAAAGGTTTCAGAGGTTTTCCGTATGCATGTTGTATGAGTGTCAATGCGGCGGTTGTGCACGGATTTTCTACCGATGATGAATTAAAAGAAGGTGATATTTTAAGTATCGATACAGGAACCGTATTAAATGGTTTTGTTGGAGACAGCGCCTATACATTTGCCATTGGTGAAATACCCATAGAAGTACAGAAACTTCTTAGAGTGACAAAAGATTCTCTATATAAGGGCATCGAAAAGGCTGTCGTTGGAAACAGGATAGGGGATATTAGTTGGGCTATTCAGGAATACACAGAGAAGAAACATGGATATGGTGTTGTTCGTGAACTCACAGGACATGGAGTTGGAAAAAGTTTGCACGAAGAACCGGAAGTGCCGAATTATGGCAGAAGAGGAAATGGATTGAAACTTCAGGATGGTCTTGTTATTGCCATTGAACCGATGATCAATCTTGGCACTAAAGATATTTTTTGCGCGGATGATGAGTGGACTATTATTACGAGTGATGGTAAGCCTTCAGCTCATTTTGAGCATTCAATTTGTGTTCGCAGAAATAAAGCGGATATACTTTCAAGTTTTGATCCGATAGAGGCTAATGAAAAGGCAAATTCAAATCTGTTTTCGGAGTATTAGTAAATTGCCATCCAGAATGCAATTGTATTTTGCCGAATTACTACGATAATTTAGATATCAGTTCCAGGTACATGAGTGAAGAATTAAAAATGAATCCCACAATTTTATTGGCTGCAGTCAAAATGCGTATGCCATTTGGGAAATATAAAAACGTCCTCATTGCCGATCTACCGGTCTTCTACCTCGAATATTTCGTAAGGAAAGGCGGATTCCCAAAAGGGAAGTTAGGAATGCTGCTCTCAACCGTTTATGAAATAAAGTTGAATGGGCTCGACGAAATTCTTCATCAATTAAAGAAGGAATTGCCTGTCAATAAGAGATGACTCAAGGCTTGAAAAATATTTCCCACTTATTTTTTTTCAGGTTATGATTTTTCACAATCTTTTCGTAATATTACGGATAGTTTAATATATCCTGATTATGTTAAGAAAATTACTTTTTATATTCTTATGTCTTCCATTGGTTGTTTCTGCCCAAAAGCATCATGAAATGGGCATTTTTGGCGGAACTTCCAGCTATTATGGTGATCTTCAGGAGCGTTGGTTTCCTAAAGATGGCTACAGAGCATGTGGTGGATTAATGTATAAATATTATGTACATCCAATGGTTGGTTTTCGTTTTGGTGCGAATTATGCAAGCCTATATGGAGCAGATAGTTCTTCTGAATCTCCAGCAGTGAAGCGTAGAAATCTTAACTTTCAAACGAATTTGTTCGAGGCACATGCAGCACTTGAGTTGAATTTTATCCCGGTTGATTTTGACGAATTCAAATTCTCGCCTTTTCTTTTTGCAGGTATTGCAGCATTTTATTATAATCCATACACACAAGGTATTAATGACGAAAAAATTTACCTGAGACCATTGAGTACAGAAGGTCAGGGATTACGTGCATATACTGATCGTAAGGTATACAGCCTTGTGAATGTAGGCATTCCGTTAGGAGGTGGGTTCAAAGTGTTTATTGGAAAAACAGTGATGTTGAGCGGGGAAATTGGTTTCCGTTATACTGCTACCGATTATCTTGATGACGTCAGTAAAACCTATGTAAACCTCGATACATTACAACGTTATAAAGGAAAACAAAGTGTTGATCTCTCTTTCCGAAGTGATGAATTGCCGACATGGGATGGTAATTATCCAAACGACAAATTTGTCCGGGGCGATAATCAGAAAAAAGACTGGTATTGGTTCGCCGGCGTGAATGTGGCAATTTATTTTGAAGCTTTCGGAAACTGGATGCCATATAAGAAAACAAGATGTCCTAAAAAATTCTAACATCATTCCTTCTTTTTATTGTCGTATCCTTACCTTAAATCGAACAATTCTACTACATGAAAGTGAGTATAATCGGAGCAGGAATTTCGGGTCTTTCCGCTGGTTGTTACTTGCAAATGAATGGTTTTGAAACTGAGATTTATGAAAAACACGCTATTCCCGGAGGCCTTTGTACAAGCTGGAGAAAAGGAGATTATGTAATCGATGGTTGTGCCCATTGGATTCTCGGCTCTGGTCCAGGCAGTTCATTTTATAGATTATTTAATGAACTGATTGATATGCCATCCGTTCCTTTTATCAACCATGAAATGCGTATGGTTATTGAAGTGAAGGACAGTATTGATAAATACGGAAGTAATCAATTCACGTTGTATACAGATCTTGACAGGTTGAAAGAATACTTGGTGGATCTTTCTCCTGAAGATATTCATTTAATAAAACCTTTTATTAAGGCAATGCGTGATATGCAGAAGTATGATCTACCTCCGATCATGGATGAGCTACCTTTATTTCAATCTATGATTCGTGGAGTTAAAATGAGTAGATATCTCACCTTTTTACCTATCCTGATCAAGTGGAGTAGGCTGACAAATTATACCTTTGGGGATCAATTTAAAAGTCCTTTTCTTCGCGAATCTTTCCGGCTGTTATATGATAATGAGGAAGTGAAAATGCTTATTCTCATGATGCCGCTTTCGTTCTTCGACCTCAAGAGTTGTGGGTATCCGATCGGTGGGTCGTACGGCTTTGCAAAACGATTTGAAGAAAGCTATCTCGAGTTAGGTGGTAAGATCCATTATAAACGTTCTGTAAAACAGATCATTGTAGAAGATGATACTGCAAAAGGTGTTGTGCTTCGCGATGGAACACTTGTACAATCCGATATCGTATTATCTGCGGCAGACTGGAAATTTACCATCTTCGATTTATTAAAGGGTGCTTATGTCAATAAGAAAATGACTTCGCTCAAAGAAGGGACATCGCTAAAGGTCTTTTATTCTGTGGTTCAGATCTCATTTGGCATTGATATGGACATGACAAGCTATCCTCACTTTTTCAGATATCCGCTGGATGAAGAGATTGTCTCACCAGACGGAACGAAATATAATCGTATGGAAGTGCATTTATATCATTACGATCCAACCATGGCACCTGCGAATAAAACGACGCTCGTAGTAAGCTTTTATACCATGAACAGGGAGTACTGGATAGATCTTCGTAATGAGAACAGAAAGGAATATCGGGAAGTGAAAAACAGATTTACAGATGTGATACTCGAACGATTGGAGCGGCGTTTTGGAAAAGGATTTAAATATAAAGTAGAGATGAAGGACATGGCCACTCCGGCTACATTGCTCAGGTATACTGGAAACTGGAAGGGTAGTACCCAAGGGTGGCTTCCAAGTAAAAACCTGATCGCTTCGTCGCCGGTGAAATTCAAATTGCCAACACTAAAGAACTTTTACTATGCAAGTCATTGGAGTCAACCAGGAGGAGGTTTGCCTGTTGCAGTCATTAGTGCAAGAGATGTCACAAAAGTTATTTGCAAAGACAACCAGAAGAAATTCACTGCTAAGAAATAGGTTGAAGGCTTTTATTTTTTAGCCTATTTTTTCACCTGTTTCTCTACTGTTATAGTCCTATCATCATTTCCGATGTTAAAGATCGCAAAGCATAACTCTCGTCCGGCTGCTGTAGAATTCTTATACGAAAAGGCCTGAGGGGGCACAATGTTTTTTCCCTTGAATGTAACATGATATTCGATAATTGGCATCTGGCTCTTTGTTGTAAAATTGATATACACGTCCGGAACTGAATTTTGAAGATTGTTGGTCCAATCTATATTGGCTCTTTTTAAGATGGAAATGATGTTATTATGATCGGTATTGCTTTCATTGCTATGAAGCCGCATCGGTATTTTCAGACCTGAGAAAGGAACTAATTGTGGATACAAATCATAGGAAGAGGTGATTTGTACGGATGAACTTTCTTTACGTTCTTCGTTACAAACTGCGAATGATTCATAGGTTCTTGCTAGCAAAAGTTTTTCATAATTCTTATCAATAGAGGTATCTGCGAGTATCTTTTCAAGATACCCGGCCGCTTCCTGATAGGCTCCTTTCTTCATCAACATGCGCGCTACAAAAAAAGCATAGTATCGTTTCACATTAGGTCGCATGTCACGACCAATTTCTTTTTGGAAACGTTCAAGAAAGTAATTGGTACTGAACCCTTCAAGCAATTGCGAGATTTCATCGAATGAGACAGTACTCTCGGTCGAAAAAAGTTTATAAATAACTCGATCTCGTTCAGGATTCTCTGCAAATTGGTTGATGATCAGGAATTGCAATCCGTATTTTTCGACTGTCAATTGAGCGATCCGGGTCAGGTCGGAAGGTGTGTACCACCAGTTTTTATTCAGGAATTTTACCGATTCAATTTCTCTTTGTTTGATAATGAGATTGATCAGTGAGGTTGTAAAATCATAATGGCTCTGACCTAATGTTGTTCCAATATGAATCTCCTTGAATTGTTCCGCTCTAAGCGCATATCGTTTTGCAATGTCAGTCTGTCCGTCATATAAAAGTTCCCTTGCCAATGCGATATTATACCATCCAAATCCCGGAGTAGAACCATTCGCTTTGATTACCTGCTTCAACTCATCAATCCCTTTTTTGCATTCTCCTTTGTATTGATTTATGACAGAGAGATAATACAGTGACTCATTCAGGCGTTTGTCTCCGGGGTTCTCACTTTTAGAAATATTGTAAAAATTTTCGGCTTCTTTAAATTTCGCCTGTATGGAACAAAAAGTGGCATAGTTATTTGCGGGAAAATATTTTGTCTGTTTTAATTTATCGTAATAATATGCACCAGATTCGATGTTCAATTGATATGTATAAAGTATGGATTTGTAGTGCCATACGGAAGGCATTTTTTCGAGTTCATAATTCGGGCCAAAAAAAGTCTTGTTCAACGTTGCGTCCCGTTTGATTTTAACAGCGGCACTGTCGGTCAGTTTATTCGCATATTGTTCATTTTCATCAATACTGTTTTTAAGGAATGGATATTTGGCCGAGGTATAAAACCGGTTTCTATGCACTGTCCATGCCAGATAATTGTACGTGTCACTATACAATTCATCCTGTAGATCGATCTGTTTACATTTCTGTAATAATTTCCACACATTCGCAGGTTCATCCATATTGCTGTAACATTGCATCAGGGTGTATGCAGTGAAGTCCCAATCGCGATGATAACGCATTATCCCGATATAGGTCATGACGTCATTCGTTCGGGTCTTTAACGCTGTTTTGAAATCCTTTTCGAGCAATGTAAGTGCCCGTTGTAATTGGGTTGACGCGGCTTTAAATCCAAGATAGTCGGCAGCATGATCGAATTTATAGGCTCCTTCCAACATCCATCCAACATAATAGGTACTATCGAGTCTTTTAAACTCACGCCCTCTTGGTAGGGCATCTTTGCTCGTATAGGTAACGCCGCCACGTTTTGCATCAATCTCATACCGTAAAGCCTGTTTTGACTGGGCAGATAGCAGATTGAAGGAATCTGTAAAAAAACCAAGGATGCAGATAGCAAACAGCATCCGAAACCTGTTCGTATGATTTTTTTTTGAAGTATTTCTTTTTCTGAATGAGAACTTAGTCACAAGCAATTTTCTGTCTTTCTGAGCAAACAAATATACTACGTAGCCCATTAGGTCGATTGCTTTCCATCTTAATTATTCTTTAAGCACGAAGTAATTCAGATTAAAAGATAATACGTTCTGTTACTTCCTTTCGACGGTTGGCAGAAATTGGAATTTCAGTGCCGTCTTTTAAAACCAAGACCCCATATTTTGTCTTGAGGTATTTGCTCACAAATTGAATATTGACAATATGGGATTTATGAGCCCTGATAAATTTTGACTTGGGAAGTATATCTTCATATTCCTTCAATGTTTTGGCCGAGGTGATTTTTTTTCCATCTATGGTAAAAATAAATGTGTAAGCACCATTTCCATCCATTCGGGTAATATCACTCAGTTTCATAATATTCATATAATCTTTCTCAGGAACAGCAATGTATTTGTCTTCGCTTGCATGCTGCTCGGCTTCTAATATCTTTCGTTTGTCAATATTCTTCTGAACTTTGGTAACTGCAAGGATCAGATCTGAAATGGATAATGGTTTTAGCAAATAGTCGGTTACAGGGAATTTATGCATCTCGAGTGCATATTTTTCATACGCACTGATAATCACTATCTGAACAGCATCCAGTTCCAGAAAATTAAGAAGATCCTTGGCGGTCTTGTCATGAAGTTCGATGTCGAGGAAGATAACATCAGGCTTCCCCTGTATTACTACTTCAAGTGCTTTGTCCACACAATCTGCCGTTCCAACAACTTTCACAGAAGGACAATATTTTTTTAGAAAATTTTCAAGTAATGAAATGTTTAATTCTTCATCATCGATTAATACAGCATTCATTGATTAATAGTTTTATTAAATGATTGGATACCTGCTTTCTTTTTTGGATAAAAAAATCCGACATTGCGATTTTTAAGAGCCTGAAAAAAGTCCGTTTAGCGGATCTGAGATCCGGGAGTAATAGCATATAGTTGCGTTGGTTTTTCAAAGTATGCAAAGCTGAATGTTAGCACAATATACATATTCATTTCAGAATGAAACAACTTTGAGGGACTTTTTTTATTCCCTAACATTTTGAATGACAATCTTTTCGGCCAGAATAAGGAGTTTAATCATTTCGTAATCAACTATTCACAGTTTGGTAATATGGAACTCTTTTTTTTGCTCTAAATACCCGTGCTATGTTATATGTACATGCTGGCTCTTCTATAGAAAATGCGATTTACAGCAATCTTTCGTTGATAGAAAATGTAGAGCAATGTCAGCTAATCTCCTTCAATGGAAAAGTCAGTTTGAAGCTTATTGAACTGCAAGGAGCGGGCAACGTTCTTCTGTACTCGTTTCAACAAATGGATTTTTATCGGCATCTGGAAGACTTCCTTCAAGAATGTAAGATGGTCGATCAGCTTGTGTCTTTTGTTCTTGAAAACAAGTATGAGAAAATAATTATCCTTACCTATCCTGGAGCGTACTACAATTCAAACAATCTTTTTCTTCAGCATAAAGGTCTGATCGAACAAAAGTTTGTGAATACAGGTATTCCTTGTACGCTACTGAATGTACAAGGCATCAGTGATAGGGGATTACATCTGAATAATCTTCATTCGCTATTCTTTGATGAGGCAGAACAGAAATATATTATTCCCCAGAAATCACGATGTATTGTATATACGGTACAACTTAACCATCTATTGGAAATCATTGTAAAATCTCTGCATGAAGATTACGAAGGAAAGCATGATGTTTTTGATACCATCTTCGATCTGAAAACTTATCTGCTTCAGTATTCAGAAACTCAATCAGTACAGCGTATCTCTCCCTTATACTTGTATTTTAAAAGTTATCTCGGACAGTATGCATCGCCTACGATGCTTGAGTTGTTCTTAATGTCCATTGTGCCAATGTATAAGTTCAGGACAGAAAAAGAATTCGGCATATCGCTTGCACAGGAGGAACATGGATTATATTTTTCTTATAACAGGATCCATTCGGGAGTCTCTTCTCAATTTAATTCCCTGCTTAAAACAATTATTCCATCCGGGTAACAGTTTGGTAATACTAAGGTAACGAAAACGTAACCCGCTATTTTAGCTGTATCGTTTGGAATCAAGGTCCTTTGCAAAAAAATAAAAGTCAATGAAGAATTTTGTATTTTGTATACTCTTATTGGTTATGTCATCCTTTTCATTATTCGCCGCAGGCAACATAGAAGGTAAACTTGTAGATGAACGAGGTGAAACGCTGATTGGAGCATCTGTTCTTCTTGAAGGAACTTCTTCAGGTTGCAGGACTGATCTTGATGGAAAGTTCACCTTAAGAAATATCAATGACGGAACGTATAATTTAATCTTCACATATATTTCCTACGAGAAGAAAACAGTGACTGGTGTGATCGTAAAGGACGGATCCTCAGAGTTTCTGAATGTAACCATGCAGAAGTCCGGGAAGGGATTAAAAGAAGTGGTGATCAAAAGCCAGGTAAAGAAGGAAACAATTAATGCCTTAATGATACAGCAAAAGAACCTGTCTACTATTTCTGATGGTATTTCTGCAGAATCAATCAAGCGAACTCCGGACCGAAATACCAGTGATGTATTGAAACGTGTGAGTGGAGTGAGCATGGCAGATAATAAATTTGCAGTCATAAGAGGTCTCGCAGACCGTTATAACCTAGCGATGCTGAACGGTGATATACTTCCCAGTTCTGAGGCAGACAGGAAGGCTTTTTCATTCGATATTTTTCCTTCAAGCTTACTTGAGAATATTGTGATTATAAAGGCCGCAACCCCAGATAGACCGGCAGAATTTGCAGGTGGTATTATAGAATTGAAAACAAAGGATATTCCCGCCAATAACTTTTTGAATATTCAGTTGGGAACGGGAATGAATACTATCAGTACCTTCAAATCATATCACGACAGCAAGAACAGTAAGACAGATTGGTTAGGTTATGATAAGACAATGAGAGTCATTCCAAACGATTTTCCTACTAAAGACGTATTGAATCAATCCCTTTCTCAGTACACCTTGACTGATCGTGTTGCGGCTTCAAAAAAGTTTGATAACACCTGGGGTACCACGGAACATAAATCAATGGCTCCATTCAGAAATTTTCAATTATCCGGTGGGCTTGTAAAATCAATTAATTCGGAAGCATCAGTGGGTGTTCTGGGTGCAATTTCATATAGCAGAAATTTCAGAAGCTATAATATCCAGCGACGCGAGGTGAACGGAACAACCCAGGCCTACGATTTTAAGGACACCGTAAACCGCGATAACGTCTTGATTGGGAGTTTGTTGAATTTTGGGGTAAAAATCAATAACAATAACAAAATCAATTTCAGAAATTCATTTACCATTAACTCAGATGATCAGACGGTAAGACGGAGTGGCGATTTTATGGATAATGAGTATTTTGTTAAAGGTTCTGCCTTATGGTTCTCAAATAACCAGTTACTGTCAAATCAGTTAAGTGCAGAGCATGTGATCTCTAAGCATAAAATCAAACTTCAGTGGGGGCTGGGAAGAAACACTATCAATCGTACAATCCCTGATCTGAGAAGATCATACTACACATTGAACTATGATGCTCCTGACAGTACCTATAAAGCAAATATTACTACCTTCCCCAATACGTTCTTCATGGGCCGTTTCTTCTCCGAAACAAAGGAATCAATTTATAGCGGAAACGTAGATATCACTGTTCCTTACAAGATATTAAATACCAATCAAACATTCAAAGCAGGTGTCTACCTTCAAACCAAAAACAGGGATTATACTGCACGAATCCTGGCGTATGTCAGAGCAAAATCTGTAGGGTTTCAATCCTCCCTGCTCACCCAATCTGAGGAAGAAATGTTCAGCGAGGAGAACATAAAAGAAACCGGTTTTATTCTTAGTGATGCCACACAACCACAGGATCAGTATACAGCATCTTCTGATATGCAGGCCTATTACCTGATGAATGATAATCTGATTGCCGATAAATTCAGGTTTGTCTATGGAGTTAGGATCGAAAATTTCAAGCAAAACCTGATTACAGGAAATCTTGTTCCTGGAGATCTCAGAATTGATAAGAAGAACACCAATATATTGCCTTCTGTGAATTTTACATATTTATTGAATAAGAAAACGAATATCCGGGCATGTGTATCTAAAACACTTTCGCGTCCGGAGTTCAGGGAACTATCACCTTCTTCGTTCTATGATTATAATTTGTCTGCAACATTTATCGGAAATACCAAACTAGAACAGACACGTATTCAAAATTATGACCTTCGTTACGAATATTTTATGGGTAAAGGAGAGATGGTTTCAGCATCTGTTTTTTATAAGAAATTTGATAACCCTATCGAGACTTCTGTTCCATTTGGATTAACCACAACACAGAAAGTGTTCAGTTATGTAAATGTGCCTACCGCAACAAGTTATGGTATCGAACTGGAATTTAGGAAATCGCTTTCTTCTATTTCTGGTAGTGAAAACTCCAGATTAAACAACCTTGTATTTTTTGGAAACCTCTCCTATATTAAGTCCGTTGTTAATGTATCAACAACAAGTTCCGGAGGAGAGGAAAGTATATATAAAAGGCCTATGCAAGGCCAGTCGCCTTATATTGTGAATGGAGGGATAAGTTATACCGATCCGAAATCTGATGTTGCTGCCACCTTGGTATTCAACCGCATTGGAGAACGTATTTTTGCAGTTGGAAATGGAGAAATCCCTGAATTATATGAAGCTCCCCGAAACGTTCTGGATCTGAGTATCAGTAAGAAATTTTATAAGAAATTTGAAGTGAAGTTAACGGTGTCAGATATTTTTAGTAACCCTGTCGTATTCTATTATAATATCGATGAGAAATACAAGATTGTTAATGATGAGAATGGATATAATAAGAATAAAGATTTTTCGGTAATCCAGATGAGACAAGGAACGAATATCGGTTTATCCATTGCCTATCAGTTTGCAAAATAAACAATACTAACTTTTTTTAGCAAAGCGATCCATGGGGTCGCTTTTTTTGCATAATGCACTACCATAGCATTTTAATTTTAGCCCAAATTATTATTGTAGGGTGCTGCCGTGTTATGGTAGAAAATGAATACACAGAGACGTTGGAAAATTTTAAGCCACCTGATTTTTTTGTATTGTATACACCGGAATGCAAATAGTAACATTCCCATAATAGGTGCATAACATTCTCGTAATACTGTGGTAATACCTTTGTGCGAAAACAAAAAACAAAACAAAAATTACATGAAAAGAATTATTTCTACATTCGCAATTCTACTGGCCGTGATTACAAACGGCATTGCCCAGGCGCCTGTGAAGATTATTACAGGAAACCTGAATGGAACTGTTAACTGGAGCGTGGACACCATTTACAAGTTACAAGGAAAGGTCTATGTGAAAGCAGGCGGAACCCTCAATGTCGAGGCCGGAACAGTTATTAAAGGGGATAAATCGACACCAGGTTCAGCCCTTATTGTTACACGTGGTGCAAAGATTTATGCCATAGGAACACCTACCAAGCCAATTGTTTTTACATCCAGCGAAACACCTGGAAACAGGGTGATGGGAGACTGGGGAGGATTGGTTATCGCAGGTAATGCAAAGATCAATGTACCGGGAGGTATCGGAACGTTTGAAGGTGGTAACCTTGCCAATCCTGATGGCACTGCGTCTGATGGACAATATGGAGGTTTGAATGATTTTGATAACAGCGGGGAATTAAAATATGTGCGTATCGAGTATGCCGGATTTGCCTATGCTCCGAATAGCGAGTTAAACAGCCTTACTATGGGCGCAGTTGGAAACGGAACAAAAATTTCTCATATACAATGCAGTTATGGATTGGACGATGCCTTCGAATGGTTTGGTGGTTCGGTCGATGCAGACCACCTTATCTCGTTCAGAGGAAATGATGACGATTTTGATACAGATTTCGGATACAGCGGTCGTGTTCAGTTTGGTGTTTGCCTTCGTGATACATTGGTAGCTGACGCGGTTTCTGGTGCGATGGCATTCGAAAGCGATAACGATGGTGCAGGTTCTGCAAACGGACCAAAAACAAAAGCAACTTTTTCGAATATGACATTGGTTGGACCACGTTTTACACCAACAACAACATATGATCCTAATTTCAGAAGAGGTGCTCATATTCGTCGTAATTCAGAAATGAGTTTATTTAACTCTATCATTATGGGATGGCCTACAGGTATCAAGATCGATGGAGACAGTTGTCATTTTAATGCAGATAACGGTTTGTTGAAGGTAAAGAATACGGTCATTGCTGCAGCAACAACAAATCTTGATTCAGCCGCAGGGGTTACATGGAATATTACACCATGGTTCGCTACAACAGGTTGGGACAATATCACTTACCCAGATAACGCTAGTTTGATGTTATCAAATCCATTCAATTATGCATCTCCTGATTTTAAACCTGCTGCTGGTTCGCCAATGCTTGCTGGTGCTTCATTCACAGATTCTAAATTGACTACCGGGTTCACAACGGTAAATTATCGTGGTGCCTTCGGTGCAGATGATTGGACAGCAGACTGGACAAATTTCAGACCTGATACATCTTCGTATAATTATGGTTATATCACGATTATCCCTGCATCTGTAAATAATTATGCTGCAAACTCATTGAGTCTGAATGTGTATCCTAACCCAACTGCGAATGAAACATCCATTACATGTTCTTTGAACGAAGCCGTAACAATGACATTGGAAGTGATTGATTTCAATGGACGGGTGATCTACAGTCAGCAGCAGAAAATGAATAAAGGATTCAATGCCATTCATTTTTCAACACAGGATTTTGCAAATGGAATTTAT
>Ga0105047_10002492_pt1 | contig 32797 bp, 34 predicted proteins | sample MAT04_FD_78384 | JGI IMG/M metagenome (GOLD analysis project Ga0105047, IMG submission 78384) | Freshwater microbial communities from Lake Fryxell liftoff mats and glacier meltwater in Antarctica - MAT-04 (megahit assembly) | ecosystem: Environmental > Aquatic > Freshwater > Ice > Liftoff... | reverse complement strand
TCGGCTACGCCGTCAGGCAAGAGGCTGGGCTCCGCCGTTTTCTCGACGACGGCCGACTGCCCATGACGAACAACCACTCCGAGCGCGCCCTGCGATTTATTTGCGGCGGACGAAAAGTCTGGCTCTTCTTCGGCTCCAACGACCACGCCGGGGCCGCCGCGAATCTCTTCTCTCTCATCGCCTCGTGCAAGCTGCACGACATCGACGCGGAGACCTACCTGGCCGAGATCATCCACGTCCTGCCGTTCTGGCCGCGCGACCGCTACCTCGAGCTCGCGCCCAGGTACTGGCGCGCCACGCGCGCGCGCCTCTGCCCCAAAGAGATCGCTCGCGAAGTAGGCGTCATCACCGTCCCGCCGCGCGAGTCGGACGCGCGAGAGTAGCTGCCGGCGGGCACGGTGGGGCGTCACGTCCACGAGTCTGCGTCACCGTGAGCACCCCGTCCAGGACGGGGTCCGTGCAGGGGATACACCTATCAGCCTTACGGCGCCGCCGAGTCCGACCATCGGCCAGAGAGATGGAGCTCGTTCCGCGAGGAGCATCGATTTACCGGCAAGGAGGACGACATCGAGGTCGGGCTCACCTACTTCGGCGAGCGCTACTACCACGCACACCTCGGCCGATGGTTGAGCCCCGACCCGCTCACGATCCATGCCGCGGGCGCCGACCTCAATCCCTAGCACCTACGTCAGCGGCCGCTCCTTCAACGCCGTCGACCCCTTCGGCCTCAACGGCCAGTGCACAGAGAACCCCGGCTGCAACGGCGGAAGCACGAATGTCGGCGGCGACCCGAAAGGATGGGGAGATGCCCTCGAGAGCGCGGGCAAGTGGATCGGAGGCGCAGCAAGCGACGTCGCCGATGGACTCTCCGATGCCGCGAGCGCGATCGGTTCGCTCTTCGGCGGAGGTGGCGGTCCATCGGCACCGAAGATCGTGCGCATCACCCAGAACATCAAGTCCGCGCAGCGCGTTCTCACCTACCCGATGCTCGGCGTCGGCCAGTATTTTGGTGAGCAGATCAGCGAGATCGCAGCCAATGCGATGAAGCCTGGCGCCTCCTTCACCGCGGGCGGCTTCGCGATAAAAGCCGCAGGTGAAGCGATCAACCAACTCGGCGCCATCACGGGCCCCATCACCGGCTCCCTCGTCACCAGCAGCACCGCGTTGCTCCCGCAGGCGACGCCCGGCGATGTCGGACCAAGCGCCGGCAGGCTCGTCGTGCAAGGCGCCGCCCTGTTCCTCGGCGGAAAGATCGGCGGCGCAGCAGGGGGAACGGGCGGCGCGAGAGCGGTCGGGGCGGCCATCGAGGCCGCGGAGCTGAGTGCCGCAGAGGGAGGGCTCGGCAGCGGCCGTGCTTACTCCGTTGCGTTCGAGACGACGCTTGAGGAAGCGGGGGCTGGCACAAGGGCTGCGCACTTCAAGGCGGCGAACGCGGCGCTCTCGGAGTCGCTGAGCGCCGAGACGTTGCAGGACTTGGGCGTGTCCGTGCCCAAGTCGAACGCGGGGACGATCCTCGGCGAATCACCCCAAGGGATGGACCTGGCACCACGTGCCGGATCAGCCGGGCGTGATGCAACTGGTCCCGCGAGCCATGCATCAAGGTTCGACGTGGCAGCCTCTACTCCATCCTGGCGGCGTAGGCGGATTCGAACTCTGGGGAGTCGACTTTTGAAGAAGAGGAGCGACCGATGAATTCGCTGCGCGACGTGGTCATGCGGCTTCAAGGAGCCGATGAGAACGAACTGTCGATGAAGACGATATGTGTTGATGAGCCGTGGACGGCGCAGGCAGAAGCACGCGTCGTTCAGCTCGACGAGGAGAGTCGGTTACCAGCGGACACACAGGCGGGGGGCCACAAGTATTTCCTGGAAGCGTCCGTGGCCCGTGAGGTGCTCGACGTGCTGCGGAGCCGCCCAACCAAGTCCTCGACTGAGGACGCGTGCAAATTGCTCATTCACTACGCCGAGAATGACGCGTACCCAGACTGGGTCTACCGGTGAATGCTTCGGGCACGAGCCGCGTGCTCTGGCAGTACCTCGTGTGCCTCTGCCTCGCCTTCGGGATCGAGCTGTCGCCGCTCCGCGCTTCAGCGGCCGCGATCCACGTGCTCGGCGCCGTGATCGGGGAGGCCGCGCTTACCGCTACGATGGTTGCCGGAGTGCCCGTTCCGCGACGACGGGAAATCGATGAGACGCGCTCCGGCGTCTCGGTGTCGCACCGCGCCGAGGTCCACTTCAACTACGACAACGAGGGCAAGCCCCACGAAGCCCACACTTCCTGTGGCACCGCAGTCGGGCGATACGAGCGCGCACCGCGTCGGGAACCGCCCTTGGTGGGGGCGCGGGCCGCGGGAGCGATCTACGACGCCCCTGCCAGCTCGATCGCCGCAGAGGGCGGCACGGTCGAGTTGTTCCACGGAACAACTCAGGCCGGCGCCAAATCCATCATGTCGGAGGGACTCCAGCCGGTTTCCCGCAACACGGCTCCCTTCCCCTCCGGCTCGTTCTTTACGCATGCCGGCGAAGGCGGGCAGGTCGGCGCATTCCAATGGGCGGCGAGCCGAGCAACCGGGTTGCCGGCGGTGCTCCTACCGTGCTTCGCGGGACGATGCCGCAGGCAGTGTTTGACAGCCTCAGCAGTCAGGGCCTGATTCGAACTGGGCCCACGTGGGCGAAGTCCGGGCGCATGCCGGGTCCTGGCGGAGCGCCCCAGAGTTCGTTCCGAAGCTGCCGAGACGTCATGGCCCTTCCCGGCGACTGAGCGTCGACTACGCGCGGAGGCTCACTTCGGGCCGGGGTTGATCTCGCCGCCGCCCGGCTTGCAGCCGTCGGCCGACTCCTGGATCGCGGCGAGCGCCTGGATGAAGCCCGCGGGATCGCCGTTGCCGACGTTCCAGAAATGGCAGGGAGCGGGGACGTTGCCGCACGCGTTCGTGAGCGTGCCGACGGTGGCCCCGTGGAGCGGCGCGTTGCCGCCCGTCGCGATCTTCTCGAGGTTCGCGAACGTCGCGCCCTCCATGCCGATCACGTAGGTGCGGATCTTCTCCGCCTTGAAGTGATCGTCGATGATGCCGGAGAGCGTCGTGAGGTTCGTGTTGCAGCCCTGCGGGTCGCCGTCGGTGACGAAGATGCCGATCGTGACGTGCCCCGGGCGCTTGTTCGCCTTCGTGAACTTCGTGAGCCCGCGGAGCGCGGCCTCCATGGGCGTCCCTCCGCCGGGGACGGTGCCGTTCAGCACTCCGTCGAAGGTGTTGCTCGGCAGGGTCGTGTACCCGACCGCAGGCATCGCCGGCGTGTCGTAGGGGGTGCCGGCGGAGCAGCTCAGGTTGTCGTCGCCGGAGAAGAACTGGAGAGCGGCGCCCTGGTCCTTGGACGCCGGGGAGTTCAGGTAGCCCGAGAGCGCGTTGATCGCCTTGCACCACTTCGAGTTCTTGGTCTCGCCGATGTTGCAGTCGCCCGGCGCGCCGTTTCCGACCGGGTCGCCCATGCTCCCGGACTTGTCGAACACGATGTACATGTCGACCGGCGCGAAGCAGCTCCCGCTGTCGGCACCGCCGCTCGAGCCGCTGGTGCCGCCCTCGGTGCCGCCGCTCGTGCCGAAGCCGCCGTTGCTCGTCCCGCCGCTCGCGCCGCTCGCGCCGCTCGTGCCGCTGCTACCGCTCGACCCGAAGCCGGAGTCTTCGCCCGAGCCGCCGCACGCGACGGCAAGGGCAACGATGCTGCAGGACACGACCGCGAAGCTCGCGAGACCGGCAGAGGACTTCATAAAGAGGAGAGTATCTCAGGCTCGGCCGAGCGCCACCCTGTCGTCCGAGGTGCTCAGTCGTCGCCGAGGGTCGATTTGCCCGAGGCGATGACCTCGTACGTCGAGAGCTCGAGCTCCTCGCCGCGGTACGCGAACGAGGCGCCCGTCGTGCTGCGCATCACGAGCAGGCGCTCGGAGCCCGCCGAGGCGTACTCCGCGAGGATCACCGAGTCGCCCACGTCCGGGGCGCCCACGCCGATGCGCTTCGGGCGGAGCGGCAGGCGCCGCACGCGATCGAAGCGGATGCCCGCGTGCTCCACCGAGCTCGGAGGCTCGCCGCCGACCAGCACCGCGCCCGGGTCGAGCGGAGCCATCCAGAACACCGACTCACGCGGATGCGGGCGCACGTAGATGGCGCAGTCGTGCCCCGCATCGGGCGCGACGAAGAGCGCCGCGATCGGCGCCTCCTCCGAGAGCACCACGCCGCCCGCCAGCCAGGCCTCCTCGCCCGTGATGCGCAGGATCACGTCGCCGAGCTGACACGGGAAGCCCTCGAGATGCGCCGACGGGCCCTCGACCTTCCGCTTCGGCCCGCGCTTCGCCGCCTTCTTCGCGTCCTCGGTCGACGAGGTCGCGGACGCCCCGTCGCCGTCGCCGTCCTTCGCCTCCCCCGCCCCGTCGCCCTCACCCGGCGCGCGCTTCGGCTCGCTGCCCTCCTGGCGACGCGACAGCCAGCGCCCCACCGCGACTGCCCCGCTGGTGCCTGCGATGATCAGGCCAGCGAGGAGAAGGCTCACGGACGCGCCTCGGCCGCGCCCGCGCCATCGCCCGCGTCGCCGGCGAGCGCCGCCTGGAACGCCCTCGCGCGCGCGACCACGTCCGCCAGCGTCGCGCCCGGCAAGAAGAGGTCTCCGATCACCGCGCACGCATCGGCGTACGGCGCGAGCTCGGGGATGCGCGAGAGCGTGATCCCCCCGATCGCGACGAGCGGAACACCGGCCGCGCGCGTGATGGCCGACGCCTGGCGCAGCCCCTCGAGCCCCACCGACGGATCGGCGTTCGACTTGGTGGCCGTGTCGAAGATGGGGCCGTACGCGATGTACGTCGGCTTGAACGCGAGGGCCTTCTCGAGCTGCACGAGATCGTGCGTCGAGATGCCGACCTTGAGCTGCGGCGCGATGCGGTGGACGAGCTCATAGGGCAGGTCCTCCTGGCCGATGTGCACCGCATCGCAGCCCGCGAGCGCGGCCAGATCGGCGCGATCGTTCGCGACCAGCGGCACCCCGAGCTGACGGCACATCGGACCGAGCGCCCGGAGGATGGCGAGGATCTCTCGCGCGCTCACGTCCTTCGCGCGGACCTGGAGCGCGGCCGGCCGCACCTCGACCAGGGCACGGCCGTAGGCGATCGGATCCATCCCGCGCGCCGCGAGCAGCTTCGTATCAACGATGGCGTAGAGCCCCTTCATGATGGCGGCGCGATCTCCTCGATGTCATTGAAGCGCCCCCCGGCTCGTCTCAGTGCACGCCAGCTACTTCCTGATCGGCCAGACGTCAACGTGCGCGGCGCCCGAGACCCGGCCGCGCTCGTCGATGGGAGCCGCCTCGGCCCCCTCTTCGCCATGGACGGTAACCACGTCACCACGCCCTAGCCCGGACCATGCCGCGGTCGCGGCGGCGCCGGGTCCCTCCTCGGCGGCGTCGCGGTCGAGGCGCCTGAGCCGGAGGCGTTCGCCGGTCTCGGCGCACGCGAAGACCTCGGCTTTCCCCTTGGTTCGCAGCAGCTCGGAGATGACACGAAGGTGGAGCCGCGGCGCCGCGCCGACGTGGTCGAGCTCGTCCGCGAGACGCCGCTCGTCACGGCGGACGACGAGATAGCTGAAGGTGAGCCGCTGCCAGCGAAGCCCGGCCGCGCGCGCGAGCGGGACGACCCACGGCGGCAGATCGACCGGGAGGTCCTCGTGGCACCAGTCGTTCTCCGACGCCATGACCGGGCAGTGCTTCGCATGCAGGCACGGCGCGAACACCGTCGTGCCGCGATCGACGAGGGCATCGCGCACCGCGTGAAGGTGCCGCGTGCGCCACTTCAGCGCGGGCTCGACGACGACGAGCGCGCCGCCGGGTGCGACAACGCGCGCGAGCAGGTCGGCCACGAGCGCCGCATGCTTGGCGACGCGCTCCTTTGGCTCCATCGCGACGTCGAGCTCGCTGAGGACCTGGCCGAGGACCACGAGGTCGGCCTCGGGCAGCTTCATCCCGACGGCGAGCCGCTCCTTGCGGGTGTGCAGCGTGAGGGCCGGGGCATGCGGGCCGGGGCGCGCGGCGGCCTCACGCGCGATGGCCTCCGCGGCGGCGAGAGCGTCGGCGTCCTCGTCGACGAGGAGCGCGTCGATGGGGGGCGACTCCACGCCGGCCCCGGCGAGCGCGCGGGCGATTCCCCAGGTCATGGCGCCGAGGCCCGCGCCCAGGTCGACGATGCGAAGCGGACGCCCCTCCGGCAGCGCGAGGGCTCCCGAGGCCACGAGCTCACGGACCGCGCCTGCGCCCTTTGGCACGTCACGCGCGAACGAGAACGCGAGCCGCGCCTCGAGCGGTACGGCGACGCGCGCGCCGTCGCCCGCGAGCCCGGCGTTGTACGCCCGCGACAGCTCCACGAGCTTGGGGGCGAGCTTGGTGACCTCGGACGTGACGGGGGCGCCACGGCGCGCAAGGACGGCGTCGATCACCTGCTGCCAGGCACTCTCGAGCGGACGGACCATAGGGCGGGGCATGGGCGCCGGAGGCTACCGCTTGCGCAAGGGCGCCGCGGGGGCGTTAATGGTCCGGCTCCCTTGCTTTCCGCGTTTTTTTTCCGCGTTCTGCGCGTCCCGAAGGTCCTTGACCAGGGCTGGCCGTACGCTACAACAATTCATCAGTTGGTGAAGTGACAATGAATCGTCCTCCTTCTTCGTCCCGCGGGAGCGGAGCCAACGGCGCCGGTGCTTCCAAGGCGGCCGCCACGCCGAAGGCGCACAAGCCCGTCGCCGAGGGTCGCGCCGAAGGCCAGTGCGGTCCCGAGGAGCACGCGCGGCGCGCACGGCAGACGACGGTGAGCGACGACCAGCTCGACCGCGCGGCGGCGATCTTCCGCGCCGCCGGCGACCTCTCCCGCCTCAAGCTGCTCTACCGACTGTGCGACGGCGAGTGGTGCGTCACCGAGCTCGCCGACGCCGCGGGCGTCGGCCTCTCGACCGTCTCGCAGCAGCTTCGCCTCCTGCGCTCCGAGCGCATCGTCTCGCGCCGACGCGCCGGGAAGCACATCTTCTATTCGCTTGCTGACTCGCACGTCAGCGATCTCATCCAGAGCGCGATCGAGCACGCCGCCGAGGGGCACGTGCACGAGCACAAACACGACGACTGATCACACCCCGAGGAGGAACCCATGACCGAGCACAAGACGCACGAGGGCCACGATCACCAGCACGGTCCCGGCTGCGGCCACAAGACGGTCGAGCACGACGGCCATCAGGACTTCCTCCACGACGGCCACCTGCACCACGCCCACGCGGGCCACGTCGACGAGCACGCGCTACCGGTCGGCGGCGCGAACCCTGCGGCCTGCACGCCTGAGCACGGCTCCTGCAGCCACGCGAAGGATCACGTCCACGGCCCCGCGTGCGGCCACGACGCGATCGCGCACGGTGATCACACCGACTACGTCGTCGACGGCCACTTGCACCACGCGCACACCGGGCACTGCGACGACCACGGCCCCGTGAAGATCACCGCGTAGTGCGGCCCGCTCTGCGCGTCACGGGATAGGCCGCATCCTCGCGCATCCCAGGCGTGACATCGGCGCCGTCTGCGGCGCCGTTCGCCGAAGGCGAATCACGCCGGAAAGTCCACATCGCGGGGAGGCTCGCGAAGCGAGGGGCGGAGCCCCACCTGTCAGAACATTCCGCCGCCCTGCGTCGCCGAAGTCACAACTGCCGCCGCCCCACACCCCTGGTACTTCGTCATGCGGCGGCGTTGAGCAACCTCCCTGCCAACGCGGTTTGCGCAGTTTTCCGCGCATTGTGTGCAAGGCATGTAACGTTTTGTTGACACTATCCGGGTCGTGAGTGTCCGGAATTCGGACACCACGTCTTGTGGTAGACGGAAGCGATGACCCGCGCTGGAGCTCTCCTCGTCGTCCTCGCGTCCCTCGGCTCCGTGGGCTGCGGGACTCCCCCGCCCGTCTCGCAGGTCCCGGACGCGCGCGCCGCGCTCCAGCGCCTCCACGCCACGCAGGACTGCGGGCTCGGCATCCACGCGAGCGCGAAGATCGACCACTTCGGCAAGGGCGGTCGCGTCCGCGGCGATCTGCTCATGTTCGCGCTCTGGCCCGCGCGCCTGCGCATGGACGTCGTCGGGCCGATGAACAGCGGCGTCGTCGCGACGCTCGCCGCCGACGCGACGAAGTTCACGCTCGCCGACATGCGCGAGAAGCGCTTCCTCTACGGCCCTGCGAGCGCCTGCAACATCGCGCGCCTCACCACGGTGCCGATGCCCGGCCACGTGCTCGTCTCGCTCCTCCGCGGCGAGGCGCCCGTCCTCAAGCACGAGCCGCAGGCCGCGACCGTCGCGTGGAGCGGCGGCGGCTACTACGTCGTCACCATCCAGAGCTCACGCAACGCCCAGGAGATCCTCCACATCGCGCCGCACCCGAGCGACTTCGCGCTCCCGTGGGAGAAGCAGCGCATGCGCGTCGTCGACGTCGAGGTGAAGCAGGAGGGCATCGTGCTCTACCACGCGGCCATGGACGACCACCGCCCGGCCACGATGAGCAAGCCCCAGGTCGACGCGGAGGGCATCGACCCGCCCATCGCCGTGAGCGGGCCCGTCTGCCAGGCCGAGCTGCCGCGCCGCATCCACGTCGAGGTTCCGGGGAAGGACGAGGACGTCCTCTTCCGCTACGAGGACGTCACGTGGAACCCGCCCCTCACAGACGGCCTCTTCACACAGACGCCGCCCGCCGGCATGCGCATGGAGCGCGTCACCTGCGACGACTGAGCGACCTTCGGGAGCTCGTGCCGTGTGAGTCACACGGCCTGAGCGCCGCGCCGACGAGGCCGGGCGCATCGGTGATGATCCAGCTCGCGCCGAGACGCGCGAGCTCGGCGGCCCGCGCCGGGTCGTTCACCGTCCACGCGGCGAGGCGCAGCTTCGAGCGCAGGAGCCGCTCCGCGCGCGCAGGCGTGACGAGCGACTCGTCGAGGTGCGCGGCCACGATCGCGTAGCGCAGCGCCAGCGGAAGGGCCGTCCCCGCCCGCGGCGTCTTCATGCCGACGAGGATCGCCCGCTCCACCTTCGGCGCGAGCGCGACCAGCGCGAGGACCGAGAGCGGATCGAACGACGAGAACACCACCTCGGAGTGACGCGCCTCCTTCACGGCGGCGGCGGCCTTCTGCACGAGGAGCATCCGGTCGGGAACGTTGCCGAGCATCGACATCGGCGCCACGTCCGCCTTGATCTCGACGTTGACGATGCGCCCGCGCATCGCGTCGAGCACCTCGACGAGCCGCGGAATGCGGAGGCCTCCGCCGATCGTCGGCAGCGCCGCGTAGGCGACGCGATCCACGGCGCGCACGTCCCTGCCCTCCGTCGCGCGCGCGAGCGTCGTGTCGTGGAAGACGACGGCGACGCCGTCGGACGTGAGACGCACGTCGAGCTCGATGCCGTCCGCGCCTTCGTCGATGGCCCGCGAGAACGCCTCGAGCGTGTTCTCCGCGGGCCAGCCCTCCCCGCGACCGCCGCGATGACCGAGAACGACGACGGAGCTCAGGCCGTGTGCCTCACACGGCACGAGCTTACGATGGGCGCTCAGACGGCGAGCTCCTCGGCGATCTCGTTCATGAGCTTCCGCGCCTTCTCTGCCTGGTCGGCGGGCAGCGAGATGGCCCCGACGACGGGATGGCCGCCTCCGCCGTGACGCTCGCAGATGGCGGCGATGTTGTGACGGCGAGGCACGGGAGACCACGGGTTGTAGCCGATCGAGATCTTGCACTTCGACGGCGAGACGCTGAGCGCGACCGAGTACGCGCTGTCCGGCCAGAGCGAGTAGGTGACGAACTTCGCGGCCACATCGACGACCACCGAGCTGAGGTCGACGATGACGACGTCCCCCTTCACGGTCGCGTGCTTCTTCACGAGCTCGACGTACGCCTCGTGCTGGGCGGCCAGCGGCGTGAAGGCGGCCTCGATGTCGGCCCCGCGCGCGATCTCCTCGAGAGGCTCCTCGAGCAGCCGCGGCACCATCGTCTGGAGGAAGGCGTCGCCGCCCTGGTGCTCGACCACCGTCATCAGGTGGAGGACGGGCTCCGACCGCGCCACGGCCATCGCCGCGCTGGGGAACCCGGCCGTGTCGATCATGTCCGCCCAGCGAATGAGCGCGGTCTCGTTCGACACGTCGAGGCCGAACTGCGCCTTGCCGATGTCGGCGATGAGCTTCGTGCACGAGCCGTACGTCCCGTCGTGGAACATCGTGCGGCGCGAGCCCTGCTGCGAGCGCTCCTCGTAGGTCTCGCGGTCGGCCGGCGACGGGAACGCGCTGACGTGGTGATCGAAGTACCAGGTCAGCTGCGGCGACGGCGAGAAGCGGAAGTCGAGCACCGCGTTCTCCTGGCCCGTGAAGATCGACGGATCGACGCCGTTCGACCCAGGGCCGTAGCCCTGCGCGCGATAGGTGAACGAGAGGGCCTCGCCTGGATGAACGTGCCGCATCAGCCGCGTGAACATCACGGCAGAGCACATTCCGTCGAAGCAGTGACCGTGCGTGGCGACGACAACGTGACGCATCGACCCCGGGATTAGCACAGTCACTGGCCGAGCGCGCCCCGACAGGAATAGCCTCGGGCGATGCGCGTCCACCATCTCGCATTCCGCACGGCCGACCTCGCGCGGCTCGAGCGCTTCTACGTGCACGCGCTCGGCCTGGCGGTGGTGCGTCGGAACGAGGCGCGCAGCGTCTGGCTCGATGCCGGGGGCTCGCTCGTGATGCTGGAGCTGGCCGAGCCCGGGGAGGCCTCCCCGGCGGCCGGTGCGATGGATCTCGTGGCCTTCGCGGTTACCCCCGAGACGCGTGCACTATGCACGGAACGACTCGCGCGCGCCGGCGTGGAGCTCGAGGGCTCGACCGACTTCACGCTCTACGTCCGCGACCCGGACGGCCGGAGGGTCGGGCTGTCGTCGTATCCCGCGCCCCTCGTGTGACGGCGCCGCGCCCGGGTCACTCGATCGAGAAGTCCGCGGCGAGCGACCCGTGGTCGCTCCCGCCGAAGCCGCCCTTCGGGTCGTCGCGGTAGACCGTGGCGCTCATCGGCACATAGCGCGAGGCCTGGCCCTTCACGACGTAGATGTGGTCGATCGCCTGATCGACGCCGCCGAAGATGTACGTGCCTTGCTTGGCAGCGGGCAGATCGCTCGCGACGCGGACGAGGGCGCCGCCGAGGTCCATCGCCTTGATCGGCTCGGAGCCGGGCGTGTCGTTGAGGTCGCCGCCGAGGATGACGAGCGCGTCGGGCAGCTCCGTCCCGACCTTCGCGACGATCGCCTGCGCGGCCTTCGCCTCGGCGAGGCGGCGCGCAGGGTCGTCCGTCGCCTTCGACCGGAAGTGCGCGGCGAACATGACGACCGCCTTCGCGCCGAACGTCATGCGCACCTCGAGGAATTCGCGCGTGAAGGTCGTCTTCGTGCCGTCCGCCTGGACGAGCGGCACCTGACGGTGCGTCTTGACCTCGGTGAGCGTGCCGCGCGAGAGGACGCCGACGTCGACGCTACCGTTGCCGCCCGTCTCGCCCAGGTGCACGAGCGGGTAGGTCTTGCCCATCGACGCCAGCTTCGCGGCGAGCGCGTCGAGGCAGCCCTGCGTCTCCACCTCCTCGAGCGAGATGACGTCCGGGTCGATGAGCGCGACGGCCTTGGCGATCTGCTCGGTTCGCGCGTCGAACTGCGCCTGCGTCACGAGCTCCTCGAAGGCGGTGCCGGTGCAGTCGTTGCTCTGACAGAACGCGTCGAAGTAACGGCGCACGTTGAAGTTCGCGACGCGGATGACGCCGGCCCCCTTCCCGCTGTCGCTCGCTGTCGACCCATCCGTGCCGCTGTCCGACTTGACGTTCGGCACGGGCGTCGGCGTGATCGCCTCGTCCGAGCATGCGGCTGCGGGCGCGAGGGCAATGAAGCCGGCGAGCAAAGCGAAAGAGAAGCGCACGTAGAGAGAAGAGCACGCCCCGCCGCCTAGCCACAACCGACGCGTCCAGGGCCGGGGAAAAGCCGGCTTCAGGGCACGCGGTGCGGGACGTGGACGCCCTTCTCCTTCGCGCAGTCGATCGCCTCCTCGTAGCCGGCGTCCGCGTGGCGGATGACGCCCATGCCCGGGTCGCTCGTGAGGACGCGCTCGAGGCGCCTGGCGGCCTCGGGCGTGCCGTCGGCGACGATGACCATGCCCGCGTGCAGGCTCATGCCCATGCCCACGCCGCCGCCGTGATGGAAGCTCACCCAGCTCGCTCCCGCCGCCGTGTTGACGAGCGCGTTCAGGATCGCCCAGTCGGCGACGGCATCGGTGCCGTCCTTCATCGCCTCGGTCTCGCGGTTCGGCGACGCGACCGAGCCGCAGTCGAGGTGATCGCGACCGATCACGATCGGAGCCTTCACCTTGCCGGTGCGCACGAGCTCGTTGAACGCGAGGCCGACCTTCGCGCGGTCGCCATAGCCGAGCCAGCAGATGCGCGCCGGCAGGCCCTGGAACTTCACGCGCTCCTTGGCGAGCTCGATCCAGCGGCGGAGGCCCGGATCGTTCGGCACCGCGTCGAGCACGGCCTGATCGGTGACGGCGATGTCCTCGGGGTCGCCCGAGAGCGCGACCCAGCGGAACGGCCCACGACCGACGCAGAACTGCGGGCGGATGTACTCTGGAACGAAGCCCGGGATGTCGAACGCGCGCTTGCAGCCCGCCTCGACCGCGCAGGCACGGATGTTGTTGCCGTAGTCGAAGACCTCGGCGCCCTTCTTCTTCATCGCGAGCATCGCGTCGACCTCTTCGGCCATGCTCGCCTTCGCCTTCTCGACGTACGCCTCGGCGTCCTCCCGGCGGAGCTCGGCCGCCTCCTCGAGGGTGAAGCCCATCGGGATGTACCCGACCAGCGGATCGTGCGCCGCCGTCTGCTCGGTGACCAGATCGGGGATGACGCCGCGCTTCACGAGCTCGGGGAAGATCTCCGCGGCGTTCGCGCAGAGGCCGATGCTCACGGGCTTGTCTTCCTTCTTCGCCAGCTCGATGCGCGCGAGCGCCTCGTCGAGGTCGTCGATGCGCTCGTCGACGTAGCGCGCCTCGAGGCGCTTCTGGATGCGCGTCGGGTCGACCTCGATCGCGAGACACGAGAGGCCTGCCATCGTCGCGGCGAGCGGCTGCGCGCCGCCCATGCCGCCGAGACCGGCGGTGAGCACCCAGGCATGGCCCGTGTGCTTCGTGCGATCGGCATAGGCCTTCTTCGCGGCGAGGAACGTCTCGTAGGTGCCCTGGAGGATCCCCTGCGAGCCGATGTAGATCCACGACCCCGCGGTCATCTGCCCGTACATCATGAGGCCCTCGGCCTCGAGCTTGCGGAAGTGCTCCCACGTGGCCCACTTGCCGACGAGGTTCGAGTTCGCGATGAGCACGCGCGGCGAGTCGGTGTGCGTGCGAAAGCGTCCGACCGCCTTGCCCGACTGGATGAGGAGTGTCTCGTCGTTCTCGAGCGAGCGGAGCTCGCGGCAGATCACGTCGAACGCGTCCCAGGAGCGCGCAGCCTTGCCCGTGCCGCCGTAGACGACGAGGTCGTCCGGACGCTCGGCGACCTCGGCATCGAGGTTGTTGTGGAGCATGCGGAGCGCGGCTTCTTGCACCCAACCCTTGCACGACAGCTCCGAACCGCGAGGCGCTGAAACCGGACGAGGACCGCTCATGCGGCGGTGTTAGCGCGGATCCACGAGCCGAGCAATCCGAGCTGGGTCAGGGCACGCGCAGTCGCTGCAGCGCTTTTTCGACGACCGCGTCGTCGACCTCTCCGTCGCGCGCGTCGGCCACGGCCTCGAGCGCCTCGCGCACGCGGTCGTCGGCAGCGGCGTCGACGGCGACACGGATGCGCTCCTTCGGTTGACCCGCGACGCGGAGCGCGAGCGCGGCGCCGACACGCTGCTCGGGTGTGGCCTGCGCGCTGTGCAGGACGGCCGCCGCCTCGTCCACCGTGGCCGCGTTGTGGCGATAGCTCGCCTCGTTCATTCCTCGTGCGAGGTGCGCCCGCCACTCGGCGACCGCGCGACCGCCACGGTCGTAGTGCGTGAAGCGCTCGGCGGAGGTCGCGGAGGCGCCGGCACGCTCCTCGATCACGCGTGCGATGGCCATCCGCCGACCGAGGTCGAGCGCGATGCCCCCCACGGCAGTGCGCTCGCCGCCGCGACGCTCGAGGACGAGCGACGACCCCGCCGCGGTGACGAAGAAGATGTCGCTGCGCGGCACGAACACCTCGCCGAACCGCTGCTTCACGAGCACGCCGTCCTCGCCGACGGTGACCTCGGGCGCCCGCAGGAGGCGCTTCAGGCCGGCGTAGACCGCGAGCGCGACCAGTGGGTAGGCGCCGATCTCGAACGTCGACCCGGAGCCGGCCGCTCCCAGGCCGCCGAGCATCGTCGCCATGCCGAAGATGTAGGCCACGAACCCGAGCAGCGGATTCAGGAGCCGACGCGTCGGCTTGGCGAGCGAGGCGTGGACTCGCCTTCCCCCCGCGCCGAAGCCGAGGGTCGCCACCACCGCTCGCGCGGAGCGCGGATCGGGCAGTCGCGCCGTGAGCCGATCGCCGTTCGTCAGCTCGATCTCCACGGTCGAGACGAAGGCCCCGAAGACCTCGCGGTCCACCACCAGCGCACCGGCGATCCGGGAGAGCGGGATCACGCGGCGCTTCGTACCGACGTGGACGACGAGCTCCGTGCGCGAGACCTCGAGCCCGCCCGCGAAGGCGTTCTGCGTGAGCGAGAGGATGTAGCTCACGATGAAGAGCGGCCATGCGAACACGACGAGGAACGAGAACACCGCGAAGAGGGCGAACGAGCCGGACGCGGAGGCAAGCGCGCCGAGGGCGCTCACCGCGTAGAGACTCTTGGCGATCCGGGAGAGCAGGCGCGGCGTGCGCACGCGCGTCCACGACAGGCCTCCGCTCGCGAACGTCCGGCTCGGAGGAGCGACCTCCTCGAGGTACGGCGGCGGCGCGTCGGCGGTCACGGCGGGGCCGAGCCCGAGGTCGCGAGCGACTCGAGCGCGAGCTTCAAGCGGATGCGATCATCGTCCGAGAGCGCGCGGGGCTGCGCGTCGTCGAGTGCCTTCGCCTCCGCGAGCCACACCCCTGCGGCCGAGCGGTCGCCGAGCGAGAGATGAACGAGACCTCGATAGAGCGCGTACTCCGCGCGGCGCTGGTTGCTCCACGAGTGGCTCTCCGGCTCGAGGCGCAGTAGCTCGCTCTTCGCCTCCGGGAGCCGACCCTTGTGAAAATCGGCCTTCGCGGTGCCCAGGCCGCCGCCGGAGCACGCCCCGAGCACGAGCGTCGACACGAGAGCCAGCGCCAGCGCGAGCCGCGAGCGCACGTCAGTGGACCTTGTCGGTGGGGGCGCGCTTGCCCGTCGGCTCGGCCGCGCGCTTGACGCGACGGCCGCCCATGCGAAGGAGCTCGTCGAGCGTGGTCCCCTGATCGACCGTGCCCCCGGCCGGCTCGAGGCCGTCGTTCAGCTCGTCGTCGTGCGGGAGGAGCGGCTCGGTGGGAAGCGGCTCGGGGATGCGCGCGCTGTGGTCCCAGCGCTCCGCCAGGTGGCGCGCCAGCCGGACGAGCAGCGGCCGCGTGCTCTCGCGCTCGACGGCGGAGAGGACGACGCAGTCGGGGTACTTCTTCGAGAGGAGCTTTCGCGCGAAGGGCGCGAGCAGATCCGCCTTGTTGAAGACGACGATGGTCGGGATGTCGTCGAGGCCGAGCTCCGCGAGCACCTTGTTCGTGGTGTCGATGTGCTCGTCCTTCGCGTCATCGCTCGCGTCGACGACGTGGAGCAACAGATCGGCGTCCGCCGCCTCCTCGAACGTCGCGCGGAACGCCGAGAAGAGGTCCTTCGGGAGGTTGCGGATGAACCCGACGGTGTCGGTGATGACGACCTCGCGATCGCCGTACCCCGCCCAGCCGACCTTGAGGTGGCGCGAGCGCGTGTCGAGCGTGGCGAAGAGCTTGTCCTCCACGAGGACCTCGGAGCCCGTGAGCGTGTTGAGCAGCGTGCTCTTGCCGGCGTTCGTGTAGCCGACCACCGCGATCGTCGGCACGCCCGTGCGGGTGCGCTTCGACCGGCGCTGCTCTCGCTGGCGAACGAGCTTCTTCAGCTGCGCCTCGAGATGGCTGACGCGCTCCTTCGCGCGACGGCGACCGATCTCGAGCTTCGTCTCGCCGGGGCCTCGACCGCCGATGCCGCCGGTGAGGCGGGAGAGCGAGTCGTCCTTCTGACCGAGGCGCGGCATGTTGTACTTCAGCTGCGCGAGCTCGACCTGCAGCTTGCCGTCCACGCTCTCCGCGCGCTGCGCGAAGATGTCGAGGATGAGCTGCGTGCGGTCGATGACCTTGAGGTCGCTCTCCTTCGCGATCGCCGACGACTGCACCGGCGTGAGATCGCGATCGAAGATCAGGACCTGCGCGTCGAGCTGCATGGCGCGGACGATCACGTCGTCGAGCTTGCCCTTGCCGAGAACGTGCTTCGGGTCGATGCGCTCGCGGACCTGGATGATCGTGTCGACCACCTCGACGCCCGCGGTGTAGGCGAGCTCGCGGAGCTCGCGGATGCCGTCGTTGGCGATGCGGACCGCGTCGCGCTCGGACTTGTCGCCGACGTGGAGGAGGATGGCCCGGCCGTCCTTGGCCTCGACCTGCCGGCCGCGCGTCTTCCGGGCGAACTCGGCCTCGAGCCCCGACATGAGCTCGGAGACGTCGACGTCGACCTGCCCGGGCGGAAGCGGGCCGACCTCGCGGTAAGGCACCTCGCCGGGCTCGGCGGGAATATTGTATGCATAGTGCAGCGACCTGATCTCGCCGCGCGGGCTGATCTGGATCGCGCACACGAGGTCGAGGCGGAGGCGCACGAGGTCGACGAGGTCGTCGCGCGTGAGCTGCTCGCCGCGCACGTGCGTGTGCACGAGGCGGAGGCCGCGGAAGCGCCCCTCGGCCGCGCGGAGGCGCCCGATGTCCGGGAGCATCAGCTTGCCGGCGTCACCGACGATGACGTAGTCGACCTCGCCCGAGCGATGGATGAGGACGCCGACCTGGCGGCCCGTCTCGACGCTCGCCTCGACCAGCGAGCGCGTGAGCTCGGGCGTCGCGATGTCGGTTGCGGGGACACGACGGCGGTAGATCCGCTCGAGGGTCTTCGTTGCGGAGGGCGAGAGGCCGGTGGTGTTGCCGTAGAGTTGGATGACCCGAACCTACAGCGGCGCGAGGCCTTATCAAGGCCTTTCGCCGCGGCGGAATGCGAAAGACGGGCTGCCCGACGGTCAGCCGCTCACTTGCACGTCGAGGTGAGCGCGGGGGCGGCCCAGCTCCAGATCGCGGAGGCGATGCGCGGGTAGTAAGTCGTGAACGAGTAACACATCTCGTCGGCCGTCTTTTCGCCGAACTTCACCTCGCCGCCGGTGGTGTTCTTCCACGCGCAGCGCGTCGTGATCACGTCGCCCGCCTTCGTGACGGCGCCGCCGCCCGTGCCGGCGCCCTTGATGTCGAGCCAGGCCTGGGTGTTGAAATCCCAGCCGTTGATGGTGCCGAGATCGGTCGCGGCCCCCGAGGCGCCGCCCGCGAAGAGCTGGGTCGACATGTCCGTCCCGAGCTTGTGCATGTGCGGCATCGAGGCGATGAGGTGGATGCCCGCGAGCTGCTGCGGAACGGTGATGGAGCACGTCCGGTCGTAGGTCGCGCCGGCCGGGATGTTGATCGTCTGCGTCCCGAAGGCGAGCACGTCGGCCTCGTACTGGCGGGGAGCCGACGTGCAGAGGTCGAAGCCGCTGTGGTCCTTCTGGCCGACGAGCGCCTGCGGGTTCGAGTAGTGCATCTGCACGACGTAGTGTGTCGCGCCCGTCGTCTTCAGCGGGAAGCCTGCCTCGGGCGGGAGCTCGAAGCCCTTCCCGCCCGGAGCCCAGCCCGTGACCATGCGCCACTGGAGCGAGCCGCCGGAGTTGCACTTCGTGGGCGTCGGCGAGACGGCCGAGTCGGACTCGAAGAGGACGACGTGATGGACGATCTTCGAGTTGTCGATGCGCGGCGAGAAGCCGACCACGTGCGTCGGCGAGGGGCGCGAGAGCTCGACGCCGTAGCAGACGTACTCGTCGCCGCTGTCCGTCGGCATCTCCCAGTCGGAGGCGGGACCGATGGGGAGGTCGGGCTTGCACGTGGTCATCACCGGCGGAGGAGGCGGCGCCACGGTGCAGTCGGTCGGCCCGACGGCAGGCGCCCCGCCCGACGTCCACGCCGTGATCGTCGCGCGGTCGGCCGCCGACAGGCGCGGGTTCGGCGGCTGCGGCATCGGCTTCGCGTCGTCGGCGATGCGCTCGGCGACGAGCTCGTAGACCTTGCGCTTCGAGTCGCTGATCGCGGGCGCATGGAGATCCGCCCAGGTGACGAGCGGCATCAGCGCGCCGAACTTCGGCGACGCCTCGTGGCAGGAGCGACAGTTCGCGGCGAGCACCTTCTCGACGTTGCAGGGGATTACTCCCGACACGCCGCCCCCTTCGACCGGCGTGACCGTTCCGCCGTCGGTGCCGCTGGCCGGGCCGATCTCGGCGCTCGTCGCGCCGCACGCGGACGCGAGGACGATTCCCCCGGCAAGCGAGGTCAGGGAGAGAAGGTTGTGCAAGCTCCGCATGGAGCAAGCATGCGCTACCCCAGCCTCACGCGCAATGAGGCTGGCGGGCTGTGAGGCGGCGAGCCTTACTTGTTGACGCGCTCGAGGTAGGCGCCGGAGGACGTGTCGATCTTGATCCACTCGCCCTCCTTGATGAAGAGGGGGACGTTGATCGTCGCGCCGGTGACGAGCGTGGCGGGCTTGCTCGCGCCGCTCGCCGTGTCGCCCTTGATGCCGGGCTCGCTCGCGACGATCTGCATCACGACGTTCGGCGGGAGGTCCACGCCGATCGCGTTGCCGTTGTAGAGCGTGACGTTGCACTGCAGGCCCTCGGCCAGGAAGCGCTTCTCGTCGCCGACCTTGTCCTTGTTGACGTAGAGCTGGTCGCCCGTGTTCGTGTCCATGAAGACGTAGCTGTCGCCCTCTTCCCACGAGTACGTCATCTTGCGGTCTTCGACGTCGGCCAGCTCGACGGACTCACCGGACTTCCAGGTCTTCTCGACGACCTTGTTGTTCGTGAGGTTCCGGACGCTGCAGCGAGTGAAGGACTGCCCCTTCCCCGGCTTGACGAACTGGTGCTCCACGACGTGGAACGGCACGCCGTCGATCTGAATTTTGAGCCCCTTGCGGATGTCGGTCGTGCTGGCCATGCGGGGCCGGGAGTTACCACGGGGATGCACATGCCGGCAAGGCAAGCCGCCGGACGGCCTTTTAAGACCGTTCGTGCAGGGGTCGCCGGGAGAACGCAGCGTTTCGGTGCGCGCGCGCCGCGTGCTAGAGGTTCGCGCCGCATGGTCCACGAGGTCGACGAGGAGCTCCGCGAAATCAAGCGGGAGATCATCGAGTCGCGAGGGCTCGTCATCAAGACGAACAACCTCACGAACGCGCTCAGCGCCGACATCCGCTCGATCGCGAAGCGGCAGCAGGGCTACGAGCGGCGGATCACCTGGAGCAGCGCGACCTCGTACGTGGTCTTCGTGCTGGTCGTCTTCGCGGCGCTCAAGCTCGCGATGGACGCGCGCATCGACCAGCTGAAGGGCGAGAGCGAGCAGCGCGTGAAGGACCTCGCGCACCTCAAGGACGAGCTCAATCGCTCGAACGAGCGCGAGACGGCCCGGCAGACCGCCGACGAGCGCGCGGCGAAGTTCTACGAGCTGGTGCGGAAGGGCAAGCGCACCGACCTCATCGCCCAGTGGGAGCAGATGAAGGGCCAGCCGCTCAGCAAGGCCGAGGCGGCGATGTTCGGCGACGCCGTCGAGCGCGCGAAGAACGAGCTCGCCGGGCAGCTCTACCAGCAGGGCATGGACAAGGTGCGCGTCCAGCGCTGGCAGGAGGCCGCCTCCGCGTTCGAGGAGTCGATCAAGTACCGCGAGGACGCGGCGATCGGCCCGAGCGTTCGCCTCGGCCTCGCCGAGTCGTACCGCCACCTGAATCGCCAGAAGGAAGCGATCCCGATCCTCACGCAGCTCGCGGAGAACGCGGTCGACAAGGAAGTCCACGACGACGCGCTCTACCTCCTCGCGTGGTGCCAGATGGACGTGCAGGCGTGGAACGACGCGAAGAACACGTGGCGCACGCTGATCCGCCGCTTCCCCGAGTCGAAGTTCACGGCGGAAGCAAAGCTCCAGCTCGCGCAGCTCCAGCTCACGCACTAGATGGCTGAGCGCGATTCTCGTCCCTCGAATCGCACTCGGCCATTTAGCTTCACCCTTGCGGGCTCCGCCCCCCGCCACTTCGTGTCGGGACCCCCGCGTTTCGCCTTCGGCGACCGGCGTGCTTCGCACGCCGAGCGAGAGTCGCTCGAAGTGCGAGACCGCCGGCATTGCCGGACACGTCTCTCAGTCGGTCAGGGGACGAGGATGGCCTGCGCGGCGAGCAGCGCGGCCGAGACCGGAAGCGCGCGCGCCAGGACCGCGGCGACGCGAGGCGCGCTTCGGGCCGAGGCGACCCACGCGAGGAACGCCGCCATGCCGCCGACGTAACCGACGGTGAGCGCCCGCCAGTAGAAGCCCGCGTGCTCGCTCCAGATGACGAGCGCCGGGTCGGGTTCCTTGAAGATCAGCGACTGCGCGACGCGCACGAGCGCATAGAGAGCGGCTGCGGTCGTGCACGCCGCGACGACCGACAGACCGGCGCGGACCTGCCAGCTCTCGCGCGCCGGCTCGCTCACTCCGCCGCTCCGGCCTCGGCCAGGCTCACCGCATGCTCCCTGACCCGCGGGCATTCGGGGTCGGGACCGATGCCGCCGTTCGCGTACTCCGAGACCACCTTGCAGCCGCCCTTGCACACCGTGCGAAGCGTGCATGATGCACACGGTTCAGCGGGCGACGACGAGTAGACGCGGTACTGCGCGAGCCCGGGCTCGCCGGCCCACCCCTTCGCGAGCTGCTCCACGTGCAGGTCGGTGGGCGCGGTGAAGCTGCACGGCGCGACACGACCGTCGACACGCGTGGAGGCGAGGAGATCACCCGCCTCGCATCCGAGCACACCCCAGCGCGCGAGCTCCGAAGGGCGCGATGCGAGGTCGGGATCCGCCGAGAGGAACGGGACGAGCGCGCAGTCGATGCGGATCCTCACGCGGCCCTCGTGCTCCGCCGCGAGCTCGCGGAGCAGCGGACCGACGCCCCGCGCCTGCTCGGGGGAGAGGCGCTTCGCGAGGTAGTCGAGCGCGCGAGCACGGCCCTGCGGCTTGTAGCGGAGGAGCTGCACCTCGGTGGCGCCGAGCGAGGCGGCGCGACGGATCGTCTCCTTCGTGCGGTCGAACGTGCCGCTCGTGAGCACGACGTTCACGCCGACGACCACGCCGGTGCCCGCGAGCTTCGTGATGGCAGCCTCGGCGGCAGCAGCGCCGTCGAAGCCGCGGACGCTCTCGTACGCCTCGCTCGCGCCGTCGTAGCTCACGTTCACCTGCGCGAACGCTCTCAGCTGCTCGAGCTTTCGCGCGCCGAGGCCGAGGCCGCTCGTCGTGACCACCGGTGAGAGGCCGCGCGCGCGCGCGGCACGTGCGAGCTCGCCGAGGTCGTCGCGCAGGGTCGGCTCGCCTCCGCCGAACGCGACGGTGAATACGCCTGCCTTTGCGAGCGCATCGAACGCGCGCTCGATCGTCTCGGCGGGCGGCTCGACGCCGTCGGGATGCGCGTCGAGGTAGCACCCCTCGCAGCCCGCGGCGCACCGCGAGGTGACCGCGAGGTGCACCTCGATGGGCGGGCTCGCCTTCGCCTCGGCGCCCTCTCGCCAGGCGCGGCCGCCGTCGAGCCCGAGCGCGCGCACACCGTCGCGGTCGAGGGCGACGAGCGCGGGCGTCGTCTCCGCCTTCACCCAGGCGCCCCAGGGCTCGTAGCGGACGATCACGTCCCCTCCCCGTCTTCGGTCTCGTCGTCGTCGTCGTTGCGGCTCGCCTCGCCGACGACGGTGACGGGCTCGACCTTCATGGCGGCGAGCACGGCGGCGAACACGGCTCCACCGACGGCGGCCCCGAGAAACAGCGTGTCGATCACGCTCCCGACGCTGGAGCAGTTGGCCCCGTGACCGACGCGGAGGGCGCGCACGCTCGCCTCGCAGAGGACGCCCTCGCCCTCGCACGCCGCCGGCTCCTCGTTCTTGCCTGTCGCCTCTTGCTCGTTCGTCAAAGCCCGAACCCTTCCAGCAGCGTCACGTCGATCCCCTCGAGCACCAGAAACGCCGCGGCCATCGCCGCCAGCGCACACAGCGTAGCGCGCCCGCCCCTCGCGCCCCGCGTCTGCGTGCCTGCGGCAGCCCAGGCGCGCGCCAGGAAGAGGACCGGTACGAGCACGACGCCGAACCATAGGAACGGCTTGCTCGTCTCCGCTTCGTATCCCGATGCGAGGAGGCCGCCGCCGATCGCGACGTACGCCGCGTAGGCGAGCGCGATCTTCCACATCGACGCAAGGGCCGCGCGAACACGCCCCGCCGAGCCACGCCTCATGGCGACGAGCAGCGCACGCGCCGCGAGGAGGATCAGCGCGACGAGCGCGGCAATCGATGCAACATGCAAGCTTCGGCGACGGACCGCACGGCGCACGTCGCTCGCGAGCCTCGGATCGGCACGCGTCGCCGCGAGGCGCACGGCAGCCTCGGCCCCCGCGAGATCGCCGCGAGCCAGGCACAGCGTGACCAGATCGCGCGCGGCCTTCTGCGCGACGATGCGGTCGCCACGCTCGTCTCCCACGACACGGCGCAGGAGCGCCTCCGCCTCGAGCGGACGCCCGAAGCGGTGCGCATACGCCTCCGCTGCGAGCGCCCACACCTCGACGCGCACGAGGCCCGGCGGGAAGGTCTCGGCCGCGCGGACCAGCTCGTCGATCGCGCGCGGCTCGGAGGAGAGCGCGGGGTCACGCCTCACGCGCTCGAGCATCGCGTACGGTCCGAAGTCTCCCTCGGAGTGCGCGCGCAGCATCGCGGCTCGCGCCTCGGCTCCTGGCGCGCGGCGGCTCCCGGGGTCGAGCGTGCGGCCCTCGTCGTAGCGCGCGAGCGCACGGCCGAGCTCGAGCGCCTCATCGTCCTTCTCGGCCTCACGAAGGATCGCCTCGGCACGGTCGCGAGGCCCTTCGCTCGTCTGGGCAAGCGCCCGGCCGGGCAGCAGGAGCGAGAGCACGAACGCGAGCACGAACGTTGCCTGCGTCACGAGCGCAGTCAGGAACAGCGGCACGAACGAAGACGCTCGCACGCACGGAAAGCTCCCACGCCCCTCGAGCGTTGTCCATGGTAAGTCGAAATCTGCCGTGGAACGCGCCTCCTCCCACCGAGCCCACGCCCGCGCGCTTCCGCCTCCGGCGAGCACCGCGAGCGCGGCGAGCGCGGCCGCCATGGCGCTGCTCCTCCTCACGTGCGCGGGGTGTGGCCGCGCGTGCAAGAACGACCATCCGTACGTCCCCTACACGGTGGACGAGGCACGCACCGATGCCGGAGCGGTCGACGGAGGCGAGCTCGCGCTTCCTCTCGGCGATGCGGGGGCGCGCACCAGCGCCGCCGAGCCGGCGCTCCTGGCCCCCGCGGGCTCCAAGAGCTGGAAGGTCGACGGGCTCGAGCTCGCGGCGCCTCCGGGGACGGAGCTGCTCAGCGCGATCGTTCGCGACTTCGACGGCGACGGGAAGAAGGACGCGCTCGCGCTCGTCCGGCCGCCGGCGCCTCCGGGCAAGCCGAACGACGTCGGCGCGGCGCAGATCGTCTACTACGCCGGCACATCGTCGCCGGCTCGCGCGTCGAGCATCACGGTCGCCCCCGACCCCCGCGTCGACGCCGCGTGTACGCCGGTGGCCCGCCTCGAGCGCATCGGTCCGCGCTCGGCGCTCGTCGAGGTCGGCACGTCGTGCACGCGCGGCGCCGCGGCACGCGCGCTCTACGTCGTGCGCCTCGTGAAGGATCCTTCGATCGCCTTCGGCGTCACCGTCATCGACCCGCCCGGCGCGCCGAGGCTCGCGATCGACGTCGACGGCGAGGACCGCGACCACGACGGCATCGACGACGTCACGCTGCACGTCACGATCGAGGGCGGCGCGCCGCCCTTCGAGCCCGGCCCGAAGCTCTCCGCGAAGGTGGCATTCCTCGATCGCTCGGCGGGCCCGAGCCGCGACCCCGACGAGCCCGAGGCGTCGATGAAGGCGATCGCCGCGCAGGCGACGGCACGCGCCGGCAAGCCGCGCGAGGCCGCCACGGTGCCCGTCGTCGTGCAGCAGATGCGCATGCTCTATCGCGCGATGTGCATCGAGGGTGGCGCTCCGCGGCTCGTGAAGCTGCGGCAGACCGCGAGCGAGGCCGCGGTCGGCGCCGTTGCGTGCGGGACGAGCAAGCCGCTCGAGGACGCGGCCGTCGCCGAGATCCGCGCGTTCGTCACGCAGGGCGACGCGCTCCGTGCCATCGCCGCGGCCGGCGCAGCGCAGCTCGCACCGGCGACGAAGACCGCCGCACGCACGACGGAGATCACGAAGCTCCTCGCCGACGTCGCGCCGCTCGTCCAGGCGCGGAGCACGCGCGTCATCGGCATCACCCTGCCCACGAAGCGCCCGCCGCATCCGGAGTGGGGCTCGCTCGCCTTCGAGCCGAGCGGCAAGCTGCTCGTTCGCGGGCCCTCTGCGGTCTCGCGCGTCGACACCGAGACCGGCGAGGCCGCGGACGCCGAGATGCCCGCGTGGCCGACGCAGGTGCTTTCGCCCGACGGCAAGAGCCGCTGGCTCGAGGCCTACAGCGCGTGCGAGGGCGTCGGCCTGCGCGCGACGTTCGCGCCGACGGACGGCGAGAGCGAGATGCGCGACGTCCTCCTGCCCGTGGCGCCCACGCTCGGCAGCCGCTGCGCCGGCGGACGCGGCGAGGCCGCGACCACGATTCCGATCGCCTGGGGACCGCGCGGGCTGGAGGCGCTCGTCGCCGGGCTGCCGCTGCTCGTGAAGCCCGAGGTGTCGTCAGCGAGCGTCATGGCCTCACCGCTCGGCGAGATGCCGCCGTTCGGCTCGCCGCGCTCGGCGGGCGGGCGCGCGACGGCGATCGCCACCTCGCAAGGCGTGCTCGTGAAGACCACGAAGTCGGCGCGCTATCGGGCTCCCGACCTCGAGCCGTACACGGACCTGTCGCAGTGCACGACGAACGACGACGGCTCGCGCATCGCCTGCGTGAAGCGTGGCCGCGTCGTACTCGGCACGTTCGACCCGCTCTGAGCGTCCAGGACAAGGCCGGTTCAAGAGACGCGGAGACGCGGGGATATCGCGGAGAGGGTGCGGCCTCACTTCCTTGCTGGACGCTCGTGGTGCCGGGGAGAACCCGCAGACGGGTTCACCCCGGGTGGGGGGAGCCTCTCCGTCGTCCTGCCACGTTGTCCCTCGCTCCGTTGTCTCGCCCTGCATCGGACATCTCTTCGTCGACGACCCGTAGGCCGAGATGTCCGGTTCTCCCCGGCACGACGAGCGTCCAGCGAGAAAATGAGGCGTGACCTCTCCGCATTGCCTCCGCGTCCCCGCGTCTCTCTGTCTCTTCAATCGGCGTCCACAGCTCACGTCGTGTGATTCACACGACCTGCGAGCTACTTGTGGCGCGGGGCGGTCGTGCAGAGGACGTCTTCCGGGTCGCGTGTACTCTGCAGGCATTGCACGCGGGCGTCGTTGCAGCGGATCACCAGCACGCCGTGCGAGACGAGCGTCGGGAAGGACACTCCCGCGCGCGACGTGACGGCACGCTGAGGGGTCTTCTCGTCGCAACCGCCGGCCATGAGGAGATCGATCTGACGGCCGTTCGCGACCACCTCGAGGCGGTTGAGGCGAGCCTTGTCGGCGCCGTTGTCCATCGACAGGACGATGGGCTTCAGCTTGGTCACGAGGTCGGCGGCGTAGACGGGGTCGGCGGCGACGTCGTCGGGGTGCGGCGCGCGCATCGCGATGATGTACGAGATGGCCTTCTGCTGGACCTCGATCGACATGCCCGAGCCCACCATCGTCTGCGGGCGAGGGATCGGGCGCTCGGGCATCGGGATGGCCGCGGGCTTCGCTCCCGCCTCCTCGGTCGTCGCGGACGCCGCGGCGCCGGCCTCGGGTGCTGCCGTCTGCGGAGCCGCCGAAGCGCTCCCCACAGCTGCCCCACCCCCTTCTTGCTTGTTGTCGCAGGCCGACGCGAGCAAGATCACGGTCACGATGCCGAGCCAACGCATGCGGGTCGATTAGCATGCTCCGCTCGAATTATCGAAGTGCTTACGTGATCGGGCTCGCCCTTGCGGCGAGCGTCGCCACCGAGGCCCGGGCCGACGCGCCCGCCGAGAGCGACGTGAAGGCGTCGATGCAGTGCGACCGCGCGAACGAGCCCGGTCGCGTGCGCTGCACCGTCGAGGCCCGCATCGAGGGCGGCCGGACGCTCGCCTGGGCGGACGTCGAGCTCCTCTCGCTCCCCGAGTTCGCCTCCGCCCTGAAGGGCCGGATCGGCCCGCAGGACGCCCTGTCGCGTGACACGACGAGCACGAAGTGGGCGCTCGGTCTCGTCGCACGACGCTCCGGCCAGGGCGAGGCCCGCGCACGCGTGCGGGTCGTCGCGTGCGAGGCCGCACGTGCCGGGCCAGCCGAGGCCGACGCAGGGCCTGCACCTCCGCCCCGCTGCGTTCCGATCACCGTCGTCGTGAAGGCGCAGCTCTCCGTCGGAGGCTGAGCCAGGTCGCGCGAGCGCCCGGCCACGCGCCGCCGGCCGGTTTGTTGGCTGTTTTCTCGGTGCTTGGTACGAAATCGGGATGCACCTCCCGGGGCGTCTCAAGGCGACGACGCTCGGCGATCTGCTCGGTGCGGTCCATCGCGAGCAATCGACGGGCACGCTCGAGCTGACCGAGCCGAGCGGACGGATGCACCGCATCCATCTCGCGGCCGGGCTCGTTTTGGCCGTCGAGCTCGACCGGGCAACGGCGTCGCTCGCCGAGATCCTGCGCCGGCAGGAGGAGATCGACGAGGACACGCTGCGGCGGTCGCTCCTCCGCGCGATGGCATCGCGCCGCCTCCACGGCGAGGTGCTCGTCCGCGATTTCCATCTCTCGCCTTCCGTGGTCGGTCGCGCGCTGCGTGTCCAGATCATGCTCCGCCTCCAGATCCTCGAGGAGCTCGGCGACGCGCAGGTCGCCTTCCGCGTGACGGTGAAGCCGCCGCGCGGCGCGCTCGTCGACTCGCCGCTCGACGCCCCCGAGTTCCTCGCCGGGCGCAAGCGTCTCCGCGATCGCTCCGCCGAGCCGAAGAGCGGCAGCTACCGCGCGAGCAGCCCTTCCAGCGGAATGCCCGGCGGGTGGGATCCGGCCCGCGCGAGCGCGTACCGCGCGCTCGGCGTCACGTTCAACGCGGACCCTGCCGAGGTGAAGCAGGCCTATCGCCGCCTCGTCCGGACGTATCACCCCGATCTGCACCCCGAGGCCTCGCACGACGAGCGCAAGACGCTCTCGTCGCGCTTCGCCGAGGTCACCGCCGCGTACCGCACGCTCGTGGCGTGAGCGCCCGAGCGATCGCTACAGCGAGACGCCGACGAACACGGGCTCGTTCTCGAGCGTGACGCCGAACCTCGCGTGGACGCCGGCGCGGATGGCGCGGGCGAGCGCGAGGAGATCGGCCGTCGTCGCGCCGCCGCGGTTCGTCAGGGCGAGCGCATGCTTCGACGAGATCGCGACCGGGCCGAGCGCATGCCCCTTCGTGAAGCCCGCGCGCTCGATGAGCCACGCCGCGCTCACCTTGGCGCGCCCGTCGGGCTCGGGAAACACGGGCAGCGACGCCTCTGCGCCGAGCGCGGCGGTCACGCGCTCACGGAGCCGCGCGACGCCTTCGGCCTCGAGGATCGGGTTCGTGAAGAACGAGCCTGCGCTCGTCGTGTCGGAGTCGGCCGCGTCGAGGACCATGCCCTTGCCGCGGCGGAGCGCGATCACGGTCTCGCGGACGTGCGCGAGCGGCGCGCGCTCGCCTTCACGGACACCCAGCGCTCGCGCCAGCTCCGCGTAGCGAATGGGCGCGCTCTCCGTGCCCTCCGCGAGCGCGAACGTCACGCTCAGGATGACGCGGTCGTCACGGCCGCGGAACACGCTGTTCCGGTAGGCAAAGCCGCACGCGGCGTGATCGAGCTCGGTGATCTGCCCCGCGACGCGGTCCCACGTGCGGACGCTCACGATCGTCTCGCTGACGTCCTGACCGTAGGCGCCGACGTTCTGCATCGGCACCGCGCCCACGAGGCCCGGGATGCCCCCGAGGCACTCGACGCCGGTGAGGCCCTCGGCGACGCAGCGAGCGACCAGCTCGTCCCACGGCTCGCCGGCCAGGGCCGTGACGTGCCGCACGGGCTTGCCGCCCGGTGCCGTCGGGCTCTCGCTCTCGACCCCGCGCGTGCTCATCCGCAGCACCGTGCCGTCGAAGCCGTCGTCGCCGACGACGAGGTTGCTGCCTCCGCCGACCACGAGGAGACGCTCGTTCTTCGCGTCGATCTCGCGGACCGCCTCGATGAGATCCGCCTCGCGATCGGGCGCGATCACCCGGCGCGCCGGCCCGCCGAGCCGGAGCGTCGTCATCGAAGCGAGCGGAAGGTTCTCGACGACGCGCACGGAACCCATTAACCCCGGAAGCGTCCGCGACGCCAACGTTTCGCATTCCCGCCTTGTCCCTCCCTCTCGTCCCCCTCCCCATCGACCCCGTCCTCCCGGACGTCCTCCGCGCGCTCGCGGCGGAGACGTCGCTCGTGCTCGAGGCGCCGCCGGGGGCCGGCAAGACGACGCGGGTGCCCCGCGCCATGCTCGACGCGGGCACCTTCCCCGGCGAGATCGTGGTGCTCGAGCCGCGGCGGCTCGCGGCGCGCCTCGCGGCGAGGCGCGTGGCCGACGAGCTCGGCGAGCGCGTCGGCGAGACGATCGGCTACACCGTCCGCTTCGAGGACGCATCGAGCGCTCGAACCCGCGTCCGCTTCGTGACCGAGGGCGTCCTCACGCGGCGGCTGCTCGCCGACCCGCTCCTCCGCGGCATCTCGGCCGTGCTCCTCGACGAGTTCCACGAGCGCCACCTGCAGGGCGACGTCGCGCTCGCGCTCCTGAAGCGGTTGCAGCAGACGACGCGCCCCGACCTGCGCGTCGTCGCCATGTCGGCGACGCTCGATGCCGGTCCCGTCGCGGAGTTCCTCGGGTGCGGCGTCGTGCGCTCCGAGGGAAAGCGCTTCGACGTCGCCATCGAGCATCTCGCAGCGCCCGATGATCGAAAGCTCGATCTCCAGGTCGCCTCGGCGGTGCGCTCGCTCGTCAATGCAGGCCTCGACGGCCACGTGCTCGTCTTCTTGCCGGGCGCCGCCGAGATCCGGCGCGCGATGGAGGCGTGCGCGAAGCTCGCTGCCGACAACGACCTCGCGCTCGTGCCGCTGCACGGCGACTTGCCCCCCGCCGAGCAGGACCGGGCCGTCGGGCAGTCGTCGAAGAAGAAGATCATCCTCTCGACGAACGTCGCGGAGTCGAGCGTCACCATCGAGGGCATCGTCGCGGTCATCGACAGCGGGCTCGTGCGCGTCGTCCGCCACGCGCCGTGGTCCGGGCTTCCCGCCCTCGCCATCGAGAAGACGAGCCGCGCCTCCGCGACCCAGCGCGCCGGACGCGCGGGGCGCACCCGCCCCGGACGCGCGCTGCGCCTCTACACGAAGGCCGACTTCGACCTGCGGCCCGACCACGAGACGCCCGAGATCCTGCGGGTCGATCTCTCGCAGACCGTCCTCGAGCTCGCGGCCTCCGGCGCGCGTGCTCGCGACGTCGTGTGGCTCGATCCGCCGAAGGCCGACGCGCTCTCCGCCGCCGAGGAGCTCCTGGGTCGCCTCGGAGCCACCGAGGAGAACGGCGCCATCACCGAGATCGGTCGACGGATGCTCGCGTTCCCGCTGCACCCGCGCCAGGCGCGCATGCTCGTCGAGGCCGAGCGTCGCGGCGTCGGTGACGACGGCGCCGTTCTCGCGGCGCTCGTCGGAGAGCGCGACCTCCGCGCGGGGACCAAGGCGCGCTTCGACCAGGGCGGCGGCCCGCGCTCGCTCGACGTCGCCACGGAGACCAGCGATCTGCTCGGGCTCCTCGATCGCTTCCGCGAGGCCGAGGACTCGGGCTTCGCGGCGCATGCCATCCGCGCGATCGGGCTCGACCAGGGCGCGGTGCACGCCGTCGAGCGCGCGCGAAAGCAGCTCGGGCGCATCGTGCGGCAGGCCTCGAGCGCGAAGACCCCCGGGACCCCGAAGGCCGCCGACGAGGCGCTGCTCATCGCGGTGCTCTCGGGCTTTCCCGATCGCGTCGCGCGTCGCAAGCGCCCCGGCTCGCGCGACCTCGCGCTCGCCCAGGGCAGCACCGCCGAGCTCGCGGAGACGAGCGCGGTCCGTGACGCGCCGTGGATGGTCGCGGTCGACGCCGAGCTCGTGCGCGGCAAGACGCTCGTGCGCGTCGCGAGCGGGATCGAGCCCGAGTGGCTCATCGAGCTCTTCGAGGGACGCATCCGCGAGATCGCCGACCTCTCGTTCGACGACGCGAAGGGCGCCGTCATCGGCGGCTCGAAGATGATGTACGACGCGCTCGCGATCGCCGAGTCGCCGGGCTTCGACAAGAACGACCCCAAGGTCGCCGACCTCCTCTTCGAGCGCGCGAAGGCACGCGGCGCTCGTTCGCTCGTCGCGAGCGAGTCGCTCTCGCGCTGGCTGGCGCGCGCGCGCTTCGCGGCCTCGCAGGACAAATCTCTCCGCGCTCCGACCGACGAGGACGTGATGCACGCGCTCCGCGCCCTGTGCGAGGGCAAGACCACGCTGCGCGAGGTCCAGGAGGGCGACCTCCTCGGCACGCTACGGAGCGAGATCGGCTCGTTCGGGAAGATCGACGAGCTCGCCCCCGAGCGCGTGAAGCTCGCGAGCGGGCGCACCGCGGAGATCGCCTACGAGGAGGGCAAGCCGCCCTGGATCGAGTCGTTCTTGCAGGACTTCTTCGGCACGAAGACGAATCCGCATGCGGGGCGCGTCCCGGTCGTCCTTCACCTGCTCGCGCCCAACAAGCGCGCCGTCCAGGTGACGACGGACCTCGCGGGCTTCTGGGAGCGGCACTATCCGGCGATCCGGAGGGAGCTGATGAGGAAGTACCCGAGGCACGCGTGGCCGGAGGAGACGGGCATAGCGGTGCCGATGAAGCCGCCGCGGCCGCGACGGTAGAGACGAGAGACGAGAGGTCGGGCACGGGCACGTCGGAGACGAGACACGCGCCCCCCATCACCCGAGCGCGGGAGGGTCTTCTCCCGCGCTCGAAGGGCACGATGCGCTTCAAGGGCCTCGCCAAGAACGACCCGAGCCGCGCTCAGTACCAGCTCTGGATCTTCGACAAGACGCGCGACGAGAAGTACCCCGTCGATGGCGGCGTCTTCGACGTCGACTCCGACACCGGCGACGTCGTCGTGCCGAGCCGCGCGACGCTCCCGGTGAACGCGCCCGTGCTCTTCGCGGTCACGCTCGAGAGGCCCGGCGGCGTCGTCGTGTCGAAGCGCGAGCACATCGTGGTCACGGCGAAGATGCCCGCGGACGTGACCGAGAGCGCGGTCAGGCCACTCGCGCGAGGATGCGTTCGACGCCGCGTGCGGCCTCGTGCATCCGACCGACACGGCTGCCGAGCGCGGCGAGATAGATCGTCCCGAGGGGCAGGTGCACGGCCTTCGCGAAGACGTCCGTCCCCTGCGTGAGGCGCTCGCAGAGCTCGCTCACCTCGCCGCCCGCGACCGGCTCCGCGACGGCACCGAGGATGGCGAGCTCCCGCTCTGTCCCCGTCCCGCTGATCAGGAGCCCGCTCGCATCGACGACGGCGATCGCCGACACGTCGCTCCGCGACTTCACTGCCTCGAGCAAGAGCGCAAGCGCCTCGACCCTGACTTCGCTGCGCGCCGTACGTCGTTCCGTGTTCATGGCGATCCTCACGATCGGGGTTACGCCCGCACCGCCACACGGGCCAAATTCCGTGGCCTCGGAGGTCGGCGCGTGGCATGCCTCTCGAACATGCACTCTCGTCGCGCTCGCCTCGCCGTATGGATCTCCCTCGTGTGCCTCGTGGCCGCGGCCGGCGCGCTGGCTTCGGCCTGCGCCGACGCCGTCACCAGCGACACCGCCGGGGGAGCCGAGGCAGGGAGCGCAGCCGACGGCTCGTCGCGCGCGGACGGCTCGGTCACCGGCGAGGACGATGCGGCGACCGGCACGGACTCGAGCGACGGCGGCGGCCCCGTCATCATCGACGGCCCAGGCGAAGCGGGCGTCGAGTGCGCCTTCAACCGCGGGTGCAACGCCGCGCTCCGCTGCGAGTGCAGCGAGACGACGGGCTGCGCATGCAAGGCCGGGACGCGAGGCACGGGGCAGAACGGCATCACCCCTTGCGCGGACGGAAACGCGTGCTCGAGCTCGGTCTGCATCGAGGGCCCTCCCGACTCGGGGTCGTTCTGCTCGGACGAGTGCACGACGGCGGCGGACTGCAAGGGCAAGCTCCCGCTCTGCTCCGACATCGCGTTCGTCGGACGCATCTGCATCCGTCAGCCGCCGACGATGTGAGGCCGCTCAGCGAAGGACGCTCGCCGCCGGATGCGGCGGCGGAGGCGCAGGCTTCACGAGCTTCTTCGCCGACGCAGAGGCAGAGGCAGAGGCAGAGGCAGAGGCAGAGGCAGAGG
>Ga0105047_10002491_pt1 | contig 32804 bp, 27 predicted proteins | sample MAT04_FD_78384 | JGI IMG/M metagenome (GOLD analysis project Ga0105047, IMG submission 78384) | Freshwater microbial communities from Lake Fryxell liftoff mats and glacier meltwater in Antarctica - MAT-04 (megahit assembly) | ecosystem: Environmental > Aquatic > Freshwater > Ice > Liftoff... | reverse complement strand
GTTACCGCCGCGAGTCCTTCTTGGAGTTTCTCGCGCGAGATCGTGAAGCGCATGCCCGTTGTGTGGAAGGACTGCTGTTAAAAAGAGTCTTGGAGATAAAACCAGTAGTAGCAGCAGGGCGTGTGGGCTTGTCTATAAACGCCGCAAGCTACATGTGTCAAAGCACTTCCGCCATGCCGCATCATGTGCATTCCATGTCGAGTGGTGCTTTTTCTCCGCATTGCTGCACATCGGGGTCCCTGGAAGGGGTGAAAGATGTGGAGTGCGAAGGCCTTCATGTGGACGACTGGGAATCAGGTCCCGAGTTGTCCAGTGGATCGGAGAGTTTCCAACATGCCTCGAACCTTGAGCACGCGGTCGGCAAACCCAGGTTCTCCACCCATGTCCTCGGCCACCCGATCGAGCGAATGGATCACCGTGGAGTGATCGCGTCCACCAAAGGCGTTGCCTATTTCAACGAGTTGGAGCGCCAGAAGCTCACGACAGAGATACATCGCGACCTGGCGCGGGGTGGTGAGCTGCTTGGTACGAGTCTTGGAACGCAGACCGTCAGGGGTGACGCCCCATTCGCGCGAGACCACCTGCTGAATGGTGGCCACGGTAATCGTGGTAGGTGGAATGTCAGGGAAGTCCGACGTCGTCGCGCTCTTGAGCTTGTCGCGAAGCGCTTCGCGCGCGAGTTCTATGGAAATTTCGCGGTGCTTGAGCGAGGCGTAGGCGAGGAGCTTGATGATGGACCCTTCAAGCTCACGGACCGACGACTTCACGTGCTGGGCGATGAACTCGATGACCTCGTCGGGGATCGTGAGTTCGAGGTGGTCGAGACTCGCCTTCTTTCGGAGGATCGCGATCCGGTGTTCGAGATCGGGGGCATCGACGTTGGCTACCATGCCCCATTCAAAGCGGGACACGAGTCGGGACTCGAGTCCCGGGATTTCCTTCGGGGGTCGGTCAGAAGTGAGGACAATCTGTCGACCGGCCTCGTAAATGGCGTTGAAGGTGTGGAAGAATTCCTCCTGTGTGGATTCCTTCCCCTTCAGAAACTGGACGTCGTCGACCAGTAGCAGGTCGATCTCGCGGAAACGGCGACGGAAGTCGCCCATCTGTCCGGTCTGAATCGCATTGACAAACTCGTTCGTGAACTGCTCGGTCCCCACGAACGCCAAGCGCAGCGTGGGGGTCCGTTTGAGCAATTCATGGGCGATGCCTTGCATCAGGTGCGTCTTGCCAAGCCCGGTCTCGCCATAAATGAAGAGCGGGTTGTAGACCTTACCTGGGGCCTGCGCGGCCGCCTGGGCGGCGGCGGCGGCGACATCGTTGGACTTGCCGATGACGAACTGGTCGAACGTGTACCGAGGGTTTAGTGGCGCTGATAAGCGCTGTTGGTGCGCTGTCAGTGGCGCTGCAACAGGTGCTGGAGGCGGCTGCACGAACATGTCCATCTGCACGCGACCCATGCGTTCTTCGGCCACCTTGAAACGCACTTTCATGGGGTGGCCGAGGGCGACGGCGGCGAAGCTGGTCAGCAGATCGGCGTGCTTGGATTCGTTCCAGTCGGCGGAGAATTGATCGGGGGCGCCGATCAGGAGGGTGTCGCCTTCAATGCCGAGTGCGTCGGTGGGTTCGAGCCAGGTGCGATACGTCTGCTCCGGGAGGACCTGCCGTGCACGTTGGCGCAGGCGATCCCAGGTTTCGGCAGGCGTAAGGGACATGACAGGGGTTCGGGTTCGGGCAGGCCCGGCGGTAGGAACGCTTCGGGCAAGCATTGGGCGAGCATTGGGCGGGGCGGCAAAGGTTACGCCGGCGTGTGGATAAGTCAATCGCGTCAGCGACGTGACACCAGCATTGTATTCGTGAGCGCAAGCAAGTCGTCGCGCCGATTGGGTCGTCGAAGGCAAATCGTTGTCGCGGGTGTACTTGGCGGGCTTGACCTCACGCCAGTCCCGCGAGTATTTTGAAAGGCTAAGTCAGCATTCTTCCCGCACGTTGCGGTCATACCGCGTTACCTCGAGCATTATTATGGGCAAGCCCACATATCGTCCGCGCAACACCAAGCGAGTCCGCAAGCACGGCTTCCGTGCGCGTATGGAGACGAAGTGGGGCCGAGAGGTTCTCGCTCGTCGTCGTCGCAAAGGACGCAAGGTGTTGACCGTCCAGATCCCGTCGAAGTACGCAGGCGCCTGATCCCCGATCGTTCCCGCGCGCGCAGCGACTGACGCGCGGGTCCGATCTCGAGCGGGTTCGACACGAAGGGAAGCGAGTGCGCACCGCCTCAATGGATGTGCGCACCATGGCTTCCCTTCACGCGTTCCCCCGTGTCGGCTTCGTGGTTCCCAAGTACAAGCACACGGGTGTCGATCGGAATCGGCTGAAGCGCCGACTCCGCGAGCTCATCCGTGTCGATGTGCTTCCCGAGCTGCCGCCCATGGACCTTGTGATTCGCGTGTTACCGGTTGCTTACACGAGAAACTTCGAGACGCTACGCGCCGAAGTGTTGCAAGCCGTGCGTCGGATCGCACGGTGATCTCAACTCTCCTGCCGTGATCGCGAAGCTGTTCATTCTGGTGGTGCGCGGGTATCAACTCACGTTGTCGCCCATCTTCGGGGGCGCCTGCCGCTATTATCCTTCGTGCTCTGCGTACGCGATCGAGGCGCTGGAGCGCCACGGTGCGCTACGTGGAGGATGGATGGCCTTGCGCCGTATCGGGCGCTGTCATCCCTTCCGGCCCGGCGGATTCGATCCGGTGCCCTGAGCGCTCCCTTATACCGACCATGGAACCACGCCGCATCGCCCTCGCCGTCGTCCTGATGGCGGCGGTCCTGATTCTGACGCCGATCCTGTTCCCTTCGCCTGTACCGGCGCCTGGAACCAAGGCGGCTGTGACCGACTCACTGCGCCGCGCCGATTCGGCGACGGTCGCCAGCACCAACCCGGTCGCCGCCGATGCACCCACGGCTGCCGCCGGTACCGGTACCGCAGGGCCGGGCATGGGCCCCCTGCCCGACTCCAGCAACGCGACCCCACAGCCCGTCGACATGGCGGTCGATACTTCCGTGGTCACGACCACGCCGGCCGTTTTTCGCACCACGAACCGTGGCGCGGCGCTGATCGGCGTCGAGATGCAGCGGTACGTGGCGCTCTCCAACAAGGGGCGCACCAAGGGCGGTCCGGTCGAACTCGCCAAGGTCGGCGACCGGCTGCTCAGCTTCCGGCTCGTGTCGCCGGGTGACACCGTTGCGCTCAATGCGCAGATGTTCACTACCACGCGCACCGAAGAGAACGGACGCGCCGTGGTCCGCTACGACGCCACCGTCGGCGCCCGCGCGATCACCATCGCCTACTCGTTTCTCCCCGACAGCTACCGCGTGAACGTGTCGGCGGTGGTGAAGGGCGCGCCCGAGAACAGCTTTCTGCTGATCGACATGCCGCCTGGTTTTCGGTCGTCGGAAGCGGATACGGCTGAAGATCAAACACATCTGGCGTACGCCTACAAGCTGGATCAGCAGAACGCGAAGGGTGTGACGTTCAGTTCGCTCGATTCGGCCGAGCGACGCATCGAGGCTGGTCCGATCAACTGGACCGTCGCCAAGAACAAGTATTTCCTGTTCGGTGTGCTGGCTCAGAAAGGTGACCCGGGCTTCACCGAGGTGAACTTCACCGGCGGCGCGCGTGTGAAGAAGGTGGCCGCGCGTAGCGAAGCCACGATCGTCGCCTCGCTCAAGAGTGGGAGTGTGGCGTTCGAGTTGTACGCTGGCCCGCAGGAATTCAAGCGACTCGTGGCGATGGGCCGTTCGTTCGAAACGTCCAACCCGTATGGCGGCTGGTTGCAGGGTGTGGTGCAGCCGTTCGCCACCATGGTCATCCGCCTGCTCTTGTGGATGAAGACCACGCTTGGCCTGTCGTACGGGTGGATCCTGGTGCTCTTCGGCGTCGCCGTGCGCATCATCCTGTGGCCGTTGAATCAGAAGGCCATGCGCAGCTCGATGCAGATGCAGCGCATTCAGCCGCACCTGCAGGAGATTCAGACCAAGTACAAGGGCGATCAGACCAAGCTGCAAGCGGAAATGATGCGCGTGTACAAGGAGCACGGGATGTCGCCGTTCAGCTCCCTGTCCGGCTGTGTGCCCATGCTGATCCCGTTGCCGGTGTTCTTCGCGCTCTTCTTCGTGTTCCAGAACACCATCGAGTTTCGCGGAGTGTCGTTCCTCTGGTTCCCCGACATCTCGCTCAAGGATCCGTTCTTCGTGATCCCCATTCTGGTGGCGATCACGGCGATGGCCCTGTCGTGGATCGGTATGCGCGGCATGAAGGCGAACGATCAGCAGAAGATGATGATGTACCTGATGCCAGCTTTCATGATGGTGATCTTCTTCAACATGGCGTCGGGACTCAACCTCTACTACTTCGTGCAGAACCTGGCGTCGTTGCCGCAGCAGTGGCTGATTTCACAGGAGCGCTCCAAGGCGCAGCCGGTCGTGCAGGGATAGCGACGTGGTGACCGCTGGCCAGCTGCCTGGTGGCGACGACACGATCGTCGCTCTCGCCACGGCCGCCGGACGCGGGGCGATCGCCGTCATTCGGCTGTCAGGGGCGCGCGCGATCGACATCGCTCGCGCCCTTGGCGCATCCGCCCTCTCGCCGCGCCGTGCCACCCGTGTGGCATTGGTGCACCCCAACGGGGCGCCGCTCGACGACGCACTGATCACCTGGTTTGCAGCGCCACGTTCGTATACGGGCGACGATGTGGTGGAGATCTCCACACACGGTGGCCATGTGGTGCCGGCGCTCGTGATGGCCGCCTGCGTGGCGGCCGGCGCACGGCCAGCCAATCCCGGGGAGTTCACACGGCGCGCCGTACTCAACGGCCGCATGGATCTGGTCCAGGCCGAAGCCGTGGCCGATCTGATCGATGCGCGTACGACGGCGATGCAGCGACAGGCGCTCGCGCAGCTCGACGGCGGCTTGTCGCGTCGCCTGCTCGCGTTGCGCGATGACGTCATTCAGCTCGAAGCGCTGATCGCCTACGACATCGACTTTCCCGAGGAAGACGACGGTCCGATCGCGCCGTCGCGCATAAAAAATGCCGCCGCGTCGCTGCGCGACGCACTACGCGCGCTCATCGACACGGCCCCACAAGCGGCGGTGTTGCGCGACGGCGTGCTGGTGGTGATCGCCGGCCCGCCCAACGCCGGGAAGTCGTCGCTGTTCAACGCGCTGTTGGGTGAGTCACGCGCGCTCGTGACGCCGATTGCCGGTACGACGCGAGATGCCATTGAAGCAATGCTCGATCGCGCACCGCTGCCACTGCGATTCGTGGATACCGCAGGTCTCCGTGACACCGACGACGAGATCGAGCGACTCGGCATCGAAGTGAGCGCCCGCTACCTGGCGCAGGCGCAGATCGTACTGGCCTGCGGCAGTCACACCGACGAGATCGTGGCCACCCGCTATGCGATCGCGCAACGCACGGCTGGTACGGTGATTTCGGTGTACACGAAAGCGGACCTTTATGCCGCTGAAGACGACGGGGAAGTGATGCGCGTAAGCGCGGAGACCGGTCAGGGATTACACGCGCTGTTGGTCGCGATCGATCGCGCGGCGGCCGCGAACTCTGGTGTAAATGCCCAGTCGCTGCCAGCTGACGATGCTGTCCTGGTCACTCGCGAACGGCATCGCGCCGGACTGGCATCGGCGCATGACGAACTCACGGAATTCTTGACGGTGTGGGAGAGCGGTGCTCTGCCGGCCCCGGTGGCCGCCGTGCACCTGTATGCCGCGCGGGAGTCGCTATCGGACTTGATCGGGATCGTGGATACCGAGGATGTGCTCGACCGCGTGTTCCGCGACTTCTGTATCGGGAAGTAGGGCGACGGAGCCCCAACAACAGCAACAGCTGGAACACGGAGAAAACGGATTCAACGGAAAAGCACGGATAGGATAAACAGCGCTGCGTTTTTTATCTTATCCGTGCTGTTCGGTGCAATCCGCCGTTTCCGTGTTCCGGCTGTTCGGGAAATCACCCCAAACTCAGCGAAATCAGCCGACGATCGTGAGCCGGGGCCGCTCCATGACCGGGTCGTTCGCGGTGGCCAGTTCGTATACGCTGGCGCGCGTGGCCCAGGCGTATCCACGGGTGGCGATGGCGGCTTCGACCATGCGTGCGCCCAAGAAGTAGCCGGCGCGTTCGGGAAGCACCGTGCGCTCCACGGTGCGGGCCTCGTCACTCATGCCGCCAGAGAGATAGCGGAGGCGCAGGCCGAGGGCTGTGCGATCGCCGTCGGTGATGAGAGCGCGGGAGAGCACCGGTTCGACCTCGCGGACACGCGCGTACTGCTTGCGGGCGAAACCGAAATATTCCCACGCGGCGTGACCCGGGCTGATGGCACGGGACACGTGAACGGCCAGTCCCTCGTTGACGAGCAACTCGCGCAGCGAGGCTTGGCGTCCCGTTTCCCAGTACGAGTAATAGCCGCCGGCATCTTCTACGAAGCCGCGCATGTCACTGCGGCTCGTGGGTGACGTGTATCGCACCACGTGCGTAAGCTCGTGCGCAAGCCAGAGCGGGATCAGCTCGGGATCGAGACCGAGGCCCTGGGTATCCGGGTTGGCGACACCGGTGAAGTGCTCGATGCACACGAAGGCCACGCCGCGGCCCTTGACGACCAGCTCTCCGGCATTAGCAGCGCCCACACCGACCATGAGCACGATATCGTAGGACACGTCGATGTCGAGCAGGGTGCGAACCTTCTCTTCCGCACGACGCGCCAATGCGACGATATCGGTGCGCGCGAGGAGCGCGAATAAGTCGTCGCGGTTGGCGTTGACCGTGGACTGAACGACTTCCTCGAAATGCGGCCCTGCGGGCTCGAGGACATAGTTGTCCCAGTAGGCCGTCAACAGCGCCTTGTGCCGCTCGAAATAGGCGAGATACGCCGACACCCGATCGTCGGCTTCGAGGACAGCTAGAAAATCCGGTACCAGATTGATCAACATCAACGACCCGGGAACGGGAGACCGACGCGATCCAGAGCAACGAGCACTAATCGCCGAACAAGTCGCGAGAAGATAGCCGCGATTTCCGGACGGTACAAGCTCGCTGTGCCGAATCGGGGGACCGGTGTTCAACTCTGAGGCAGCAGGTGCCGAGACTGATCGATGTCCTCTGACGCCGCGCTATGACCACGCTACATCTCATCGAACTGACCTGCCCCGTCTGCGAAACGCTGTTTCGCTCGCAGACCGTCGTGTCCACCAACGCTTACGGTGGGAAACGCACCGATTTTCACGAGCGCGCGGCCGGCATGCAGCCGCTGCCGTACTTCGTCCATCTCTGCACGCACTGTGGCTACGCCGGCGTGCAGCGGGATTTCGGCGACGACGCACACCCCGACGAACGGCTTCGTGCGTTGGTGTGGAGCGAGCTGGCGCCGGCGCTCACCGCGGAGCTGCCGTCAGGCTCGCTCAAATATGAACACGCCGCCAAGGTGGCGGATTGGCAGGAGAGTGATCCGCGGTATCTCGCGGATCTCTATCTGCGGGCGGCGTGGTGTTGTGTGGACGAGAGTGACACGGAAGCTGAGCGCTACTTCCGGCGGCACGCCGCGAGGCGTTTTGCGGACGCTCTCGACGCGTTCGACGGTGTCCCGATGGAAGAGCGAGCCGTGATCACGTATCTCATCGGCGAACTGTGGCGGCGTATCGGCGACGATGCGCTGGCGCAGCAGTGGTTCGAGCGGGTCGCGGACGAGGTCACCGAACCGATCGCGCAGTCCTGGGTGCTTGAAGCGGCCGATCAGCAGAGGACCGAACCGCGAGAGTGGTTCTCTTGATAACAGCGAAGTAGGGGGTGGGGAGTATGGCGTATGGGGTACTTCTCACTCCCGACTCCATACCCTGTACTCAGCGTGTACCAAAGAGCCGATCGCCGGCATCGCCGAGTCCTGGAAGAATGTAGCCGTGCTCGTTGAGCTCGCGGTCGAGGGCGGCGGTCAGGATTGGGACATCGGGATGTTCGCGCGCGAGCCGTTCCACCCCTTCCGGTGCGGCGACGAGACAGAGAAAGCGGATGCGCGTTGCGCCGGCGCGCTTCAACGAGGTAACCGCGGACGCGGCGCTGCCGCCGGTGGCCAGCATTGGGTCGAGCAGCAGGAAATCGCGCTCGCCCACATCGCCCGGCACCTTGAAGTAGTAGTCCACCGGCTCGAGCGTATCGTGATCGCGATAGAGTCCGATGTGGCCCACACGCGCCGACGGCATGAGGCGCAGAATCCCCTCCACCATCCCGAGACCAGCACGTAAAATGGGCACGAGTGTGAGCTTTTTGCCTCGCACCGACCACCCTTGGGTCGTCTCCAGCGGCGTGTCTACCGGCACCGGCTCCAACGCCAGATCGCGCGTGGCCTCGTAGGCCATCAGCATGGCGATCTCGTCCACCAGCTCCTTGAACTGTTTGGTGGGCGTTGCGCGGTCGCGCAGCAGTGTGATCTTGTGCCGGACCAACGGGTGGTCCACGATGCTGAGCGTGGGGAATGTGCGCGGCGACGTAGGCATGTGGTCGAAGGTAGCCGTTCCCGGCAGCGTACCGGTAGTATCCCGATGTCTCCGTGCCCGATTCCTCCGCTTCCGCTTTCGCGCGTCCGCGCGACGATGCTCGTGCGCTCGCGCTGATCCAGCGCCACGGGCGCACGGCCACGGCGTTCCGCGCGCTCGGCCAGGGTTTGGAGCATTGGTTCCTGGCCGACGAGCGCGGCGAGCGCGGACTGGTGGCGTATCATCGGATGCGCGGCGCGATGGTCTCGGCCGGCGAGCCTGTGGCTGCCCCACACGACGTGATCCCGGTGGCCGAGGCATTTGTGGCATTCGCGGCCACGCAGCGGTGCCGCGTGAGCTTTTTCGCGACCGAGGGCAGTCTCGCGGCGTCGCCGCGATTCGGGCGCATGCTGTTGGGCGAGCAACCGGTATGGGATCCGCAGTCGTGGGCCGACGATGTGTCTCACCACCGATCGCTTCGTGAGCAGCTGCGCCGCGCGCGGGCGAAGGGGGTGCGGGTACAGTCAGTCGACGCTGACGCGATGCGCGAGCCAAATCGTCGCGCGCTGCTTCAGGCATTGATTCACCGATGGTTCGCCTCGCGGCCGATGGCGCGCATGGGGTTTTTGGTGGACGTCGATCCGTTCGCCTGGTTGTCACTACGGCGCTCGATGGTGGCGACGCGCGGAGGTGCCCCAGTGGCGCTGCTCTCGATGGTGCCGGTCCCGGCGCGTGAGGGGTGGTTGATGGAGCATCTGCTGCGCGATCCCGACGCCCCGAACGGCACGGCGGAATTGTTGGTCGATCACGCCATGCGGGCGCTGGCGGCTGATGGCGTACCGTGGGTTACGCTCGGGTTGGCACCGCTGGCTGGACCGGTGAGCGGATGGCTTCGCACCACCAGACGGTGGCTCGGCCCGTTGTTCAACTTCGACGGACTCGCGTCGTTCAAACGGAAGCTGCGTCCACAGCGGTGGGAGCCGATCTACCTTGCGTATCCGCGTGAGCAATCGAGTGCCCGCGCGATGCTGGATGGGCTGCGCGCGTTCGCTGATGGGTCGTTGTGGCGATTCGGCCTGCGTACGCTGCTGCGGGGCCCGGCGGTGCTGCTGCATGCGCTCGAGTGGCTGCTGATTCCATGGACGCTGCTGCTGGCCCTGGCGCCTACGCATCCATGGTTTCCCTCAGCAGCGGTGCAGGGCGCGTGGGTGTTGTTCGATGTGCTGCTCCTCGTCGCCCTTCGTGCACTTCGCGCGAGGGGACGCGTGCCGGGTGTGGCGGCGCGACGGGCCGCGTGGCGCGCGAGTCGTGCGCTGGCGATCGCGGTGTCGGTCGACGCAGTGCTCACGATCGTACAGGCCGCGTGGTGGCACCGCACCGCTACCGACCGCGCACTCGGCTGGGTGGTCATCCTGATCGCCTGCCTCGGACCCTTGGTGGGGGCCGTGACGCTGTGGGGTGCGACCCGTCGCCTGAACACGATCGCGCGTTAGCTTTTCCGCATGGCCTCTGCATCCAGCGCCTGCGACGTTTTGCACGCATCCGCTGCGGTCTCGGCACGCTCGAAGCGTTTTTTGAGACGTGGATATGGGCGCAGCTCGGGGAAGACTACAAGCCGATAGGACTCTTGGTCGTTGGCTTCGTCTCGGCGAAACGTGAGACGCGTCTCTCGATAATCGTGCAGCCGTTCGGCTGCATCTAGCGAAGGGCGCCGAGCTCATCGAGAATCCATCCAGTATGCAAGCCGAAGGTAGGGAACACACGCCGCTCTCATCAGATCCGCGATTTACGCGCGGGCTTGGCTTTGCCGCGCTCATGCTGACCGTGCCAAGCCTGTTGGGCTGGCTGTTCGGCATCCCGTGGCTTGTGCAACCGTTTGAAACGTTTGCGCCGGCACGAGTGGGCGGGACGGTCGTGATTGCCACGGGCGCCGGTGGCCTGCTCGCCACACTGGCTGGCAGACGAGCGCTGGCCCGTGGCTTGGCCGTGTCGTGCGGATTGGCGGCGGTGATGGCCTTATTGGTGGCTTGGCGACACACACCGTTGGCGCTGGATGCCTTCGCCCGTGCACGGGTTGGCGACGGGTCACCACTGCGCGACATCCCGATGTCGGTGGCCCTGTTGTTCCTGTTGTACAGCACGGCGCTGTACCTGATGGCATCGGCTCCTCAATCGGAGCGTCGAGGCACCGTTACGAGTGCGTTGTCGGCGCTCTTGGTGGCGAGCAGCGGTGTTCTGCTGTTGGCGCAGCTCGCTGGAATACTGGGGTCTGATGGCGCCGCCTCGGTCGTCCGCGCGCCGTTGCACAGCCTCCTGGCATCGTTGCTGCTGGGTACCGCGTTGCTTCAACGTACCATGGCAGATGAAGCGCGTACCAAGGCGCCGCCTCGATGGGCCCCGATGCTGGTCGGTGCGAGTACGATGCTGCTGGTGCTCGTGCTCTGGCAGGCGCTGGTGGCGCGGGACCGGTCGCAGACCCGCGACCGTGCTGCGCTCGCTGCCGACGCGCTGGATCGAGCCGTACAGCGGCAATTTCTCGCGGTCGATCGCGCGCTCGGACGTGCGGCGTTGTTACTCTCGGGCGCCGGTGGCGTCGATGACGCGGGTTGGACCACAATCTTCCCGCGTCTGATCAATGAGACGGACGGACTGGTCAGCATGGTCTGGCTCGATTCTACGGGCACCGTGTTACGCGCCGTCCCAACGCTGCCGCTATCGCCGACCGTGCACCGCCAGCTTGTCGACTTCGTCTCGCGGCGGTATCACGCGGATCTGGCATCGGTCCGACCGTCGCCTTCGCCATCGGTGCGCCATGCCATCGCGTTGCATGACGCACCGTGGGGCATCGCGTTGGTGTATCCGATCGGGCCGCCGCCGTCCATCGCATCACGTGGACGTACGGTGCTGGTCGGGCTCTTGGATGAGGCGGCGCTGCTCCGCGAGTTCACGAGCGAGATGCGGGGTGGATTCGCCGTCGCGGTGTCGAATGGCGACTCGATCATTACCGGCCGCTTGGCGTCGGTATCGCCCGAGTACACGGCGCCGCTGCAACTCGGAGCTCGTCAGCTCACGGTGTCGGTATCACAAGTCTCAGGGAGGTCGCGTTCCACCCTGCCCGAACTCGTGTTGCTCTTGGGCATGGGGGTGGCCGCGTTGCTGTCGGTCACCATGTGGCAGCAGCGCAAGATGTGGGCGCAGGCCAGCACGGAAGGGATGCAGCGCATGCAGCGGGCCATCGAGCGGGCCACCGATGGTGTGTGGGAACTCGATGTGGTGCGTGGTACCATGCATCGCAGTCCCGCTTTGCTGCGCTATCTCGGCATCGATCCATCGGTGCTCAAGGGTGGATTCCCCGCTTGGTCCGCGCTCATTCATCCGGATGACCGTGCGGCGTTCGCCCACGCGTTCGAAGCCCATGTGAGCGGTCGCGCCGAGGCGTTCGAGTGCGAATATCGACTACGCGCCGGAGATGGCTCATGGCATGCGCTCGTCGATCGCGGCCGCGTCGTCGAGCACATGGCCGCTGGCAGTCCGGCCCGCCTCCTGGGCATTTCCGCCGACGTCACGGAGCGCGCCCTCTCGGACGCTTCGCGAGACGAAAGTGAGCGTCGGTTCCGCGCGATGTTCGACACGGCGAATCAAATGCTGCTGTTGCTCGACTACGACGGCAGTATTCTGGAAGCGAACCGTGCGACCGGCGAGCTGGCCGGGACCACGGTAGACGCGCTGACGGGCGTACCGTTCTGGTTGGCACCGTGGTGGGCTGACGACACGGTCACTGGCGAGCGTGTGCAGGATCGATTCGTAAAAGCACGAGCCGGCGACACGAATCGATTCGAAGTCCAGATCGGACGCCCAGCTGATCGCGTGGTTACGATCGATTTTTCGCTCAAGCCGATTCTGGACCATGAGGATCGCGTCGTGCAGGTGTTGGTAGAGGGGCGCGATCTCACGGTACGTAAACGGGCCGAGGAATCGTTGCGTGAGATCGGTGCCCTCACCACCATGGGGCAGCTCGCGGCGCGGGTGGCGCATGAGATCAACAATCCGCTCGCCGGTATCCAGAATGCGTTTCTGTTGATTTCCGGGTCGATTCCCACAGATCATCCGCACTACCGGTTCGTGGGCGCAATCGAGCGGGAAATTGCGCGAATTGCCGCGATCACACGGCAGCTCTACGAGACGTACCGCCCCGACCAGTCGATGATCGCCCAATCGTCGGTGATTCTCGCGGTAACCGACGCGGTGAGTTTTCTCGAACAGGTGAATCGTGTCCGTCAGGTGAAAATCGTGACCGATCTGTCACGCGCGCCATCGCTGGTGCCGGTGCCCGATGCGCTTCTTCGACAAACGATGTACAATCTCGTACAGAATGCGTTCGACGCGTCACCGTCACGTGGTACGATCACGGTCACGGCCGTGGTGGAGCAGGACGAGTGCGTGTTACGAGTGACCGACGAGGGGCCCGGTGTTCCGGAGGCGATCCGACAGCGCATCTTCGATCCGTTCTTCAGCACGAAGGATCGCACCGTGAAAACGGGCGGTATGGGTATCGGTCTCTCGCTGGTCAGGCAGTCTGTTCAGGCTGTTGGTGGCACTATTGTCGTACATGATCGGCCACAGGGCGGGACTGAATTCGAAGTCCGCCTGCCGATGACCCCTTTTGATACTGGAGTACTGCGATGAGTCGCGGACGAATTTTGATTGCCGATGACGAGCCCACGTTTCTCCACGCGACTGCTGAATTGCTGCGACAGGAAGGATTTACGGTCGATACGGTCGAAGACGCCGGATCGGCGCTGGCCGCGATCTCGGCCGCGACGTACGATCTCCTGATCACGGACCTGGAAATGCCGGGGAACGCGGATCTGGATCTGGTGCAGCAGGTCGCGCACTTGAGCGGCGGACTGCCGATCATCATTCTCACGGGATTCCCATCGGTCCGGTCGGCGGTGGCGGCGATTGAACTCCCGGTTGCCGCGTATCTGGTGAAGCCGGTGCACTTCCCGGAGCTGTTGAAGCGCGTCACGAGTGCAGTTGCCCGCTTTCGCTCGTATCAGGCGATGCACAGTGCGGAGGCGCGGCTGCGCGAGTATCGCTCGCAGGTGGAGGCGCAGCCGGTGGGGCTGGCCACGGATGGTCAGGGCGTCGATACGTTTCTAGCGCTGACGTTGCGCAATGTGATGGGCTCCTTGACCGATCTCGAACAGCTGGGACGCGCGCTGTCGGGACAACACACGCTGCAATCGCACCCCTGTCAGATCATGAACTGCCCGCGTGGCGCGCAGCTTCAAGCGGCCGTAGAAGAGACGATCGCCGTGCTCGAAGAGACGAAGGGTGCATTCAAGTCCAAGACGCTCGGCGACTTACGTCACCGCTTGGAACTCCTGGTCAAGCTGGTATAATGCATAGTAAGAGGCGTCGATGTGGAGACTTCCGGGAGTTCTGCACACTCGTATGCGACCTCCGACACACTCTGTGATAGTTTGCTCTTGCGCAATCGGCCAGGGAGCGCAATAATTCAGTTAAGGAAGCCGGTGCAGTGACGGTTTGTGACAACAGAGCGTTAGCCGCACCGTTTCAAAGTAGCAGCCGGTCAGGACGACATCAGGATCGCTAGATCGATCCAACCTTGGCGACGGGATACCGATCCCGGAGTTGAAGGCGCGAAGTCTCGCTCTCATTCAGAGCAGGCATCGCGCCTTTTTGTTTTCCTGATCTTCGACCTGTGATCTGTGATCTGTAGCACGTGAGCGCGGTGGTTCACCGCTGCGCCCCGTACGTCCACTACCAGACAGCACGCTTTCGGGACGCTGTCCAATCGAGATTTCACAAATGAGCCACGTCGCGCTGTATCACGTCGATCCGTCAACGCAGGTCCGCAGCGCACTGGCGGCGCCGCGCTCTCCAGCCGCGCGCGAGCGTCACCTTCGCATTGCCGCTCGAGGAAGTTCCGTCCACCCGTCCACCCCGATGCGCATTCTCGTGGTCAGCGAACGTATGTCGTTCGTGGATGCCCTGCGCGTCATCGTGGAGGCAGACGGTCGCGAGCTACTACACGCCGCGCAGGCGACTGGTGTTTGTGAGATCATCACCCGGGCCGAGATCAATGTAGTGATCGCCGACCAGCAGCTTCCGGGAAACGATGGGTTCCGTCTGCTCGAGGAACTGCACGAAGTGCACCCGACGCTGCTGACGGCGATGGCGACCGCGCCCGGCGCCACCAACGCAGCGATCACCGCATTCGAGCGCGGCGCTGCCGACTATCTCGATACGCCGGTGCGGCGTGACGACGTGATCGCCTTCCTGCGCCGTGCTGACGCCATGACGACCTTGCGCGTGGAAACGACGCCGGAGCCGGACGCCGAAATCAGCGAATTCCGCGGCATGTACGGCACGACACCCGTGATGCGGGATGTGTTCCGGATGATTGCGCGCGTCGGTCGTACGGACGTGACGGTCTTGGTGGGTGGCGAGAGCGGCACCGGCAAGGAGCTGGTCGCACGCGCGCTGCATGATGAAAGCGCCCGGCGTCATAAGCCGTTCATTGCGCTCAACTGCTCGGCGTTGCCCTCGGAGCTGGTGGAAAGTGAGCTGTTTGGCCATACGCGCGGCGCGTTTACAGGAGCCGTGAAGGATCGCGGCGGCCTGTTCGAAGCGGCACACGGCGGCACGCTCTTCCTGGACGAAATCGGCGACCTTGGCCCATTGGCGCAGGCAAAAGTACTTCGGGCACTCGAGAGTGGCGAGGTGATGCGGGTCGGCGGTACGAAGACCACGCGCGTGGATGTGCGCGTGATCGCGGCCACCAATCGCCCGCTCGACGAGATGGTGGCCGATGGGCGCTTCCGTGAGGATCTGCTGTACCGCTTGAAGGTGATCTCGCTAGGGCTACCGCCGCTGCGCGACCGCAAGTCCGATGTGGCGTTGCTTTCGAGTCACTTCCTGCACGTATTCGCCGAGCGTCATGGCTTGCCGGCGCGCCGGATCAGCGACGACGCGAGCGAAATTCTGTTGAACTACGACTGGCCGGGCAACGTGCGCGAACTGCGCAATGTGATCGAAGGCGCGCTGGTGATGGCCGACGGCGTGGAGATCTGCCCGTGCGACCTGCCAGCGAATCTCACGAAGCAGCGTCCGATGCGCGCGATGTCGATCATGGAGCAATCCGCCGATCTGCCGTTCGTGGAAGCGCGCGAGCGCGCCCTGCGGGAGTTCGACCGTGCGTTCCTCGGAGCGGCGTTGGCGCGCAACGGCGGGAATATCGCCCGCACGGCGCGTGCGCTCGGGCTGCATCGACAGTCGCTGCAGAAATTGCTGGCGCGTCGCGACCTACGGTCGTCCGGGGAAATCGGAGCTCAGAGCTGAGCGCTCGAAGCACAACGCTCTCAGCTCGTCACTCTTCGCTCTTTCAGGAGAGATCATGCACATCCTCATTACACGTCTCATTGCAGCACTGTTCGAGTACGGACGGCATCTCGTGCATCGCGCACACATCGGGTCGATAGCGGAGTGGCCGATGTACCGCGAGTGGTAAGTGTGTGGTGCCTCCCGACGCTCGGAAAATGACGGCGTATCGATCAAGACACGTGTGGCGACTGGTTGTATCCGCTCCCTGTCCATCAGACGATCGCGCGCATAAGATTTGGGGGTCGTGCCTGTCGCGCGGCCCCCTTCGTTGACTTGACGGGGAAATGATCGGACCATGAGAGGTCGAGATGGGTCGATTCACGTTGACACCTGGTGTCGTTCCATTGGTCGCGAGTAGCAGACTCGGGCAAGCCAACGTCTCCAAGCACCTTCAAGTCCTCCACGCGCACGGGTTCGTGAAACGCCGAGTCCATCTTGGCCGACTCATGACGCCGGCGAGGTGGGGTGAGTGCTGGCGGTGACGCCGCGGCGAATGACATTACAACCTCAGGATCAGGCGAGTATGCAGATCGAGTTCTCCGGCGCCGCCCAGGAAGTCACGGGCTCGTGCCATATCCTCCGCGTCGGCCAGCGCACGGTGCTGCTGGACTGCGGGTTGTTTCAGGGCAGGCGCAGCGAAAGCCGTGAGAAGAACGCCAAGCTGCCGCTGCCGGTGAGCGAAATCGACGCGGTGGTGCTATCGCACGCGCATATCGATCACGCCGGTCGCCTGCCTTACCTTGTGGCGCAGGGCTACAAGAACACCATTTGGGCCACCAGCGCCACCCGTGACCTCTGCGCCCTCATGCTCGCCGACTCGGCGCATATTCAGGAAAAGGACGCCGAATTTCTCGAGCGGCACGGTCGGCCGCATGCCGAACCCCTATATCGCGTGGAGGACGCGACTCGTACGCTCGAGCAGATGATCGGCATGCCGTACCGGAAGTGGTTCGACGTCACCGACGGTGTGCGCGCAATGTACACGGAAGCCGGACACATTCTGGGTAGCGCGTCGGTCGTGCTGGAGCTGCGTGAAGGCGAGGCGTTTCGCCGCGTGGTCTTCTCCGGCGATATCGGACGCCACGATCTCCCGATCATCCGCAATCCCGAACCGCCCACCGGTGGCGCTCACGTGATTCTGTGTGAGAGCACGTATGGCAATCGCGATCATGAATCGGTGCAGGGTGCGCGCGAAGAGCTCGGACGGGTGGTGCGCGAAACGGCCGCTCGTGGCGGGCGCGTGCTGATTCCTGCCTTCGCGGTGGGACGCACGCAGGAGCTGGTATATGACCTGCATGAGTTACATCGGGCCGGCAAGATTCCAACGCTACCGATCTTCATCGACTCGCCACTGGCGACCGCGGCGACGTCGGTGTTCGCGATGCACCCGGAAGTGTTCGACCACAGCGAAGATCTGATCCGTCATACGAACGATCTGTTCGACTTCCCCCTCGTCAAGTTCACGCGCGATGTGGAAGAATCGAAGGCACTGAACACCATGCACGGCCCCATGGTGATCATTGCCGCTTCGGGGATGGTGGAATCGGGGCGCATTCTGCACCATCTGCGCACCGGGGCCAGCGATCCGCTCAATACGATCCTCATCGTGGGCTTCATGGCTGAACACACGCTGGGCCGCCGTATCTTGGAGCAACGCCGGATCATCAAGATTTTCGGCGACGAGGTCGATTTGGCCGCGCAGGTGGAAGTGCTCAACGGCTACAGCGCACATGCCGACCGCACCGAACTCCACGCTTGGCTGAAAGCGGTTCGTGACGGCGGTGCGGCCGACGGCCGGAATCAGCCGCATGTGTATCTGGTGCATGGTGAACAGCCAGCGCAGACCGCCTTCGCCGACCAGCTGCGGGCGGATCACTTCACGGTGGATATCCCGGCGCCCGGCACAGTCGTGACGTTGTAGTCACACCGCAGGCCGCACAACGTGGTGTCGTCGCCGTGGGTGCGTATGCAGTAGTTTGGCAGCATGGAACGCGTAGCTCGTCGGCGATATCGACACCCATCCATTCCTCGCCTCATCGGCGCGGCGCTGACGGCGTGGGTGCTGTGTGTGGCCGTCATCTTCGGCTGGTCGCGACGAGCGGCCGAGGGACGTGCCGATGCGATCGTGGTTCTGGGTGCCGCGCGGTATGGTGGACGCCCCTCGCCAGTGCTTCGCGCCCGCCTCGATCATGCGCTGGCGCTGTGGAAGAACGATCGGGCCGCCCGCGTGGTGTTGACCGGTGGCCGTCGACCGGGCGATCTGATCAGCGAAGCGGCGGCAGGGCGACGGTACCTCGTGCGTCGCGGTGTACCCGCGCAGGCGATTCTGTTGGAGCCGGCCGGGCGCACGTCACTGGCGTCCGTGGAAGGTGCGGCCGAGTTGCTCAAGGCATGGCGTGACTCGCTTCCGGCCGCGGTGCGTGACACGATGCCAAGTCGCCCCAGTGTGCTGATGGTGAGCGACCCGTTTCACATGCTCCGACTCGACGTGCTTGCGCGGTTGCATGGCCTTCGTCCATTGCCGTCGCCGACGCGTACGAGCCCGATCTCGGCCAATCGTGCGATGGCGATCGAGTACATGCTGCGCGAGTCGATCGCGCTGCCCACGGACGTCGCGCTCATGTGCTGGTTGGCGCTGACCGGCGGCTCCGTGAACACCCCCCGGTAGCGGTGCTGTTTTGCGGCTCGTCGGGATTTCGTGTAGGTGCATCTCAGGAGAGTCGCCAGGATTCACCCACACGAAACCCTGAAGCTCCTGTTTTTCTAGCGCTGCTCTCGCGGTACGCGCACGATGCTGCCATCGGCGCGTCGCTGCTTGATCTCGATGTCGGGCACGACGTCTCGGTATGGTATGCCCGAGGTCGCGTCGAATCCGAAGCCGCTGCGTAGTGCGGCCGTCAGTGAAAACGCATCGGCGGCGGCGAAGTTCACGGTGTAGCCCAAATCCTGCAGCGAACCCACGGTGATGCGGCTGAGCGGCTGCACCTGATTGACTGCGAAGCCCTGCATCAACTCGCGCCCCATGACCGACGTGCGCCAGTGCGAGTTCGCGGTGCCGGCGCCGCCGGTGTTTTCCACCGGCACCGGATTCCCGGAAAAGGTGAGCGTATTGCTGGCCGCGAATTGTGCGCGCGCGGCGCTCCCCTCGAAGTACGGGTCGTTCGGGATCGACGTATTGAGCAGCGATCGGCGGAAATTCCAGATGGTGCCGATGCCGAGTACGTGCCCGATCTCGTGGAGCACGACTTTTTCGAACTGCCCGCGCGCGACGAGCAGATCCACGTCGTACTTGTCGAACTCCATGAAGCCGACAAATGGGATCGCACTGGTGTTCACATAGCACGGGCTGGCCTGACCGAGGATGTTGCCCTCGGCGGCTGTGCCCGGACCGTCGATGGAGTCGATGCGCGCAAAGATCACGGTGTTCTGCACCGTCCCGGTCAGTGCCGGCGACCAATCGATGCAGGATTCGGCTGCCGGGCCGGCGGGGATGTTCACGTTGGCGATGGTCCCAATGCTGCCCACGATGACCTGCCGCCACTTGGCGACGGCGTTGGCGAACGCCGTGCGCACCGGCAGGGAGGCGTCACCGACGAAGCGGACGTCCACGTTGAAGGCCGACAGCGTCACGGTGGTCGTGAACGTGGCCGACTTGTTGGGGAGGACCGAGCTGGTGGCAACGAGTGTCTGTGTGTTCGCGGTGCCGAGCCGCCAGCTGCCCACGAACGCCGTGCCGGTGGCTGGATCGGTGATGACTGTGCTGCCGGTCACTGTGCCGGAGTTCGGGCCCGGCGTGAAAACCACAGGCACATTGCCGACGGGATTGCCGAAGGAGTCGACCACGCGCACGCCGGGGGGCGTGGAGAGGTTGATATTGGCGACACCAGGCTGATTGTCTCCGACAAACTTCACGAGATCGACGGCGGGTCCGGCCACGGCGTTGACACTGAAGGCGGCCGGCTGCGCGCCGGCGGCCGTGGCCAACACGATCTGTTGGCCGATAGCGGTGCCGGTCGTCCAGGCACCGACCGCGGCGATACCCAGCTCGTTACTCGCCTGCTGCGCCCCCAGAATTACACTGTTGCCCTGCACGATGGCAAAGACCACCGGGGTGCCTGCGACCGGGTTGCCGAACTGATCTTCGGCGCGCACTGCGGGCAGCGACGGCACGGGCGTATTCACCGTGGCTTGTTGATCCCCGATGCTGACCGGCGTGAGCCGCGCCAGCGGACCGGCCGTCGCGGTGGCGACGAAGGTGACGGCGGGAATACCGTCGGCGGTGGCCTGGAGTGTCTGCTGCCCGGCGGTCGTGCCAAGCGTCCATCCACCGGAGGTGGCGTCGCCGCTGCCGGTCGTCCGGACGGAATCGTTCACAACCTTGCCGCCGCCGCTGGCAATGCGCCAGCGCACCATGACGTTCCTGACTCCGTTGCCCTTGGCGTCGGTGATCCGCACGGCGGGTACGGCCGCGATCGAGGCGGCGACGGTCGCCGCAACGGTGGTGCTGGCCGTCGCCGCCGCCGCACTCGGCACCTGCGGGTCACCGCCGCAGGCGGTGAGCACTCCGAGGGCTCCGATCGTTCCACTCAGCAGGACAGTTCGGATAATGGACGGCGTCATGTCGGAGATTGAGGGGAGAAAAGTGATACGGCCATCAAAGCGGGTTCAGGCGCGTGGGGTTCCGAGTTTCGTGACCAGCCCCCCAAATTTGAACCATGCGTATTCCAGTCGAGAGTTATCACCTCCCGAACGGCCTGCACGTGGTACTCTCCGAGGATCACACTGCGCCGATCGTCGCCGTCAATTTGTGGTACCACGTGGGTTCGGCCAACGAACGGCTTGACCGCACGGGTTTCGCCCACCTGTTCGAGCACATGCTCTTTCAGGGGTCGGCGAACGTCGAAGCCAATGAACACTTCGAACTCGTCCAGCGTGCGGGCGGGACGCTGAACGGGTCCACGTGGCTCGATCGGACCAACTACTACGAAACCGTTCCGTCGCATCAGATCGCCCTTGCGCTCTGGCTCGAAGCGGACCGCATGGGGCGGATGCTGCCGGGTCTCACGCAGCAAAAGCTCGACACGCAGCGCGACGTCGTGAAGAACGAACGTCGCTGGTCGGTCGACAATCAGCCCTACGGCACGTGGTGGGAGCGTCTGCCGGCGCTCAGTTTCCCGGAGGAGCATCCGTTTCATCACTCGTTGATCGGGTCGATGGAGCATTTGACCGACGCGTCGCTCGACGACGTGGCGGATTTCTTCCGAACGTACTACACCCCAGACAACGCGGTGATCACGGTGGCTGGTGATTTCGATCGCACCGAGACGATGCGGCTGATCGAAGAGTACTACGGACCGATCCCCCGAGGCGCGCCGCGTCCGCCGCTGCGTGACATGACGGTGTCGCCGACTTTGGGAGACACCCGCCGTACAGTAGTACCCGATGCCGTCGCGTTGCCGCGTCTGTTCGTGATCTGCCGCACACCGGTATTCGGGAGTGACGGCTACTACGCTGCGTCGCTCGCCGCCGCCGTACTCGGCTTGCGCACCGGGTGTCGATTGGAGCAGTCGCTGGTGCGGAGGCAACGCATCGCCTCCCAAGCGAGCGCCTTTACGTACGACCTGGCCAAGGGCAGTGACCTGCTCGTGGTGGACGCCACGGCGCACGTGGACGTCACGCCGGAACAGCTGGAAGCCGCGGTGCTGGCGGAGCTCGACCTCATGCACGAGCATGGCGTCACCGATGCCGAAGTGCAACGCGCCCGCGCCCTGATCGAGACAAGTTTTGTGACCAGCATGCAGTCGGCCGCCGAGCGCGCCGACCAGCTGTCGCGCTTTGCGACGTACTTCGGTGATGCGACCTTGATCAACGAGCAGGTGGCGCGCTACGGCGCGACGACCACGGCGGCGGTCTCCGCGCTGGCGCGCGAGCGCCTTGGTCCTGACAATCGCGCGTTGCTGATGTTCGTGCCGACCGACGAACAAGGCAGTGCGGAGCATGCCGAGATGGCGGAGGTCGGCGTATGACCGACGCCGTGCACGATGTGATGCCGGTCGCGTCGCCGCGGCCCGGTGCCGGCACGCCCAGCGACTATCGGTTTCCGCACTTCGCCACACGCATTCTGGCCAACGGTCTGCGTCTGATCGTGGCGAATGTACCGGCGTATCCCGTCGTGACCACTTTGGCGGTGATCGAAGCGGGCGCGACGCGCGACCCGCGCGACCACGAAGGCCTCGCGCAGCTCACCACGCGCGCGCTGGCCGAAGGGACGCGGGACATGAACGCACTCGAGCTCACGTCACGATTGGAGATGCTCGGCACCACGCTCGACACCGGTGCCGACTGGGATTCGGCGATCGTGCAGATCACTGCGCTGTCGTCACGCATCGATGACGCCGTTGCCGTGTTGTCGGAAGTGCTGCGTTATCCGGCGTTTCCCGAGTCGGAGCTGGAGCGTATGCGCGGTGAGCGGCTGGCCGATCTGGCGCAGCTGCGCGCGGAGCCGCGCGGGCTGTCCGACGTGTTCTTCTCGCGGTTGTTGTACAAGCCGGAGTCGCGTTTCGCACGACTGGCCGGTGGCGACGAACAGAGCATCATGCGTCTCACGCGCGAGCGTGTGCAGGCGTATCACGCCGAGTTCTATCGTCCCGACGCCACGGCGTTGATGATGGTGGGCGATATCGATGTGGAGCACGCGGTGAAACTGGCGAGTGCGCACTTCGGTGATTGGACGGGCAAAGCGCCGCCGGTGACGGAGCCGGTGGACACGCAGCGCTTCCCCGAACCGCGGGTGCATCTGGTGCACAAACCCGATGCGCCGCAGTCGGAGGTTCGCGTGGGGCACGTGGCGATTCCGCGCCTCCACGAGGACTACTTCCCGGTGGTGGTGATGAACGCCATCCTCGGCGGACTCTTCTCATCGCGGCTCAATCTCAATCTGCGCGAAGTGCACGCGTACACGTACGGCGCGCACTCGGCGTTCGATTGGCGTCGGGCTGCCAGCCCGTTCGAAATTTCAACCGCCGTGGAAACGGCGGTCACGGCCGATGCACTGCGTGAGATCGCGCTCGAGTTCGCGCGTATTCGTGAAGCGCCGGTGAGTGAGGCTGAACTGTCGTTGGCCACGAGCTATCTGGTGGGCGTCTTCCCGATTCGATTCGAGACGACCGCCGAAGTCGCGGGCGGACTGGCGAACGTGGAGATCTTCCGCCTGCCGACCAACTACTTCGATACGTATCGTGATCGGGTGAAGGCGGTCACTGCGCAGGATGTGCTGCGGGTGGCACAAACGCACCTCGATCCGAGTCGCCTGCAGGTTATCGTAGTGGGCGATGCCACGGCGATCCGTCCGACCGTCGAAGCGCTGTCGCTTGGACCAGTCACCGTATATGACCCGGCAGATGACGATGTCGCTGCCGCGCCTGCCTCTTCCTCCTCAGCCTCCTGAAACGACGTGTCGCCAGCGAAGAAAGTCGTGAGTAAGCGCGTAAAGCCGTCCAAGTCGCCGTTCTACGAAGTGCGTCGCTCGAAGATCCAGGGACGCGGCGCCGTCGCGATCCTGCCGATTCGGAAGGGCAAGAAGATCGACGAGTACTGGGGTCAGCCGATCACGCATGAGGAAGCAGACCGGCGGTACGACGACAACGAGGGCCGTCATCACACGTTCCTGTTCGTGCTCGACGACGACACGGTGCTCGACGCGCGTTACGGCGGCAACGATGCGCGGTTCATCAACCACTCGTGCGATCCGAACTGCGAAACGCTGATCGAAGACGGACATATCTGGATCAAGGCGATCAAGGCGATCAAGCCGGAAACGGAGCTGGTGTACGACTACCGTTTCGAGTGGCAGGACGAGTACGAGCCGGAAGACGTGCGCTACTACGCCTGCCGCTGCGGCACTACGAAGTGCCGCGGGACGATTCTGCGTATCCCGGTTTATCTGCGTCCGACGATCAAGAAGTGGTTGGCCGGCGATGATGTGCCGTTACCGAAGAAGCCCAAGAAAGGCGCGAAGAAGGCGGCCCGCTGATGGCGATCGAACGACAGGAACCGGGCAAGATCATCGGGACGCGCGGCTATACCGGGAAGGTGATCTCGATCGACATCGACACGGTGCGCTTTCCCGACGGGTCCACCGGCCAACTGGAAATGGTGCGGCATCCCGGGGCCAGTGCAGTGGTGCCGCTGGTAGGCGACCTCGACGATGATCCCGAGGTGTTGCTGATCCGTCAGTATCGATATGCGGCCGGGGGATATCTGTATGAGATCCCTGCCGGACGCCTCGATGACGGGGAAGAACCGCTCGCCTGCGCACATCGTGAACTGAAAGAGGAAACCGGATACACCGCGTCGCGTGTCGAACATCTGTTCACGATGTTCACGACGCCCGGCTTTACCGACGAGAAGATCCATCTCTTCATGGCGACGGGGCTCGAGGCGGGCGAGTGGAAGCGGGAAGCGGACGAGTTCATGGAGCTGGCGCCCACCAAGCTGTCGCGGGCGCTGTCCATGATCGAGCAGGGCGAGATTCAGGATGCCAAGACGGCGCTCGCGCTGCTTTATACGGCGGGCTTTCGCCTAAACTGACAGGATCTGTCCTCTTTCGGTGTCCTCTTTCAGAGACATTGAGAGAGTCCGAGATAAAGTTTCCCGCTGCGTGACATTGGGCACAGTATCACAAGTCGTTTTGGATTAACGACTTAGGGCGGAATGTTCCATAAAGTTCCTTCCGGCACGCCCTGTGCACTAGGTCCAGTATGTGCGACGACATGGTCTGCCGGATCGTCCGGTCATCTGGTCGAAGCACCGTGAGTTCTCGGACTCGCGTCACCGCAGGCGGAGGACTCGATCCATGGCCGAACCGGCTCGCACGAAACTGATGTCACAGCACACCTCCGCGGTGCCGGTGCGCGAGCATCTGCGCAGCCTCGAGGATGGAGATGTGGTGTCGGCGTTCCTCGGAGGCGAGGAACGCGCCTTCGAAGAGCTCGTCGACCGGTATCAGGGTCGACTCCTGAACTTCGTGTACCGCACGATCGGTGACCGCGACCGCGCCGAGGACCTGGTGCAGGAAGTGTTCATCCGCGTGTACCGTCACATCGGCCGCTTCGACCGCTCGAAGAAGTTTTCGACGTGGATTTATACGATTGCGTCGAATCTGGCGAAGAACGAGCTGCGCAACCGCTCGCGCAACCCGCTGGTACTCTTCCAGACGATCAAAGCCAAATTCGAAGATGAGGATCGCCCCCTCCAGTTCGAGGACGTGCACACGCGCCCCGACGACCTGTTCCGGAAGCGCCACCTGAAGGAGATGGTGGAGCAGTCGGTGGGACAGCTGCCGGCGCATCACCGTGAGGTGTTCGTGCTGCGTGAACTCGAAGGGAAGTCGTACGAGGAGATCGCCGAAATTACCGGCGTGAACCTCGGTACCGTGAAGTCACGACTGAATCGCGCGCGGACGGCATTCGCCGACATCATCGCGCCACTGGTGCGCTAGTCGAAGTAATCCACGACTCATCATCATTGCTGTGCAGTTTGGCCCACACGTTTGGCCATCCGTGAAGAAATTCCACACCAACCCCCCGCCCAGGATTGCCTTGGCGGGGGGTTGGTCGTTTGCGTAGAGTCTGACGGGCGGGACCGCCACGCGGAACCGCTCACGTGGCCACGGGTATCGTGAAATGCGATCGTCAAACCGGCGGCTGCCACGTCAGCGACGCCTCCTACACGGGTCACCAGCGTACCGATGGACTGCAAAAGCTTCCGAAAGCAGCACTTGGCCTATCTCGACGACACGATGCCCGGCGACGAAATGTCCGCCGCGCAGCATCATGTGATGGTATGCGACGGCTGCGCGGCGCACGATACACTGGTGCGTCGTTCGCTCATGGTCGCGCGCAGTATGCCCACGCTCGAACCGAGCGCCGACTTTCAGGCGCGACTTCGTGTCCGTCTGGCTGAATGCCGGGATGAGTGCCGCGACGAGCGGAGCGCCATAGCCGCCCGCTCCACCTTGGCGAACGCGCCACGATCAGGGGCGCTGCGGAATACCCGCGTGCGGGACACCCGCGTGGTGGTGGTGGTGGCGGCCAGTGCGATGCTTGGCGCCTTCGTGTGGCAGGGTTGGACCGGAGCGTCCACGCCTGAGCTGTCGATGCAGCCCGTGATCGCATCACAGCCGGCCATGCCGACTCCCGTTTCGTACATCACCCCCGAGTTGATGCAGGCAATGGCCACCGGAAATCCCGTCTGGCCGGCGGCGATGATCATCGAAGACGCCCCGACGCGCTTCGTGAATAACGACTTCACGCTGGCGACCTTCTCCGAATTGCGCTGAAGTTCGATCGGCGGCGCCTGAGGCGATGCCGGACGTGGTCCCTTATCTTGCTGGGATGGCCAAGGAATCGTCGCCCCTCCGCGTCGTGCAAGCCGCGATTCAGTCGCGGAGCTTTGCGCCCGTCTACTATCTCCACGGCGACGACGACTACCTGAAAGACGGTGCCGTGCGCGATCTACTCGAGGCGTCGATCGACCCGAGTACACGCGATTTCAATTGCGAAATCCGTCGTGCCAGTGAGCTCGATGCCCAAGCGGTAAGCAGCTTGCTGTCGACGCCGCCGATGCTGGCCGACAAACGTGCCGTGGTCCTGCGTGACGTCACCGCACTCAAGAAGGCAGCGCGGCAGCAGCTCGATCAATACTTGAAGCGACCGGCGGCCGACACCCTGTTGTTGCTCGTGAGTCCCGCCGGCACGAAAGCCGATGCCGCCATCGCGGCGGCGTCCGAGTCGCTCGAGTTCGCACCGCTTACGCCGGAGCGCGTCCGCCGCTGGATTGCGCATCACGCCACGACGGTACTGGCCGTCACCATCGCCGATGATGCCGCGCAGCTGTTACAGCAGGCGGTTGGCAACGACCTGCATCAACTGGCGTCGGAACTCGACAAGTGCGCGAGCTATGCGCTTGGCGTGCACGTCGACATGCACGCTTCGCTGACGGCTGGCGGTGATGTTCGTGCCATGATCGACGTGGAAACCGTCTCAGCCGTAGTCGGTATCCGTCGCGGTGAAACCGTGACGGATCTCCTCGATGCCGTCGCCCGACAGGACGCAGCTGCCGCGGTGACGCTCGTGGCGCATGTGCTCGGTCAGCCGAAAGTCACCGCGGTGCAAGTCGTGATGATGCTGAGTACGCAGGCGTTTGCGCTGGCGTACGGTCGCGCGCGCCGCGATGCCGGAATTCCGACGAATCGGTTGCCGCAGGAATTCTTCGCGTTCCTCAAGGACACCGGCGGGTATCCCGGTCGACCGTGGGGCGAAGCGGCATCAGCATGGACGAAGGTGACCGAACAGTGGAGTGCCGCCGCGTGCGAGAAGGCGATCCTGCTGTTGCTGGAAGCCGACATGGCGCTCAAGGAAACGACGGTCTCGAATGCGGAGCAGATTCTGATGTCCCTGGTCCTCGCGCTCTGTGCACTGCGTCGCCGGAAGGCAGCATGATGCGACGTCCTCATGCTCGTTCTCGTGTGCATATGCTGGCCATGGTGGCCGTGTGTTGCGCATCCGGGTTGTCGATCGCATCCACCGTGTCGGCGCAGGTCACACCAACGGTGGAGCGTACGACGGCGCGCGCTCGCGCGCTGATCGATGGCGGCGACGGTTCGGCGGCACGCACGCTGCTGGATTCGCTCGTGGGTGCGGTGCCGATGGGCACGCTCGATCTGGCCGAGGCGCTGTATTGGCGTGCGGTGTTGGCCGAACGGATCGGTGATGCGGAGCGCGACTGGAAGCGGCTGGTGATCGATGTGCCGCTGTCCGCTCGCGTGCCCGACGCCCTGGTACGGCTCGGAGAACTCGACATGTTGCGCGGACACCCGGCCGACGCGCGTGTGTACTTCGCGCGACTGCTGCGCGATTTTCCGAGCGGGACGACTCGCGCGAAGGGACTGCTCTGGCTGACTCGCAGCTACTTCGAAGAACGTAATATGGCGAGCGGTTGCAGCACGCTCGATTCGCTGCGCGGTGTCGAGATTCCCGATGGTGAACTGCGACTGCAGTCGGATGATATGCAACGCCGCTGCACGGAACCGCTGGCCAAGCGCAGTGTGACGCCTGCTCCGGTGGCGGCAGAAACGCCGACGACGAATGCTCCGGCGACGCCCGCCGCCGTAGCAGGGCGTTACTCGGTGCAGCTGGCGGCGTACGACACGCGCGCCGACGCGGCCGACGCGGTGACGCGTTTGACGACGCGCGATATCGACGCGCGGATCGATGGTGAGCGGAAGCCCTTTCGGGTGCGTGTCGGCTATTACGCGACCCGCGCGGAAGCGACCAACGCGCTGGGTAAATTGAAGAAGCTCGGGTTCGACGGCTTTGTGGCGGAGCGCGCGCCGTGAGTGGTGCGGCCACGCCGCTGATGCAGCAGTACCGGGAGATCAAGTCGCGTCATCAGGATGCGATCCTGTTTTTCCGCATGGGCGATTTCTACGAGATGTTCTACGACGACGCGGAGACGGCGTCGCGCGCGATCGGCCTCACCCTCACGTCGCGCAACAACGGCGGGGCGGCGGAGGTGCCGTTGGCGGGCATCCCGGTGAAGGCGGCCGCCGAGTATCTGCGCCGCTTGGTGGGGCAGGGCTTCCGCGTCGCCATCTGCGAGCAGGTCGAGGACCCGAAGTTCGCGAAGGGACTCGTGAAGCGCGAAGTGGTGGAGACGATCACCCCCGGCGCGGTGTTCGCGGACGACCTGCTCGACGGTGCGCGCGCAAACTACGTGTGTGCGATCGCCACCGGTCGTGACACGTCACGCGACGGGTCGCGCGAACAGATCGGCATCGCAGCGGCGGATCTGTCGACGGGTGAGTGGCGTCTGTTTCTGGTCACGCCGATGGATGCGCCGGCGGTGCTGGCCCGGTTGGCACCGCGGGAGCTGCTGGTGGTGCGCGGAACCTCGCATCCTGAACTGGCGGCGGCGATGCAGGCGGTGGACAACGTGCTCGTGACCGAGCGCGAAGGGTGGGAGTTCGATGCGCAGCTGGCCGGCGATGAACTCGCGCGGCAATTCGATGTGCGTTCGCTGGAAGGCTTCGGGTTGGGTAGTGACGATGCCGGCGCGATCGGTGTGGCCGGTGCCTTGCTACGCTATCTGCGGGAATTGCAGCCGGGTGGCTTGCCGCACCTGGCCCGGCCGGTGATCGAGCGTCCCGGTGGTGTGATGCCGCTCGATGAGATGACGCGTCGCAATCTCGAGTTGGTGGAGTCGCTGCGCGGTGGTGAGCTGGCCGGCACGCTGTTGTCCGTGCTCGATCGTACGGCCACGCCGATGGGCCAGCGCATGCTGCGCCAGTGGTTGCTGGCCCCGTTGCTCGAGCGTGGGGCCATCGAGTCGCGGCTCGATGCGGTGACGGTGCTGGTGCGTGATCCCGTGGGGCGCGCCGGCGTGCGCGATGCACTCGATGGTGTGCGCGACGTGGAACGCCTGGCCAGCAAGGCGGCGGCCGGTCGGGCCACGCCACGTGAGCTGCGCGCGCTCGGTGACTCGCTGGCGCGGCTGCCGCAGGTGGCGAATGCCGTGCGCGCCGTGCTGTCGCACGCCACGCAGGGCAATTCGAGTGGCGGGCTGCTCACCGGGATGCTCGACGACTGGGATGACGGTCGCGACTGCGCCGAACGAATCACGACGATGCTCGTGGAACGCCCGCCGTTGATGATCGGTGACGAAGACACGATCGCGCCCGGCATGGATGCGGATCTCGACGACCTGCGTGCGTTGCGTGACGGCGGCAAGGACGCGATCGCGACGATCCAGTCGGACGAACGTGCACGAACCGGCATCAGCTCGCTCAAAGTCGGGTACAATCGCGTGTTCGGGTATTTTCTGGAGATCTCGAACGCGAACAAGCATCTGGTGCCTGACGACTATCAGCGCAGGCAAACGTTGACGGGCGCCGAACGGTATGTGACGCCGGCGCTCAAGGAGTACGAGGAGAAGGTGTTGACTGCCGCCGACCGCATCGAGACGCGTGAGCGCGAGCTGTTCGACGCGCTGCGTCGTGATGCCGGTGCGGCGATCCGCCGGTGGCAGCAGGTGGCGCGGCGTGTGGCGACGATCGACGTCCTCACGGCGTTCGCCGACGTGGCCGAGCGCGAACAATACGCGCGTCCGGAGTTGAACGATGGCTTCGAGATGGTGATCGTGGCGGGACGCCATCCGGTGGTGGAGCGGATGATGGCGCGGGAGAAGTTCATCCCCAACGATCTCGTACTCAGCGACGACGGACAGATGATCGTGCTCACGGGTCCGAACATGGCGGGTAAGAGCACGATATTGCGACAGGTCGGTCTGATTCAACTGATGGCGCAGGTCGGGGCGTATGTGCCGGCGCGCCGGGCGAAGTTGCCGATCGTGGATCGCTTGTTCACGCGGGTGGGTGCGAGCGACAATCTGGTGCGTGGGCAGTCTACGTTCATGGTGGAGATGAGCGAGACGAGTGCGATTCTGCACACTGCCACCAAGCGTTCGCTGGTGTTGCTCGATGAAATCGGCCGCGGCACGAGTACGTACGACGGCGTGTCGATTGCGTGGAGTGTGAGTGAACATCTGCACGACGTGATCGGCTGCAAAACAGTATTCGCCACGCACTATCATGAGCTCACGCAGTTGGCGAGCGAGCTGAGTGGCGTGCGCAACTTCACGGTGGCGGTGCGTGAAGTGGGTGATCAGGTGCTGTTTTTGCACAAGCTCATTCCGGGCGGTGCCGATCGTTCGTACGGTATCGAGGTGGGACGTTTGGCCGGGCTGCCAGCGGCGGTGATCGCGCGCGCGAAGGAAGTGCTGGCGCTGCTCGAGGGTGAAGGGGAGCAGATGGCAGCACGGCTCACGGCCGACGGCCTGTCGGCTCCGAAGAGTGCGTCGCGGAAGGGCCCGCGGATGAAGCACGCCGTAGCGCCCACCCCGCAGCTCGGGTTCTTCGGCGAGGCGGTGGGACCGGCGGCGCCCGATCCGGCGTTGAGCCGGTTGGCCGACGCCGTCGGTGCGCTGGAGCCCGATCAGATGACGCCGTTGCAAGCGTTGACGGCGCTGGCCTCGCTCAAGCAGTCGCTGCGTGACTGACCGGTTGCCGCCGAGGAAGCCGACGAAGGCTGACCTGGCCGCTGCGGTCGATCTGCTCGTGCCAGACGTGGTCGTACCGGGGCTTCGTGTACTCTTCTGCGGGATCAACCCCGGGCTCTACACGGCAGCGATCGGCCATCACTTCGGCCGGCCGGGCAACCGCTTCTGGCCGGCCTTGCACGGCGCCGGCTTCACGCCGCGGCTGTTCGCGCCGTGGGAGGAGCGGGAGCTGTTGCCGCTGGGCATCGGTATCACCAACATGGTGGAGCGCACGACGGCCACGGCGGCGGAGCTCAGCCCGGACGAGTACGTGGCGGGTGGCCAGCGGTTGCGTAGCTTGGTGGAGGCACAGGGACCGCGAGTCGTGGCGTTTCTCGGCATCGGCGCCTATCGCACGGCCTTTGGGCGCCCGAAGGCCACGCTGGGTTTGCAGGTAGAGCGGCTCGCCGACTCGGCCTTGTGGGTATTACCGAGTCCGAGCGGGTTGAACGCGAATCACCAGCTGGCCGATCTGGTGGCGTTGTTGCGCGCGCTTCGCGCGTGGGTGGATGGTTGAGCGTTTGCGTTCGGTCGTCGTGGTTTCTGTCGCGGTTCCGTGTTGTTCTCCTCCTGCTTTTCGAACGATGGCCATACTCTCCAGCATGCGACGTTCGCGCACGGCATCGGCCGTCATTCTGTTCGGCACGGTGGCCTTCGTCTCGACCGCTGGTGCGTTCGGTGCCTGTGGCGGGGATCGCGGCGCGGCCAGTGCGGCCAGCGGTGACACGAGCGGCACGGTGGCCGCGCGCACGCCGACCTACAGCTTCGACGTGGTGCAGAGCTATCCGCACGATCCCGGTGCGTTCACGCAGGGGCTGGTGTGGCACGACGACCGGCTGTTCGAGAGCACCGGTCAGGTCGGTCAGTCGGACATCCGTGAGGTCGAGCTCACCTCCGGTCGCGTGATCCGGAAGCATGATCTCGAAGCGCCGCATTTCGGTGAAGGCATCGCGCTGCTGGGTGACAAGCTGTTCGAGATCACGTGGACGACCGGCAAGGCGTTCGTGTACGACTGGAAAACATTCACGCGCACGGGCCAATTCACGTACGAGGGCGAGGGGTGGGGACTCACCACCGACGGCACGGCGATCATCATGAGTAACGGTACGTCATCGCTGGCGTGGCGTGATCCGGCCACCTTTGCCGTGCAGAAAACGATCACGGTGTCCGATCACGGCACACCCGTGTCACAGCTCAACGAGCTCGAATGGGTGAAGGGCGAGATTTGGGCGAACATCTGGCAGAGTGAGCAGATCGCCCGCATCGATCCGGCTACCGGCAACGTGATCGGATGGATCGACCTGGCCGGTATCCTGCCGTCGATCGATCGTACCGGGAAAGAAGATGTGATGAACGGCATCGCCTACGACGCCGCTCGTGATCGCCTGTTCGTGACCGGTAAGCTGTGGTCGAAGCTGTACGAGATCAAACTCAAGCAGCGTTCGTAGCGCGTTCGGAGTGATTTCCCGCACAGCCGGAACACGGATGCCACGGATTGCACGGAAACAACACGGATAAGATCAGCGGTTGGCTGTCCGAGCGCGCCGAACCACATTCACGTCAGCGCAGTCGCACCAGCGCGTACCTGAGCGTGCTGGGGGGAAGCGCACCGTTCGACGACAGGGTGAGAATGGCACTGCGTCCGGCGGGGATGCCGAAGCGCACGAAGGAGCTCGTGCCGCCGGCCAGCAGTACGCGCTGCGGCGAGCCC
>Ga0105047_10002488_pt1 | contig 32817 bp, 32 predicted proteins | sample MAT04_FD_78384 | JGI IMG/M metagenome (GOLD analysis project Ga0105047, IMG submission 78384) | Freshwater microbial communities from Lake Fryxell liftoff mats and glacier meltwater in Antarctica - MAT-04 (megahit assembly) | ecosystem: Environmental > Aquatic > Freshwater > Ice > Liftoff... | reverse complement strand
GGATGCGTTCGCAGCGTTGGCGGCGAGCACTTCTTTCATCGCCACGCTGTGTTTGTTGGCGATTCGCAACCAGCCATCGCCCAGCACGACCACGTAGGTCTTGGCGCACGACAGCGAGAATGGCGCCACGTAGACAGCGGCTGCTTGCGTGACGAGCGGGGTGATCGCCTTCACCGTCGTGGTCGGGTCGGTGGCGTTGGCGGGCACGCAGATAATGGCGCCGACGAGCAGGAAACTCGACACAGTCGCTGCGTTGGAGGCGAGCATCTCGTCGAGCGTGACACCGTGCGCATTGGCGATGCGCAACCAACCATCACCCAACGCGACGGTGTAGGTCTTCACGCACACGGGCGCGGCAGTTGCTTGTTCAACGACAGCAGGTTGCGCGGCGGGCAGTGCTTGTTCGGGTGCGGGAGTCTCGGCCGGTGCGGCAGTCTCGGCGGCGATCGTCGCACCGGTGTCGGCCGCAACGGCGGCCGGTGGTGCTGCAACCACTGCGCCTGTTTGCGGGTCGACAGCGGCAGCGACAGCGACGGTGGTGGAGGACGCGTCGGCGGCGGCAGCAAGCGCAATCGCGTCGCCGACGCTCAGCGCGCCGCCGCTGGCTTCGCCGCCACGCAGTGCCATCGCCACCGGCACACCGAACGCCAGCAACACCATCAGCGCGCCAACACGGCGCAGCAACGGATTGTTCTCGCCGCCGAATGCGGGTTGCTTGCGGGTGACCCGGGGTCGGCTCATGCCACCCGTGTCGGTGGCGTGGTCGAACGGCCGACAGGCGGTGTCGTCGAGGATGATCACGCCATCGGCGTCGAACACCGGGACCTGCTGAGTGTGGTTCCGCTGGCGATTGGCGCGGTTGCGGTAGGCGCTGCGCGACATCCGGCTGGTTCGGGCCGACGTGCTCGGCTTGCGCCGCGAGGCAATGCGCGGCATCGAGCGGGTGGGCTCGTTCCGCCAAAAGTCGTGCGGGTCCGAGTCGCTGGGGACTGAGTCGTTCGGGAGAGAAGAAGTCATGTCGGAGTTCTTGCGGGCCGAATCACGGCCGGTAGCGGGCTTGCGTGCGACGGGACCGGTGAAGTCGAAGTCGCCGTCGTAGTCGAAATCGTTGTTGAGTTCCCCGAATCCGAACACTTCATCACTCCTCTCAAGCCCGCGCTGACCGTCACCGGCCCAGAAGTTCGCTTCCTGTCTACCCCAGTTGTAATCAAAACGCAACAATGTGGGGCCTGCGGCGCATGTGACATGCGGGCTTCCGGCCGGTCTATGACCGTGACCTGGGCTTTCTGTGTCAGCGCATAAAGCGACACAACTTCTGTGCGCTGACACAGAAATCTGGCGTCGAGCCCGAAATGGCCGGAAAACGGCAACAGCCCGAACCCCAAGGGCTCGGACTGTCACGGGATCCCTTCGGGATCACTGGCGGAGAGGGTGGGATTTGAACCCACGGTCCACATGACATGGACCCCGCATTAGCAGTGCGGTCCGATCGACCTGACTCCGGCACCTCTCCGCTCGGCAGGCTATCGCAGCGATTGCGGTGGTCACCCCCTCGCTTTTTGGTCGATTCGGGGCGCTTCGTTGCCGCGTCATGCGCGTCGCTGTGCCCAGTGCTGTTGATGAATTGCGTCAAGCCTTCGCGTCGTGCGTCATACGCATCCGATCCTGTCGTCAAGGTTTCACAGAAAGAGCGCAAGCAGCGGCGGGACGGGGACCGACAGTGACACTCGTGAGGTTGGACGGAAGCATGCACGGCAGCGCCCATCGCGGCCGTACCAACGACGCCGGCCGCCGACGCCCATGTCGTGCGCCAGTTCGATCGACAGCCGATCGCATCGGGATCGCCTGGCACCACTCACGACCGCTCGCCCGTCACTCGCTCATCGCAGCAAGTGCGACGTCCGTCACTCTCGCGTCGATGCTGCACAGTGCGGCGATTGTCGCGGGCACGACAGCAACCGTTGGTGTGCTGCTCGCGATTGCGGCATTCGTCGATGCGCACGAGCGTCGACTTCCGAATCGATTGCTCGCAGTTGCGCTTGCGGTCACTCTCGTTGGCGCGGTGTTGTCGCTTGCGGGCGTAGTCGTGGTCGAAGCGGTGGTCGGCATGGTGATCGCGGGCGCGCTCATGCTGTGCGTGCGACTTGCCCGCGGTGTCGGGATGGGTGACGTGAAGATGGCCGTCGTCGTCGGTGCCAGCGTTGGCGCGAGCACGACCACTGTGCTCGCAGCTCCGACTGCGATCGCGAGCGCCGCGTTCGCCGCAGCCACCTACGGGTTCATCACCAATCGTCGACAACTTCCGCTCGGGCCATCGCTTTGGTTTGGCTGGGCAGTAACGCTCGTCGCGTTCGGAGTCATGTCGTGAGCCGCTCAGCGAATCGAGTTCGCAGCCGCGTTCGAACGCAATGGCTTGCGCTTGGTGCCGCGCTGGTTGTTCTCGCGTCGGTCATAGTCGGTTGGGCGCTCACGCAAGCAGCCGACCGCGTGCAGGTCGTACAGGTTGCCCAACCGGTCCAAGCGGGCGATGTCATCGCCGCCGCCGACTTGACGGTTGCCGACGTCGCCTTCGACGGCCAGGTGCAAGGCCTGGTTCCGGTTGCGTCGCTGAACGCCCTCGTCGGTCGAGTCGCAACGATTGATCTGCAACCCGGCACGCTGATGCAGTCCGGGATGTGGAGCGATGCACCTCAGCTCGCTACCGGCGAGGAAGCAGTTGGCGCGTTGCTGGCAGTGGGGCGCTTCCCCGACGGACTCGCCCGCGGCGATCTTGCGATCGCGGCGCCGATCGATTCTGCAATCGGCACCTCTCCGACAATTGTGCGCGTGATCGCCGTGCAAACCGAGGCGAACGGCGACTTGCTGGTCACACTGGCGGTCGCCCACGCCGACAGTGTCGCGGTTGCTCAGCTGGCGGCAACAAGTCAGCTGTTGTTGGTCGGGCAATCGATCGACGGTGGCTCGTGATCATCGCGGTCGGCTCGTGGCGCGGAACGGGAACAACCACGACTGCGCTATTGCTCGCCGCGTGCCTTGCGATGCAGGACGAGCGAGAGGCGTGGTTGATCGAGGCCGACCCAGCCGGCGGTGCGATCGCTGGTCGCATGCAGATTCCCGGACACTTGATTGGTGGCTTGGAGCGCGTTGCGTTTCCGACAGAGCGCATCGCTCCGGTCGAGGCGTTTGGCGCCGCGGCGCACGACATGGCCGCGCTGCACCTGGTGACCGCTCCATCCGATCCGTTCCGCGCGTACGCGTGCCACCAGCCGCGGCTGCCGTGGGTCGCATCGTTGCGCGACCTTGCTGGCGACGTGGTGATCGACGTTGGTCGTCTGCGCGGTGGAACACCAGCGTGGCCGATTCTTGCTATCGCCGACGTTGTGTTGCTGGTGACGTCGCCCGAGATCAGTGCTGCCGTGTCGAGCAGCGAGTGGATGCACGCCAGCGGGCGAGTGTCGCCCGCCGATCCTGGTCTCGCGGCAGAGAAGACTCGCTTCGTATTCGTTGAGTCACCCGGTGGCGTTTCCTTCCCGCGCACGATGTTGAGCGACGAGCTCGGTGGCCAGCTCGCGGCGTGGTTGCCGTGGGACCCAGCCGCAGTCGATCTCATTCATCGCGGTGCGCGACCCGATGACCGCCGCCTGCGCCGCAGTGCGCTGATCGTCGCTGTGAATCACTGCGCGATGGGTGTCGCCAAAGATCGGATTGCCGCATGACCGACGAAGAACTCGACGTTCTTGTTGTCGACGTTCGTCGGCAATGGGGTGATCGCTTTCCGGTGCCCAGTCGTGGCGAGTCGGCGGTCGAACGCGATCTTCGTGAACACATCACGCGCGACGTGATCGAGCGCGAGGTGCTGCCTGAATTGGCTCGCCAACGGGTGTCGGCGCGCCTGGCACCGCTGACTGCCGAGGAAGACACCGCGCTTGGCGAGTTGATCGTGTCGGAGATGTTTGGCCTACCGCGACTGCTCACCGTGCTGCGCGACCCGGGTGTCACCGACGTGCTCGTCTTCGGTGCCGACCAAGTGCGCGTCGAACGAGTCGACGGCACTCAGCAATTGCTGCCACCGCTCGTGCGTCGCGACCGCGACCTTGAACGCATCATCTACGACACCGCCACATCGCGTCGCAGACCGTTCAACCGCGAGCATCCCTTTGTCGACCTCGAGTTGGAACCTGGCGTTCGCTTTCACGGCGAGGGCTTCGACGTCGTGCAACGACCGCTTATCACTGTGCGCCGCGCAGCTGTGTTCGGCCTCACGCTCGCCGACCTGGCCAATCAAGGCATGCTCGACCAGGGTGCGGTTGCACTACTGCGTAGCGCGATCGCTGCCGACATGAATGTGGTCGTGTGTGGCCGCATGGGTTCTGGCAAGACGACGCTCTTGCGCTCTCTAGTCTGCGAGGTCGACATCGACGATGTCATCGTCACTGTCGAGACCGACTTCGAGCTGAACCTGGCCAGCATGGGACGCCACCGGTTCGTCCACGCGTATCAGGCGCGTGTGCCGAGCACCTCCGACGGAGTCGGCATTTCCTGTCACGACATGATGGTGCCGGCCTTGCGCACACGCGCCGATTGGATCGTTGTCGGCGAGGTGCGTGGCGCCGAAGGCGGCGCACTGGTCCAAGCAATGTCGATCGGGCAAGGCGCGATGGCGACAGTGCACGGTGGCTCCGCCAAGGATGGCATCGAGCGATTGGCCGAGCTCATCGCCTATCACCACCAGATCGAACTGCGCATGGCGCGCTGGCAGGTCTATCGCAGCATTGATCTGGTTGTACACGTGACCGGCAACAACCGCACCGGTCGATACGTAACCGAGATCGTGGCGCCTTCGGTGGAAGAGGACGGTGCGCGTTTCATCATGCATCGCCTCTTCGCCAGTCGCCCCGACGGTGTTGATAGCCGGGCGCGACCGGCGAGCGAACCGCAACGCCAAATGCACGATCGGCTACTCACTGCCGACGCTGGGTTCAGCACCGACTGGTGGCACAGCGCGGGCGACACGCACCGACCGCTGCGCACTGGGCTCGACCGCATGTTGGTTGGAGTCTGAGCCGTGCTGTGCGCTGCCCTTCCCCCAACGGCCGTCGCGCTGTCTGTCTGTCTGCTACTCGGTGCGGCCGCTTTCGCCGCGTCTCGTGGAATCGTGGAGACACCGCAATCGATCCCTCTCGCAGCAATGGCGCGGCGTCCGCAGGCGAGCGTCAATGGCAACCGCCTTTCGCTTGCAGCGGCGTCGGGCTTCCTCGTGCTGCTCGCCACTCGCTGGTTGATGTTGTCGCTGTTGGTCGCAGCGATGGTCTTCTCGTGGAAACGACTGCTTCACGATCAGCGCGCCGACGATGAACGACGACGTATCGAGGGCATCGCCAAGTGGTTAGAGGATCTGCGCGACACGTTGCGCGGGTCAGCGGTGGGTGCGGAGGAAGCGCTCGAACAGGTAGCGCTGCGACCGCCTGCTGCGATCGCCGCTCCGTTGCAACACTTCACGCAACATCGACGTCAGGGTTACCGAACAGAGAACGCATTGGCCGATCTGGCCGATGAGCTTGCGCATCCGACTGCCGACTCGGCAATCGCAGCGATTTGTTTGGTGATTGGCGGTTCGACGGGCGCAGGACGGCTCTACGGCACGGTCAACTCGCTCGCTGCTGCGGCACGATTTGAGGTCACCGCCCGCGAACGGATCGACCGGACACGAGCGGTGTACCAGTCGAGTATGAAACGCCTCGTCGTCATTGGAGCGTTGCTGGTGGCGTATCTGCGTTTCGCGGCGGGTGGTTTGCTCGATCCGTACAACACTCCGGTCGGCCAAGTCGTGCTGCTGTTGCCGCTCAGCCTGTGGCTCGGTTGCGTGCTATGGCTGCGGTCGCTGTGCCGATACGAATCTCCCGGGCGCTATCGGCTCGCGGCCGAACGGATGGCAGCGCAATGAACCCGTTGCAGATCGGCGCACTCGTTGGTGTCATCACTGCGGCGGGCTGCTGGTGTGTTGCGTTCTCGCTGCGTCGCGCGCCGCGGTCGTTGGCGATTGCTCGCCAGCGCATGCAGGGCCCGGGAGCACGGACTGCTTGGGCCGACTCGCTGGCAGCGGGCGGGTTCCGGCGGTGGGTCGCCAAGCGTTTCGGTAGTGGACTTCAGTTGGTCCAGCTCACTCCAGCGGCAGTGGTGACCAAGGTGATGGTGGCTGCAGGCGTGATGTTGTTTGCGGTGCTCGCTGGGCTGGCAGCACTTGCATCGCTTGGTGCGCTGCCGCTTTCGCCGTTGTGGCCGATCCTCGCCTCGCTCTGCGCCCTGTTGGCCGGATGGATCTCGCTGAACGACGTCGCCAACAAGATCGACCGTCAACGGCGCGAGGTCCGTCGCGCGTCGAATGACTTTGTGCAACTGGTGGCCGTCGGACTTACGACCGATCAGAGCGTGGAAGAGGCGATCGCGTTCGCGTTGGCTGTCGGCGCGAGTGAGTCGTTCGACACGTTGCGCCAACAGATCTCGGCGGCACCACAGCGCGGTATTGCCGTGTGGGAGGCGCTCGACGAGTTTGGTCGCGACTACGACATCCGCGAAATCTCCGAGCTCGCAGCCAGCATCGAACGACAAGGCGTGCAGGGCGTATCGATCGGCGACACCGTCGCCTCACTTTCGGAAGCGATGCGCGCGAAGGCACTCGACGATCTCGAGCGCGCCGCAGACAAGGCGAACGCGAACCTGTCCGGTCCGACGGTCGGGTTCGTTGTCAGCACCATCGTGTTCTTGGCCTACCCATTGGCGCAGCGCATTAGCGAGGCGTTTGGTGGCTAGGTCAGAAGGGGCACCGCCACATCGGTGCGTTCTTACCAACAGCAAGCAAAGGACGGGCAGCAATGAATCAGCAACTACTCCCACTCGCGGTGCGGTGGCAAGTGATGTGTGGCGACCTGCGTTCGCGCATGCAGGATGCATGGCGTTCGCGTTACGAGGAAGACGGTGTGGACGAAGCCGTAACCAAGATGATTTGGTTGGCGGTCGGCATCGTCGTGGCAATCGCCGCGACGACGTTCTTCACTGCCAAGTTCAATCAGGCACGCGACAATGTGCCAGACCCAGTAGGTCCCTGACGCGCGACGCCGGTGCGGTTGACGTATCGATCCAGATGTTGTTCGGCATGATCGCGGTGCTGTTCGCGATGTTGCTGGTGTTCGACACCTCGACGTACTGGCACGGTCGCAACGTCTACAACGAAGCGGCGGCAGAAGGCGCGCGCGTCGCGGCGGCCTTCGATGGAACGTGTGCCGATGGCATCGCCGCTGCCGAGGCCTCGGTACACGCGTCGGCGGGTGCATGGGCGCGCGACGTACACGTGTCGTGCACTGATGGAGCGATCGTGACCGTCACGGTGTCGGGCACCACGCCGGGTGTACTTGCCGGTGCACTCGGCTTCGACGTGCGGGTCAGCGAATCAGCACCCAAGGAGCATTGATGCGTCACTGGAAGACATGCCGCAAGCCGCACCGCAAGACAGGCCGGAGGGCACGCCGCGATGTCGACGCGGGCGTGGCGACACCCGTCGAGATGATGTACCTGCTGGTTTTCTGTCTCGTCGTCGTGGCGTTCCTCGGCTTCGTCGGTCGCCTGCACGCCGCTGGAGTACAGGTGGCGAATGCCGCGCAAGGCGCAGCACGTTCGGCCTCAATGGCTCCCGACCAGTACACCGCGCAGACAGCGGCACTGGAGGCAGTCGACGTCTACGGATTGCAGGCGCGATGTTCTGGTGGTCCGAGAGTCGTGATGTCGTGGAACCCATCCCCATCTGGCTCGTGGCAAGGCGGCTCGGTGACGGTGCAGGTCATCTGTACCGTTCGCAATGAAAGCCTCACCGGTGTGTGGTCGCCGGGATCGCGAACCGTCGCAGTGACTGACACGCAACCAATCGACAGGTACCAGCGATGAAACGCGAAACAGATCGCGGTGCGATCTCCGTGGTGATGATGATGCTGCTGGTCATCGCGCTTGCCGGAGCCGGCCTGATCGTCGATGGTGGCCGGGCGATGGTGGCGCGGCGACATGCATCGAACACCGCCGAGGCGGCAGCCCGCGCGGCCGTGGCGACTGCCACGCCGGTGAGCGGCTTCGATCGCGAAACAGCGCGAGACGCTGCAGTCGGATACGCGAATCGAGCTGGCATCGCGACTGCCGACATCGACGTTGAGGTCGGTGTTGACTACGTGACCGTGACAGTGACGGAACGTCGTTCGACGGTGTTCATCATCCTTGGCGGACAAGAAACGATGACAGTGCGCGCGACGGGCACCGCCCGCGTGGCGTACTCCGATTAGGAGTGTGAACAAGTGATGATGAGACTGCGCCGCGGAACGTTGCGGGTGTTGGCATCGGTGCTGTTGCTGAGCGTGATGGTTGGTGTTCCAGTCGCGTTGAAGAAGCTGGTCGGCTTCCCGTTGCCATCTACGACGCAGCTCCGCGATGCGTGGCGGAACAACTCCGTCGACGCCGACCTCGTGTTGGCGATTGGTGCTGCGATCTTTACAGTCCTGTGGCTCTGGTTTGTCCTCACCGCGCTCGCCGAGTTGCTGCACGTCATCAAGTGTCGGTTCTCCGGCCCTTCCGTCGTCCTGCGGCCGCTACCACAGGGGCCAGATCGCTGGATCCGTCAGTTGATGCGCTTCATCGCATTCTCGTCGGTCACGGCGACGGCCGCACTTGGCAGCCTGGTGCCAGGCACGCGGTTTGTTGCCGCCGCGAACTACACGACCAACGCGCCGTCGGTAGCAACACACCAGGTGGTAGCCGGCGACTGCTACTGGGACATAGCCGATCACGAACTCAGTGCGTTGCTGCACCGCGAGCCCACTGCTCGCGAAGTCTTGGACTACACCCACGAGTTGGTCGCGATCAATCACCCACTGCTCGGCCATCGCGACCCAGCGATGCTGTGGCCTGGTGAATCGATTGTGCTGGGCGGCGCGCCGGTCCTCGAGTCCACGACTCTTGAGCCCACGACCGCCGAGCCCGCGACTCCCGCGCCGGTGATGCACGTGCCCGTCAACGTGGATGTTGATGTGCAGGTCAACGAAGTGCCAGCAGCGATTCCCGTTGGCGATCCGGTGGTCGTGGAACAAGATGTGGCGACGCCAGTGCCCGCCAGTGCGCAGGGACCGTCGGCGTTGTCCTCGTATGTCGCCGGATTGGGAACCGCATTGCTGCTGTCAGCCGGCGCCGTCAGCATGCTGGAATCACGGCGTCGCCGACAGTGGCGCGCCGCGATCGTCGGCACGCGATTGATGGCGCCGACCGCTGCTCAGGCTCGAACAGAAGTTGTGCTGCGCGCATTGGCTGGCCCCGAGCGTTTGGCGCGACTCGACGTTGCACTGCGCGCGGTAGCGGCCGACCTGGGAGCGCAGGGAGCGGTGGTTCTTGCGGCAGTGCTCGGTGATCTCGGCGATGTCTGCTTGTTCTTGCGCGGTTCAGCGACACCCAGCGATGCCACATGGCAACTCGATCTACACGCCAACACGTGGCGACTTTCGGCGGAGACTCCGTTGGAGAACTTGACCACCCAGGCTCGGAAATGTGCGCAGCCCTGTCCCGCACTCGTGCATCTTGGCGGGGTGGCACACGGTGGCGAGTTGTTCGTCGACCTGGAGGCAATCGGCGTGTTGTCGGTGGTCTCGCCGCACTCGACCGCGATCTTGCGTCACGCTGCTGCGTCGTTGGCGGTTTCACCGTTTCTCGAGACGGTCCGCTTGTTCACCGTCGGCATTGGCGACGCGATGCTCGACAACGACGGTGTCGAGCAGGTCGACTCACTTGATGCCGCGTTGGATGCGGCGACGATGGCGCTGGGCAGCACGATGACGGCGAGTCGCACGACGTCGACGTTTGGACTGCGCGTCACCGGTGTCGGTGGTGAGGCGTGGGAACCAGCGATCGTCATTGCCGCCGGACCGCACGAGGCTGGCGACCTCGCGCAGCTCGCGACCGTCTGCGCCCCGGGCCGCGGGTTAGCGGTGATGGTCGATGCTGCCGTCGGCACTGCGAGTTCGGCCTGGCAGTTGCGGGCCGTAGACGATTATCACGTGCTCGAGCCGCTTGGTCTGCGACTGGCACCCGTGGGCTGTGCAGAATCTGAGGTCGTAGCCGTCAGCGATCTGTTGCAGGCAGCGACAGTCGCGCCAGTGGCCATCGAACGAACCGAGCTTCGGCGCATCGGCGCGTCGGCTCGATTCGTTGAAAGCGAATGGTCTGTCATGGTTCGTGTACTTGGCCAAGTCGACGTCAGTGCGCGCGGTGGAGTCGCGGCCGAGTTCGAACGGTCAAAGGCGCTCGAGTTGGTGGTCTGGCTCAGCCAGCATCGTCGCCGTCCGACGCGCAACGCAGCACGGACCGCGTTGTGGGATCTCAATGTTCGCGATGCCACGTTTGCCAACGTCGTCAGCGACGCTCGGCGAGCAATGGCGCGCGCGGTTGCACCGCCCGATGGCGAGGAGTGGGTCGCACGCACGTTGACCGAAGACCTGCCACTGCACGCGGGCGTCGTCACCGACGCCGACTTACTCGCCGCCCGTGTTGAGCACGCTCGCGGTCTGCCAGCACTCGATGCGATCGAGGCGCTGCGGCCAGGGCTTGAGTTAGTCGCCGGCATGCCGTTCGCTGGCACGGGTTATCTATGGCCCGACGCGGAAGGGATCACATCGTCACTCGTGCTGCTGGCGACCGGCGCGGCGATCGAGTTGGCGAATCACTACTTGTCACTCGGCGATGTCGAGGGTGTGTTCTGGGCGACGGGTCAAGGACTGCAAGTTCTCGCCGGCCACGAGGAACTGATCGCGCTACGCATGCGTTCGCAAGCGCGCAACGGCGACCTCGCTGGCGTCCGCCACGAGTGGGAAAGCTACGAACGCGCGTTGGTCGCCGATCCGTGGGCTGCCGCCGAACCGTCACCCAAGTTGGTAGCACTGCGCTGCGAACTGTTGACTTCGCAGTTAGCGCACCAGTGAGACCTACTGCTTGAGGTACAGCTCGCCTAGATAGCGGAAGCCGATGATTTGGTCGGTGTGGTCGCCGTTCTCGTCGCGTGCGACCACGATTGTGAACGCGTTGCCGCCGCTGCTTGCGCGGTTGGGGCTGTCGGTTCCGGTGAGGAAACTGCCCGACGCTGCGTCCCACGTCAATTGCCACGTGGCGCCTGCATCGTTGGTCCACTGGAAGTTGTCGCCAGCGACCGCGATTGATCCGCCGTCGTAGGCCCCAACCAGATCGTTGGGATCCGTGTTGGCGAACGTGCCGAGTCGCGGTGGCTCGTAGCGCAGCATCACTGCCAACGGAATCTCCGCGAAGAGCAGTCGTTTGTGCAACGCCTCTTGGAAATAGTCGGGCTCCATTACGCCGACAAAGTCGTCGGGCCAGTTGTCGGGGTTGAACCACGCGTTAGGGGTCTTCTCCAGTTCGAACCCTGGGTACTCGCGGAACAGGTGATGGAAGAACTCGGTCTGCATCCACTGCGCCATGTAGGTGCGGCGCTCGACCGACGTGTAGTCGCCTTTGCCGAGCTGTGATGTTTTACGCACCGTCGACAAGTCGTCGCTGACGAATACCGGCGCACCCGATGGGTGTAACCCCATCCCGTCGGTGATGAACTCGGTATCGGCCAAGGCGCCGGTGGCGGGAACGACCGATGGGTAGAGCACCCACCACATGTCGGTCGAGGCGGTGATGTCGGCCGGCATTGCATCCCACACCGACGCATCGTTGGTCATGCCTGCGTTCGAGAAGCCGTCGGTGCGTGAGGTGCTGACGGGAACGCACAAATCGGGAAGGCGTTCGATGTGAAGATCGACGACCAGCCTCCCGCCGGTGATCGCGCTGACGTATTGACGAAAGGTCCACGTTGCTTGGTCGAACCATTCGTCGGCGTTGGCATTGAGCTCTTCATTGAGCGTGAGCTGCACGCGTGGCCCGGTGCCCGCGTCCAGTTCCTCTTGCGTCGTCGACCGGGTTCCCTCGCTGCACCCGACGAGCACAACCGTCAGCTGCACACGCTTGGCTTCGACAGCGTCGTCCCTGAGCAGCTGATCGGTGACCTCGGTGAGCATGCGTAATCCGTAGTACGCAGTCGGCGAACCGAGGTGCGCGCCGCGCGGCGAGTACGGCGTGTTGAACCACTTGGCGTCGCTGACCGGATACTTCCGCCACAATGCATCAAGCAGCGCGTCGGCAGCGGCAGGGTCTCCAGCACGCAGCGCGTCTTCGGCGCCGAGGTAAGTGGTGACGGCGGCGACAGCTGGTTGCCCGAACGCCTCCTCGCCACCGAACTCGGCGAAGAAGTCAGCCAGATCGGTTGCGGTGTCGTAGGTACCCATCGGCACCGTCGACACGGGAATCGTCGTTGGCACAATCGTGATCGGTGACGCCGTGGTTTGTGATCCGTTCGCGACGACGCTCGTCGCACCGTCCGAAGGCGCGGAATCGGAAGCGGGAGAACACGCGGCTAGAGCGAGAGCCGCTGCAAGAGATACGAGCCGCCATTGCCGCTGCATGGCCCGCACGTTAGATCGGATCGAAACCCAGAGCCGGGTAAGGGGGTTGAACCCTTGACCTACCGCTTACAAGGCGGTTGCTCTACCACTGAGCTAACCCGGCGACCGCAGCAGTGTAAGGCCGTAACGGCGACGGCAAGCCGATCAATCGAGGACGGCGAGTTCGCGGATGCGCGCCAGCAGCACATCGATCGCGGGCTCGTTCAACCCGCCGCGCGGGAAGATCACGTCGGCGTAGCGCTTGCTCGGTTCGATGAACTGTTCGTGGCTCGGCCGTACCGATTCCAAGTACTGGGCGATGATGCTGTCGGGTGTGCGGCCGCGCTCGGCAACGTCGCGCTGCAAGCGGCGGATGAAGCGCAGGTCGGCATCGGTGTCGATGTACAGCTTGAGGTCGAAGCGATCGCGCAGGTCCGGTTCGTAGAGCACCAAGATGCCCTCGACGACCACGATGCGCGCCGGCGGCAGCATGCACACGTCGGTGGTGCGGTCGTAGATGGTGAAGTCGTAGATCGGCACCGGCACGGCCTGGCCCTTGGCGAGCATGTCGAGGTGCTCGTTCAGTAACGGCCAATCGAATGCGTTGGGGTGGTCGTAATTGAACTTCGCGCGTTCCTTGATCGGCAGGTGGCTGAGCGACACGTAGTACGAGTCGAGCTTGATCAGAGCCAAGCGCTCGATGCCGGCAAGGTCGGCCAAGCGCTCGCTGACCGTCGTCTTGCCGGAACACGTGCCACCCGCAACACCGATCATGAATGGGCGGCGCGGCGACATGGCGCGTCACGCTAGCTAACCCTTTGCGCCGCGCTCTCCCCGAACGTATGTGCGATGCTTGGCAAAGGGGACGGCAGTCGGGCAGGCTGGTGGCACCATGACCATCGACACCCCGTACGAATCGACCGAACCGCTGACGGAACGAGAGCTGGCGATCATCGCTTTCGAGGCGAATTGGTTCACGCTCGACGAGGACCGCCACCTGGCCATCCGCGCGCGGTTCACCTGTTCGGTGGAGGAGTACAATCTTGAACTCAACCGGGTGATCGATCATCCGGCAGCGTTGGTCGCCGACCCGCTGGTGGTTCGCCGCCTGCGTCGTCAGCGCGAGCGCCGCCGCCGGCAACTGATTGATGGCACGGCAGCCAGCGAACAGGGCTAACCAGAGGGGTCACAATGAGCTACGACAACACAGGTCGCACTACCCGCCCACCCAGTCGCAGCAGCAGTTCCGCGCCGATGGGCAGCACGGTTGCGATCGTGGTCACCGCCATCGCCGTCCTGCTCGCCTTCTTCATCTTGCGCAAGGTCAACGATTCCGGCGAGACCAGCACGGTCATCCCTGTCACGGTTGGGACCTCGGCAGCCACCCTGCCCGGCGACACGAGTCAAACCACCCTTCCGCAGGTGACCGCAACGACCTCCGGCATCGTCAAGATCGGCACCTCCGTTCAGGTCGTCAACTGCAGCAACCAAGAAGGCGTGGCGCGCAACATGTCGAACGCGCTCGCCGCTGAGGGCTTCACGATGGTCGAACCCGACACGGGCACGATCGACCTGCCGGTGACCAAGATCTATTACAACCCCGACGATCCGCTGGCATTGCCGGTGGCGCAGACGGTGTCGTTGCTGCTGGCGGGCGCCGCCATCGAATCGAGCGGCGCGGTTTTGCCCTCGCTGACTACCGGCACTTGGGCACCAGGCAGCAGCGTGATGGTGTTGCTCGGCGACGATCTAGCGGGCAAGACGCTCGCGCAAATCGCCGGTGTCGAACCGACCGGCACCACCACCGCGACGACGACCGTCTGAGTCGTTAGGGCTTTGAGTCTTTAGGGCTTTGAGTCTTTAGGGCTCAACTCGCGCAGTAGTGCGCTGGCTGAATGTTCGATACACCACAACGGTTCGCGCATCGCGCGTTCGCTGCCGTGGTCGGCGACTAAGGATCGATGCCGAATACGGTTCGCGACTTCCGCCAGTACGTCGCCAACAATCGCCGCGACCGGTCGACCGGCGGTGAGGCACATCGCTTGCACACCCCCGACGACCTTGCCTTGGAAGCTCTGCTCGTCGAGGAAGCCTTCGCCGGTGATCACCAACTCGGATTGCGCGATGTGATCGTGCAGGTCGAGTTCGTCGGCAACGAGATCGAAGCCGGGTTGCAGGCGACCACCGAGCGCGACCAGTCCGCCCGCCAGACCACCGGCCGCACCGGTGCCCGGCGTGTTGCGCACGTCGACGCCGTACTCCTGCTGGTACATCTGCGCCAGCCGATTCAACCGGCCGCGCAACAAGTCGACTTGCGCCGGTGTTGCGCCCTTCTGCGGCGCAAACACTGGTGCGGCATCGACGAACAGCGTCTGCACGTCGCAGGCCACCAGCAACTGCACGCTGCGCAAGCGATGCGGCGATGTGATTGCGCGCACGCAACCCAAGCCGCCGTCGGTAGTTGCCGAGCCACCGAGGCAGACGACGATCTTGGTCGCACCGAGGTCGAGCGCCTGGTCGATCAGTTCACCGGTGCCGGTGGTCGTCGCCGCGATTGCGTCGTTGCCCGCCGCGCCGCCGACCAACGTCAACCCGGAAGCGCGCGCCATTTCGATCACCGCTGTGCCGCGGTGATAACGCCACGCCGCTTCGACCACATCGCCAAGCGGACCGGTGATCGTGCTCGTGCGGTTCGCACCGCCCAGTGCCTCAAGCGTGCCCTCGCCGCCGTCCGCCACCGGTAGCTGCGCGCACTCATGCCCGAGTTCCCAGCACGCCTGTGCGATCGCGTCGGCGACCTGCGCGCCTGTGGCGGTGCCCTTGAACTTGTCGACGGCCGCCAGCACCCGCATGTCGGTCAGGCTACGACTCCACACGACTTGGGGCGCTCGAAATCCTGACCGCGTCGGTAGCGTTTCTGTTATGGCTGTCACCGTTCGAATCCCGACCACACTGCGACCGATGACCGGCGGTGCCTCGCAAGTTCAAGTCGAGGGCACAGTGCTCATCGATGTGATCGAGAATCTGGAAGCAGCGCACCCTGGCTTTCGCGATCGACTGCTCGACGAAGCGGGCGAGCTGCGCAAGTTCGTGAACCTGTTCGTGGCCGATGACGACGTGCGTTACCTCAGCGGTTTACAAACCGCGGTGCCCGACGGCGAAACGGTCAGCATCATTCCCGCCGTCGCTGGCGGCTGAAGCCGATCCGGAGATAGCGAAAGGTCCCGAGCTTGTGCCCGGGACCTTTCCGCTTGTTTCTAAGTCTGATGCCCGCAGGCGATCAGTAATCTTCCATCCCGCCGCCGGGCATTCCGCCACCGGCATCCTTGTCGGGCTTGTCGGCAACGACTGCTTCCGTGGTCAGGAACAGCGCCGCGATTGAGGCTGCGTTCTGCAACGCCGAGCGGGTGACCTTGGCAGCGTCGATGACGCCGAGTTTGACGAGATCCTCGTACACGCCGGTTGCAGCGTTGAGGCCCTCGTTGCCCTTCAAGCCCTTCACCTTCTCGACGACGACGCCACCTTCCATGCCGGCGTTCTCGGCGATCTGCTTCAGCGGCGCCTCAAGTGACTTGGCGACCAGGCGAGCACCTGTGGCTTCGTCGCCGGTGAGCTTGCCAGCAACGGCGAGCACTGCGGCCTGCGCACGAATCAACGCCACGCCACCGCCGGGCACGACGCCCTCTTCGATGGCGGCCTTGGTGGTGCTGACCGCGTCTTCGATGCGGTGCTTCTTTTCCTTCAGCTCGACCTCAGTGGCGGCACCGACCTTCAGCACGGCAACGCCACCCGACAACTTGGCGAGACGCTCTTGCAGCTTCTCGCGGTCGTAGTCGGAGTCGGTGTTGTCGATCTCGGTCTTGATCTGGTTGATGCGACCCTTGATGTCGTCTTCGCTGCCAGCACCCTCGACGATGGTGGTCTCGTCCTTGGTGATGATGATCTTCTTGGCGCTGCCGAGCAGATCGAGCGTGGTGTTCTCCAGCTTGAGGCCGACTTCCTCGCTGATTACCTGACCACCGGTGAGGATGGCGATGTCTTGCAGCATGGCCTTGCGACGCTCGCCGAAGCCGGGGGCCTTGACGGCAGCCGACTTGAACGTGCCACGGATCTTGTTGACGACAAGCGTGGCGAGTGCCTCGCCCTCGATGTCTTCAGCAACGATGACCAACGGGCGACCGCTCTGCATCACCTTTTCCAGCACGGGCAGCATGTCGCGCACCGAGCCGATCTTGGATGAAACGAGCAGCACGTACGGGTCTTCCAGCGACGCCTCCATGCGATCCATGTCGGTCGCGAAGTAGGGCGAGATGTAACCCTTGTCGAAGCGCATGCCCTCGACGAGATCCATCTCCATACCGAATGTCTGGCTCTCTTCGACGGTGATGACGCCGTCTTTGCCCACCTTGTCGATGGCCTCGGAGATCATCTGGCCGATTTCGGTGTCGGCGGCGGAGATCGATGCGACTTGCGCGATCTGATCCTTCGAGTCGACTTCCTTGGCCTGCGACTTGAGGCTGTCCACGGCGGCCTCGACGGCGGCTTCGATGCCCTTCTTCAAGGTCATCGGGTTGGCACCGGCGGCCACGTTGCGCAGGCCCTCGCGCACCATTGCCCACGCCAACACGGTGGCTGTGGTGGTGCCGTCGCCAGCAACATCGTCGGTCTTCTTGGCGACTTCTTTGACCAGTTCGGCGCCGATGCGCTCGTACGGATCTTCGAGCTCGATTTCCTTGGCGATGGACACGCCGTCGTTGGTGATCGTGGGGGCGCCCCACTTCTTCTCCAGCACGACGTTGCGGCCCTTGGGCCCAAGCGTGACGCGCACGGCATCGGCGAGCTTGTTCATGCCCGCTTCAAGCGCGCGGCGGGCTGTTTCGTCGAAAGCGATCTGCTTTGCCATTGGAATTCCTCCGGTTTTCAGGTGAGGGTGGCGAGCTATCACTCGCGGTTTGAGACTGCTAGCACTCTAAGCCCTTGACTGCTAATGCGGCAACCCCGTGCCGTTTGCGGTGTATCCGGCGGCCGTAGGGTTGGCGCTCGTGCACGTTGTGGTGGTTGGTGGCGGAGTTTCTGGGCTCGGTGCGGCGCTGGTGCTGGCGCGCCGAGGGCACCAGATCACCGTCGTCGAGCGCGACGACACGCCGATGCCGGCCAGTGCCGACGAGGCGTTTGATTGGGATCGACGGGGAGCGCCGCAGGTGCGCCACAGCCACGCCTTTCTCGCCCGGCTGGTCGGAATGCTGCGCCGCGATTACCCCGACGTCTACGCCGAACTGCTGCGTGAAGGCGCGACCGAGATGCGTTTCGGCGACGACATGCCGCCCGCAATCACCAACTTCGAACTGCAACCCGATGATGCCGAGCTCGTGATGCTGGCGTGTCGGCGAACAACGTTCGAGTGGGTGCTGCGCCGAGCGGCGATCGCCGAGGGCACGGTGACGCTCCGCACCGGTGTTGGCGTGAGCGGATTGGTTGCCGACCGCGGCGACGCGTTACCCAACGTCACGGGTGTCCGGCTCGCCGACGGCAGCGAGATTGCGGCTGACTTCACCGTCGTCGCCGCTGGCCGTCGTAGTGCACTGAGCGAGTGGCTGAACGAGATCGGCGTTGCCGCGGTGCCGGAAGTCGTTGATGAAACCGGAATCGTCTACCTCAGCCGCTTCTATCGGCTGCGCGAAGGCGAGTCGGCGCCGCCGCGCAGCGGTCCGATCGGTGGCGACCTGGGCTACTTGAAGTACGGCGTGTTCGCGGGCGACAACCGAACGTTCAGCGTCACGTTGGCCACGCCGACGGCCGACGAGGAACTGCGCAAGTTGGTCACTGACCCGTTCGTGTTCGATACGTGCGCGCGACAACTGATCGCGACTCAACAGTGGCTTGATGGTCGCGCGGTCGCGATTGACGACGGTGTCCACGTGATGGCCGGGCTGATCAATCGTTGGCGGCAGCATGTGGTTGACGATGTGCCGGTGGCGACCGGCGTGGCAGCGGTGGGCGACGCGGTGCTGTGCACCAATCCGCTGTACGGCCGCGGCTGTAGCACAGCCTTCTGGAGTGCGCACTTACTCGCCGATTCGATGGCGGCACATGCCAACGACCCGATCGTCTTGCAGTTGTCGTACGACGCGTCATTGCGCGCCGAGATTCTGCCGTGGTACCGGTCGAGCGTCGATCAAGACAAGGAATCGAATCGCGTCGCGAATGCGCTGCTCGCTGGCGAAGACCCCGACGGTGACCCAAACGATCCGCGCGCCTTTATCCGCAGCGTGCTGCGCGACGGGCTGATGCCAGCGATGCGACGCGACGCGATCGTCTTGCGTGCCTTCTTCCGCACGTTCAACCTGTTGTGCGCTCCCGATGCGATGGTGCAAGACCAGGATGTCTTCGGCCGCGTGCTCGCCATCTGGCAAGACCGCGCCAATCGCGAACCGGAACCGTTACTCGGCCCGGCAACCCGCACGGAACTCTTAGCCGCGCTCGCGAGCTAGCCGTTAAATGACTAGCCGTTCACTGACTAGTCGATTTCGTCGACGATCTGGTCCATCGTGTTGCGCACGCCCGCCATGCCGGGGACTTCGGCGAGCATCGTGTCTTCCAACCGCGTGTCGTCGAGGATCAGCCACAGGACGACGCCGACGACGGCACCGATCAGCGGGAAGACGATGAAGGCCCACAACTGCTGCAGTGCCTCGAAGTCAGGGTCGGCGAACAGCGCGGTGCCGATACTGCGTGCCGGGTTCACCGACGTATTGTCGACCGGAATCGAGATCAGGTGGATGAGCGTCAGCGTGAGGCCGATGACTAGTCCGCCCATGCCGACTGCGAACTTGCGAGTCGTCGTGAACAGCACGACCATCACCAAGATGGCGGTGAGTACCACTTCGACGACAATCGTCGAGCCGAGGCCGTAATAGTCGCCCGACCACAGGTTGGCGGCGAACTGACCGCGCGGTAAATCCTTTCCGCTTTGGATGCCGTAGATGATGGCGGCGCCGAACACTGCACCGAACAGCTGCCCGATCCATGCGTAGACAGCGTGCTTGCCGTTGACCTTGCGCGCCAGCAACATGCCGAGTGTGACGGCGGGGTTGATATGGCAACCGCTAATGGGCCCGATGACGTAGGCCATGATCAGCAGCGCTAGGCCGAAGCCGAGTGCGATGGTCAGCACGCCACCGCCGGTGATGATGGCGACACCGGGGCCGCCGAGCATCAGCACTGCCGTGCCGACTAACTCTGCTGCCAGGATGCGTCCGTTGTTCTGAGTCTCCATGGCGCAACCCTATTCCGTAGCGGTACGGTCGTTCTCCATGCCGTCGAACACTGTGCCGTCGAACACTGTGCCGTCGAAATACAGGGCCGCCCGCAGTCGCAGCGAGAGCATCCTGGTCATCACCGAACACGACGGCCAGCGTTCCCGCCAGCCCGACGAACTAATCGTCGAAGAGCCGATGACGGTGCAACTTGATGGCGTCACGGTCAGCACAACGATGCGCACTCCGGGCCACGACTTCGAACTGGCTGTCGGCTTCTGCCACACGGAAGGCCTACTCGCGGGCGTGCCGGTGACAGGTGTTCGCTACTGCGCCACTGGCTCGGCCGTCGGCAGCGAGTTCAACGTGGTCACCGTCGAGACCGGCGGCCGCGCACCCGCACCGCGCCCGCGCCTCGGCAACACGACCTCGAGTTGCGGGCTGTGCGGCAACGACGCGATCGATCAGCTGTGCGATCGGTTATCGACACTGCCGGCGTCGGCGCCGATTCGACTGGCGGTGTTGCAGGCAGTGCCCGAGGCCGTGCGCGCCACGCAAGACCTCTTCGACACGACCGGTTCGGTGCACGCGGCGGCTTCGTTTCGCGCCGACGGCACGGTGTTGCTGACTCGTGAAGACGTTGGTCGCCATAACGCGGTCGACAAGGTGATCGGTCGCATGTTGCTGGACGGGCAATTGCCAGCAACCGGGCTCGGGCTTTTCGTCAGCGGACGCGCCAGCTTCGAGTTGGTGCAGAAGGCGTGGGCAGCTGGCTTCTCCACACTCATCGCCGTCAGTGCACCAACTGCGTTGGCTGTGCACACGGCGCGCCGCGCCGGTTTGGTTTTGGCCGGTTTCGTGCGAGCCGATCGTCTGAACGTCTATGCGCCCGAGCGGCTGTAGCTGGATGCCCAACGACTTTGTGCCGTTAGCGTGAGCGGCATGAGCGAACCGATCAGCCCCACCGTCGGGCGTGGCGTCCTGCACCTGTTCTGCAAGCCAACCGCACTGGTTGATGGCGAGGCCATCGTTGCGGGCGTGAAGACGGCCGAGGGTGCCGGCGTGCAAGTCGTGTCGGTCTCGATGCTCGGCCACAAGTGCGATGTCGCATTCATGGCGATGCACGCCGACTGGCGCGAGTTGCGCAAGCTGCAAACCGATTTGCAACGCGCGGGGCTCGAGGTTGTCGACAGCTATGTCAGCATCACCGAGGTCAGCGAGTACGCCGCTGGCATGCCGCAAGAGATGCTCGATGCACGGCTGTACCCGACCATCCCACCGACAGCGCACCACATGCCCGCTTGGTGTTTCTACCCGATGTCGAAGCGCCGCGAGGGTGACACCAACTGGTTCACGCTGCCGTTCGACGAGCGCAAAGCGTTGATGCACGAGCATGGCACGAGCGGTCGCAAGTTCGCAGGTCGCATCGTGCAATACATCACCGCATCGACTGGGCTCGACGACTACGAGTGGGGTGTCACGCTGTTCGGTGTGCACCCCGACGACTTGAAGGATTGCGTGTACTCGATGCGTTTCGATCACGCGTCAGCGATCTACGCCGACTTTGGCCAGTTCTACGCCGGCATGGTTGTGTCGGTGGAAGAACTCGCCGCGCAGCTGTAGCGGGCTACCCGCCGACGGTTACTACGCCAGCAGAGATATCGCGGCCGTCGGCATCGAAAGTGAATCGTTCGAAGAATGCGGTCAGCACTTCGCCGTCAGGCCCGATCGTCAGGTCGCGTCCAGGTCCCGAGTAATCGATCTGTCGGCCAGCCGCGAACGACTCGGCGCAGGCGGCGAAGTTGTTGCACGGCGTGCCCTGGTCAGTGACAATCGGAATCTGTCGGGCGATTGCCGCTGGCTGGTCGCTGTCGGCGGTCAGCGCCGCAATCGCGATCGCGTTGAGGCAGTCGTACCCATTCTGCGCGAACAGTCCAGTGGCTGCAGGGTTGATGTCGCGCAGCGATTCAATGAAGGATTCGGCGGTCGGATAGGCGAGAGGCGAGACACCCTCGATGCGCGTGATCAAGCTGCGTCCAAACGGTTGCGCCGAGGTTGCTGGTCGCCGGAGTGCGTCGTTGACCACGAACGTCGGCGAGAGGTCGCTGGCATCGTCGATCGCCGAGATAATCTCCGGCCCAGTCGTGCCATCGGCGATCACAACGACGACTTCGGCTTGGGTAGTAACGACCGCTGTAACGGCAGTTGCCATCGAGTCCTCGCTCGCTGTGAAGCCGACCATCGCGGTAACCGACGTTCCTCCGGCCAGCATTGCCAGTCGCGCTTCTTGCGCGAACGGCCGACCGTAGTTGTCGTCGATGTAGACGACGACTGCACTGCTGGTACCCGACGACTCGACTAGCGACGCCAGCGCCTCGGCTTGCAACGAGTCGCTGGCAATGGTGCGGATGAACAGGCCGTTGTCGGGGAACGAATCGAGCGCCAATGCCGTCGCGGTTGGGCTGCACGTCAGAACGCCGGCATCGACAGCGGCACCGAGCGTCGCGAGCGTGTTGGTCGACGAGGTCGGGCCGATGATTGCGTCGACACCGAGCTCGATCAGTTCCAACACAGCAAGCGAGGCGGTGGCTTCGTTGTCGCCTTCCTCGCGTTCGACAACGCGCACTGGCATTCCACCAACCCCGCCAGCGGCGTTGATCTCGCTCACCGCTAGTACCAATGCATCACTGATCGACGATCCAAGCTCGGCGGCGACGCCATTGCGCGGCAGGATCGCGCCGATCAACAAGACGCCGTCGTCGGGCCGCACCGTAGTCGTCGTGGCGACGATCGTTTCGTCGACTGAAGCAGGCGGCGCACCATCGCTGCACGCGCCCAGCAGACCCGCAATTGTCAAGGTCGTGCTCGTCAGCTTGAAGAATCGCATATTCGGTTAAGACGGTACACAACGCTGACGATGACTTGGCACCGTGACCAGCACGATGGCAGTGCGACAATTGGACGATGCGGAGTTGATCGATCACACGCGCGCCGGTGACGCCGAGGCCTACGGCGAGTTGTACCGCCGCCACTATCCAGCTGCTCGTGCTGCGGCCCACGCATTGACCCACAATCGGTCCGACGTCGACGATGTGATCTCGGAAGCGTTTGCCCGTGTGCTGCGCGCGTCGCGATCGGGTGGTGGACCGGATGTGTCGTTTCGGCCGTACCTAGTAGCGGCAGTACGCAACGTGTTCTACGACAGGGTGCGCTGCAACCGCGAACTGCCGAGCGACGAGTTGATTGACGGCATCAACGTCGCGCTGCTTGATGGCGACAACGATCGCGAAGACTGCGCGTTTGCAACCGCCGCGTTCGCTGCGTTGCCCGAACGTTGGCGGCGCGTGCTGTGGCTCACCGAGGTGGAAGGGCGCACCGCGGTCGAAATTGCGCAGTTGCTTGGTTTGGCGCCCAACGCGGTTGCGGCGCTCGCGTATCGGGCGCGCGAAGGTCTCCGCCAGGCGTATCAGCGCGCAGCGTTGACTAATTGCCGCCTTGATCGCGCAGGAACCGTTCGACTTCCGCCATCAGTTCCTCGCTGTTGACCTCGGCGACGACAACCTCGTCGACATCGTCGGCCAGCTCGCCGCCAACAGTGTCGTCATCCTCGTCATCGTCATCATCGCTATCGCTGAAGTAGTCGTCGTCGACCAACTGGCCGCTGTCGGCAAGCGATTCGAGGCGCGCCACGTAACCCATCAAGTCGCCATCGTCGGCGACGAAGGTGCTGACGCGGTTGTCGTACTCCTGTGCCTCACCCTGCAGTTGCGCGGTTGGGCTGGGGCTACCGAGCATCTCGCAGGTGCGCTCGATGAGTGCCAGCGACGCTTTCGGCGAGGGAACCTGCGATGCGTACGCCGGTACGGCTGCCCACAGCGATGCGGACGACAGGTCGGACTTGCTGCAACTGTCGTGCAACACGCCGACGATCCCGGTTGGGCCCTCATAGCGACTGCGTTGCAGGTCGAAGCGCTCGATGACGTCGTCCTCAGTGGCGGTACCGATCAGTTGCACCGGACGCGTGTGCGGCACGTCGGCGAGCAGCGCGCCAAGCGTCAGCACCATCGACACTTCAAACTTCTGCGCGATCCCGACGAGTTGGTCGGTGAACAGTCGCCAGCGCAACGCTGGCTCGGGGCCGAGCGCAAGGATGACGTCGCCTCCCGGTGTGCTGGCGCTCCACAGGCCGACTGTTGGCCACACGATGGTGCGCTTGCTCTCGTCGGTCAGGCGAACGTGCGGGCGCACCGTCGCGAAATCGGTGAACTCTTCCGGGTCGATCTCGGCGAGCGGCTGTGCGTGCCACGCCTCGACGAGGTGACGCACGCTGTTGCTCGCCGCGTCGCCAGCGTCGTTCCAGCCGGTGAAGGCCGCGATCAGCATCGGCCGCCGCAGTTTCGGTTCGGCCAGCCAGCGTACGTGCTCCATTAGCCGCAAGGTTATCGCCCTGCGCGGAAACGGAACCCGTCACCCCGCCGGGATCGGCGGGTGCGTAGCCTGCCGGGTGTGAGCGTCACGATTGAAGTCGCAGGCGAAGCCACCGACGAGTTAGTGGCCGCGTTCGCACGACTGATTCCGCAACTCTCGAAGCGTTCGGTGCCGCCGTCGCAGAGCGAGTTAGCCGAGATGATCGCGGCGCCAGCCAACGACGTACTGATCGCGCGCCTCGACGGCGCAGTGGTCGCCACCTTGACGTTGGTGACGTTTCGCATTCCAACCGGCGTGCGTTCGTGGATCGAAGACGTGGTCGTCGACGATGCGGCACGCGGTCACGGCGTCGGCGAACAACTCAATCGCTTCGCCATCGAACGGGCGCGCAGCAAAGGCGCGACAACGGTCGACCTCACGTCGCGACCGTCTCGGGAAGCGGCGAATCGTTTGTACCAACGCATCGGCTTCAAGCCCCGCGATACCAACGTCTACCGCTACGACCTCTGAACGGTGAGGGGCCCTGGACTCTGAAGGGACTACACCTTCGGGTGGGCGTAGAGCCAGTCGATGATGTCGACAGCAAAGTTCTCGGTGAACAGCGGGATGTGCGGGCCTGCTGCCATCGTCCACAGTTCGACCTTGCCGTCAACGGGGCAGCCGGTGAAAGCCTTTTTCGCGGTCTCGTCGCCTTCGAGTAACGACCCGAGATCGGCTGTGCCAAGCGATTCCGTTGTAGTGGTGCATCCGTTGTAGTCCGACCACTCGGCGACGGTCGACTCGGCGGATGGGTACGAGCCAACCGGGGTGCTGCCGCCCTCGTAGCGAATGGTTTCGTCGGAGGTGCCGTGGATCTGCAAGACGCTCACCGGTTCCGACGGTGCACACTTTGATGCGTCTTCGAAAGTCGCGCCGGCCAAGCTGACGATCGCCGCGACTTGATCGGCGTGGTCGCACGCCATGCGGTACGACATGAAACCACCGTTCGAGTGGCCGACTAGGTAGACCCGCGCCGGGTCGACGTTGTAGGCCGCCGAGACCCGGTCGATGATGAACGTGATGTAGGCCGAGTCGTCGACCGACTGGGTGTTGTCGCAACACCCATCGGTCGCGTTCCAGAAGGCCCTGTCGAGTTGGTTCTTGGTGCCATCGGGGTGCACGTACAAGAAGCCGCGCGCTTCGGCTTGCGGTTGCAGATTGAAATAGAACTCTTGGATGAGGCCGGATGCACCATAGCCATGCAGCAAAATCACCAACGGTGCCGCCGTCGCCGCGCTGTAGCCACTGGGCACGAAGACCTCATACGGGCGATCGGCGAACGCTTGCGGATCGACCGTGGTGGTGGGTGCTGCCGTTGACGGAGCAACCGTTGATTCGACAACCGTTGATTCGACAACCTGCGTCGTTGGCGGCGACGTTGCAGTTGTCGTCGTGGCATCGGCTGCATCGTCGGATCGCTGATTACGACAACCAGCAACAATGAGTAGGGCAGAAATCGCGAGGGCGGCGGGGCGGCGCATTAGGTAACTCTACGGGGACAGATCTTCTGCAGCTTGGCGAACCTGCCAGTCGCGATCTTGCAAGGCCGCCTGCAGAGCGGCGTCGACTTCCGGTCCGCTGAAAGGCGCGAGCGCGAGCACGGCTCGGCGGCGGATGGCCGGCTTGTCGACGCAGCCCGCAAGAATCGCGGCGAGTCCGCGCTGGTCGCCGATTGCACCGAGCGCGGCTACGGCGGCTTCACGCACGAGCGGCTCCGTCGCAGCTGTTGCCAGCGAGACGAGCGTCGCGAATTCCTCCTCGCTGACTGTTTCGTGTTCGCCACAGGCCCACACGGCGGCCTCGACCACGCCGTCGTGAGCATCGCCGAGCAATGGCGTCAGTGACACGTCGCGCCGCTTCGCCGCGATGATCGCGGCGCGACGACGAACCGCATGATCGCCGTCGCTGAACGCCGAGCGCAGATCGCCGTTGCTGAGCTTGCCCATCCGCTCAAGGGCACCCAGCGCCAACTCGCGCAGAACCGGGTCGGCGGCCGACGCTGACTCGCGCGCGGTCGCTTCGTCACCGGTATGTCCAGCCTCGGCAACCTGCCGCCACGCGTCGGCGCCAGTCTTTCCTTCACTACTGGCTGCTTCCGGGCTCGTTGCTTCACGGCTCGTTGCTTTACGGCTCATTGCTTGAGCATGTCGGTGAGCGTGATCACGATCCACGCGGCGCCGAATGCGATCACCGTGGCGGTAACCGCCGCAACCCACAGAGCCAGGCCACCGCTGGCCACCACCGCCCACACCCGCTTCCACATCGGGATGTGTTCGGCCAAGGGCGCCCTCTCGTCGACCACATGCGCCCGGTCGGGGATGCCGCGTTGCATGCGGGCGCGTGCCGGATCGGCCACGGCTCTGGCAGGCTTGCGCCATCCGGAAGCAATTAGCGCCACAATGGCAAGGCCAGCAATCCAGCCAGCAGCAGTGGTGAGCTCGGTGACGTTCACTGAATTGGAGATAGTAATGGAGCCTGTGCCGCAATTCGCTGCGCCCTCGCGCAAGCATCGCCTGTGGGCATTTCCTATTGCCGGGCTCGGCGCGATAGCGGTGTTGGCGCCTTTGGTGGCGACGTTGGTTCCTAGCGGCGCGTTCATCGACAAGGAACGCTGCGCGGAGTTCGACACGACGTCGGAGGTGTCGCCACGGCCTTGCCTCGTCGACGTGACCGAAGACGTCGAGTACGCGCTAGTGCCCGCCGATGCCGAGCCGGTGTTGCCACGGCTGGACATTGCGGGCGTTCCGACGTACGACCCAAACGGCAACATCTACTTCATCACGATTCGGCAACCACCGATCTCGATGCTCGATTGGTTCGTGACGCGTGAGAACAAAGCTGCACGTTTGTGGAGCCGCCGGGACAAGTACGGGGACCAAACCGAAGACCAGTTGATCCAAAGCGGCCAGCGACAAATGCGCAGTGCAAAGGACAACGCAATGTACGTTGCCCTCAAGGCGGCAGGGTACGACGTGAAGATTAGGCAGGGACAGGTCATCATCGACTTCCTGCTCTGCCTTGTGGCGAACGAAGAGGGCACTGAGTGCGAGCAGTACAGCCCCGCCGACGAACTTCTTGATCCCGGCGACGTGCTGAAGAAGGTCGATGGTGTCGATATCACCATCATCGACGACCTCACTCCGATTCTGGCGAACGTCGATGCCGGTGAGCAGATCCCGATCGAGTTTGAGCGCGATGGTGTTGCGATGTCGGGCGAAGTCGAAACGATCCTCGCGCCCGGCGAAGACCCGCCGCGAACCATCATCGGATTTCGCCCGATCGACACGACTACCGTCGAATTGCCGTCTGGTTTGTCGGTGTTGTTCAAGACGGAAGGCATCGGTGGTCCATCGGCTGGCCTCGCGTTTACGTTGTCGCTCATTGATGCGCTCACGGAAGGCGATCTGACCGGTGGGGTTAGCGTGGCGGTGACCGGCACGATTGATGTCGAGGGCAATGTGGGTGCCATCGGAGGCCTCAACTCAAAGGCATCGGCGGTGAAGCAGGTGGGTGTGAAGTACTTCCTTGTGCCCGTCAATCAGGGTGTAGATGGTCTCGATGGCATCGACCGTGCCCGCCAAGTCGTCGGCGACGGCGTCGAGATTATTCCAGTTGCGACACTGCAAGATGCGCTTGACGCGTTGGTCCGTCTCGGTGGCGATCCTGTCGTTGTTACACAGGGGTCGTGACGCAGGGCTAGTGACTCAGGGCTAGTGCCACCCATTTCGTCGGCAGCACACCTACGATTCGCCCGATGGCACTGTCGAAAGCACGGCCAGACCCGTCGTCACCGGCGCAGGTCGCGACAGCAACTTTCACCACGTCGCGCAAGGGTTTCGATAGCGAGGAGGTTCGCGAGCTCCTGCGGATGGTTGCTGCCGAGCTTGCGCGTCTGCAAGATCGCGAGACGCTCCTCGAGAACGAATTGCGGATGCTCGAGCAAACACCGCCGCCATCTTTGGCCGAACTCGACGAGGAGGTCGTCGCCGGCCTGCTGGGCGACGAGGCGACGCGCATTGTCGCCGCCGCTCGCGAGTCGGCGGCACAGATCAAGACTCGCGCTGAGGAAGGTGCGTCGCGACTGCTGATCGAGGCCAACGAAGAGGCGCAACGCGTCCGCGCTGAGGCCGAAGTCGAGGCTGGCCGCCGACGCCAGGATGCAGGGGCGAGTGCTGAAGACGAGCTGCAAATGGCCAAGCAGCAGGGACGCGACATGGTCAACGAGGCGCGTGCGTATCGCGAGCGTGTGCTCGGTGAGCTGGCTCGTCGCCGCGAGGTCGCGCGCAAGCAGATCGAACAGCTGATTCAGAATCGCGATCGGTTGATGCAGTCGTTCGAGAAGTCGCGGCTGATCGCCATCGAGGTGATTGCCGAGATGGCCCCGCAGGCCGTCGGCGGCGAGTTGGTCGATTTGCCGCCACTGACTGCCCCGGTGCCGATCGTCGTGCCAGCGCGCGAGATCGATGTACCCAAGCCCGCAACCGAACTGGCTTCGGAGCCGGCAGTGGTAGAGGACAATCCGCAACCGCAACCGATCGCGGAACTCGAACTCGGGCCCGAGCCCGCGCCCGTCGCCGACCAGCGCGACGTTGCGGTCGACGACTTGTTCGCCCGCCTGCGCGCTGGCGGCGAAACGGTGGCGGTCAAGGAGAAGGTGCAACAGAAGGCGAAGCCAACAGCGAAGGCTGCGAAGCAGCCTGCTGCTAAGGAGTCGTCAAGAGCGGCTAGTCCTAACACGGCCAGTCCTAACATGGCGGGGTCGACAGAGACGCAACTGTCGGTGTTTCAGCCAACTCCCGAGGAACCCGAGTCGAGTGTTGCGGCTGTCGACTCGCCGTTCGGTCGGCGCGATGCGCAACTGGCCCCGCTTGTCGCCGCTGGCTCGCGCAACCTAAAGCGAGTGCTCGCCGACGAACAGAATGATGTGCTGTTGCGATTACGCGGCCGCGAAGCAGTGCGGTCATTGGTCGGCGTGTTGCCGACCACCGACGAGCACATTCAGCGCTACGCCGACGCGATCGCCGACGAACTGATGCACGCTGCTGTCGCTGGCGCGGGCAGCGTCGATGAGGCGAGCGCTGACGATCAGCGGGCAACGATCGATCGCGAGTCGGCGTTGGTGCCAGCGATCGAAGCGCTCGCCGCTGCCGTCGTTTCGCCGTTACGTGAGCGACTGGATCGTTCGATCTCGGCTGCCGACGGCGACAACACCGAACTCGTCGGGCTGACGCGCACCGTGTACCGCGAATGGAAGACCCGTCGCATTGACGAGCACATCGACGATGTGATGCGGATGGCATTCGGCAGCGGCGCGTTCGCAGTGCTGCGTGCTGGTACCCCGGTGTGCTGGGCGGTCGACCCCAGTGGCCCGAAATGCCCCGATTCGGAAGACAACGCCCTCGCCGGTGCGGTTGCGGCAGGCAGTCCGTTCCCCACCGAGCACCTTTCGGCACCAGCGCACGAGGGTTGTCGCTGCATGCTGCTGCTTGCAGCCCGGTAACGTTCGACGCGTGCGCAACTCTTCGGATCTTCCTCGCCGCGTTCCTCGGCCAAGTCGCTTTAGTGATCGAGGCCGCTCGCTGCTGATCATTGCCGCAGTGCTGCTCGTTGGTCTGTTGTTGTCGGCTCGCTTTCTTGCCGACTTTTTTGTCGACTATCTGTGGCACAAGTCAGTCGATCGCACCGACGTGTTTTGGGGTGTATTCGGCGCCAAGCTGACGATGTTCGCGATGTTTGCGGGCACCTTCATCGCCGTGGCGGTCGTCAACCTGGTCATCGCCGACCGACTGGCACCCAGTTCGTTCGCGGCCAACACCCATCCACTGGTCGAGCGTTTCCACGAGTTCTTCGGCAACCGGCTGCGCATGCTGCGCTTCGGTATCGCGATCATCGTCGGCCTGTTGTTCGCCGCACCGGCCATCGGCCGTTGGCAGGACTGGCTGATGTTCCGCAACAGCAAGTCGTTCGGGGTCAACGATCGGCACTTCGGTAACGACGTCGGCTTCTACCTCTTCAAGTTGCCCTTCATCACGTTCGTGCTCGATTGGCTGTTCATCGCGGTCGTTTTCATTACCTTGCTGATCGTGGCGACGCATGTGTTGTCGGGCGGCATCGTGTTGCAGCCGCCGCGGCCGAAGGTGCGCCGCGCAACCAAGGCGCACATTGCCGTGCTGCTGGCGGTGCTGGCTGTCCTGAAGGCTGGCGACTACTGGGTGACGCGCTACGAACTCACGACAGCGAACCGTGGAGCTGTGCGCGGGGTGACGTACGCGGTTGATAACGCGCAATTGCCAGCGGTGATGTTGTTGGCGCTGATTTCGTTGCTCACTGCCGCGCTGTTCCTCAGCACTCTGAAAACCGACAAGTGGCGACCGGCGGTCGTGGCGTCGGCGTTGTGGGCAGTCGTCGCACTCGTCGGTGGTGTGATCTATCCAGCCGCCATTCAGTCGCTGGTAGTTAACCCGAACCAGCGCGAGAAGGAAGCGCAGTACATCGCCTACAACATCGAAGCAACGCGCGAGGCGCTTGGCATCGCAGATGTCAGCGTCGAGTCGGTCGAGTTCGGCGCGCTGACGCGCACCGAGGTCAGCGCAAACATCGCGGCGCTCACCGATGTGCGAAAGATCAAGCCCGACCAGAACATGGTCACCCGCTTCCGTACCGACAAGGGCAAGCCAGGGCAGACGATCAACGATCTCGACCCCGACCGCTACGTGGTCGATGGAGCGTTGCGCCAAGTCATCGTGGGCGCCAGCGAACTCGACCTCGGCCAGGTTGGTAACAAGTCGTGGCAGGGCACGCACCTCATCAACACCCACGGTTGTGGTTTGGTGATGTCGTCGGCGAGCCAGGTCGCAGCTGATGGCAACCCCGCATACCGCGACGACATCGTCGTACTCAATCGGCCCGAGCTGTACTTCAGCCCAGGGCTCGGTGGCTACTCGATCGTCAACACGTCGGTAGTCGAGACACCGTGCCAGGGCGACGACGCGGCCGCCTATGAGGGCGAACAGGGTGTGCCGATATCGTCAACTCTGCGTCGCCTCGCCTTCGCACTCACTGAGTTGGATTACAACCTGATCGGCTCAAGCGCGATCACCGATGAGTCGCAGCTGCTGATGCTTCGCAACCCTCGCGCACGAGTGCAAGAGCTCGCGCCGTTCCTTTCCTTCGATGGCGACCCGTATCCGGTCGCGATCGACGGCCGCGTGCTGTGGGTGATCGACGGCTACACCACCAGCAATCGCTATCCATACGGGCAGAGCGCCGATCTCTCGCAACTCGATTCCGGTGCCGGATTGGGGCACTCGTTGAATTACGTGCGTAACAGTGTGAAAGCTGTGGTCGACGCCTACGACGGCTCGGTGACGATGTACGTCAACGACGAATCCGATCCCGTGCTGCAGGTGTGGCGTTCCGTGTTCCCCGATCTGTTCACGCCGCGCATCGAGATGCCCGAAGAACTGGTTGCGCATTTGCGCTACCCCGAAGAGTTGTTCCGTCTGCAGACGGCCGCGTACGCGAAGTACCGCCTGGATGCCGCGGCATTCTTCGATCGCGACGGCGCGTGGTCGGTAGCGCTGGCGGCACCCGATCAGCCACCGCAGGGCGGCTTGGATAACGCCACGACCGAGACAACCGTCGCGTCGGACACCGCGCAAGAGGATGCCGGCACCGACAACTTCGCTACCGAGGCTTCAGCGGATCGCTTCGTTCCGTATTACGCAATGTTCCACGCCGATGGCACCGCCGAATCGTCGTTCCGCATTTTCCGGCCGTATCAACCGTTCAGCGTGAAGAACGAGCGCAAGGAAATGGTGTCGTACATGACGGCCTCGTCCGATGGTCAGCTCGTGGCGTACGAAGTGACCGGTGCGCTTCCGGAGGGACCTCTTGTTGTGGGCGCCAACATCTCCACCGACGGCGCCTTTGCGCCTCGTGTCACCGAACTCGGTCTCGCCGGATCGCGCGTCGTCTACGGCGATCTGCAAATGCTTCCGATCGCCGATGGATTGTTGTGGGCTCGACCGGTCTACGTCGAAGCTCAAAACGTCGGCCAACCGCAGGTCCGCCTAGTCGTCGCGTACTACAACGGTGAAGTGGGCTTCGGAGAAACCTTGGGCGAAGCGCTGGGCCAGTTGTTCCCCGGCCTCAACGTCGACCTCGGTGACGTTGAAGGTGTTGCAGCAACACCCACTGACCCGAACGCGCCACCCGACGATGCGAATGCCGCTGATCTATTGGCCGAAGCCGACAACCTGTTCGGCGAAGCCGAGCAAGCGTTGCAAGACGGCGACCTCGGAGAGTACCAAGAGAAAATCGAAGCTGCCAGAGAGCTAGTGCAGCGCGCTCTCGACCTTCTCAACGACTAACACGGGAAGTTCGGCGGAGTTCGCTGCGTCGCGGGTCAGGACTTGGTGCGGCGGACGTGTTCTGCCAGCGTCGCGAGGTCCTGGCGAAACGCGATTTCGTAGCGTGCTTGCTCGGCGGCGAGTTTGATTTGCGCCGCCTGCAACTCCGTGAGCAACTCGGCGCTGACGTGACCATTGCCGTTGCTCGCATGCCCGTTGCCG